>ADGC01006880.1_pt1 | contig 12339 bp, 8 predicted proteins | sample 268048 | NCBI WGS metagenome assembly ADGC01 (sample SAMN02954255, study PRJNA42359) | wallaby gut metagenome | biome: terrestrial; feature: wallaby; material: gut; isolation source: foregut contents of Macropus eugenii | host: Notamacropus eugenii | place: Australia
GAATTATTGTTTCCACTACCAGATTCCCAAGTGTAATTGTTTTCCAAAACAATATATTTATTATTAGAATTAAAATTATTTGAAGATTTATCTGTAGAAATAATAGAATTGTTGTTAAGAAGTTTTTTATTGGCTAAAGCAATCCATGCGTTTATAGTTGGTTCTTGAATTAAATCACCAAACTTTAATTTAATGCCATTTTTTCTAAGAGCTCCTGCTATCTTCATGATAGATAAAGAATCAATGCCTACTTCAATTAAATTTTCATCAAAATTAACATTGGCATGTTTTTTAGGTAAAGACGAAATAATAATTGACCCAATGTCAATATTGTCATTATTTCCTAACACAGTGAACTCCTTTGCAAAACTATTATTATTTTTATTAAAAACGTTACTTATATCTAACTTTGTTAGCAACGGCTAACATTATCAATTTTAAATAGTTATTGTCAATGAGAAAAATTATCATTTACCTAGTTTTTTAAAAATAAAAAATAAGTAAAAATAACAAATTTATGCTAAAGATTTTATATGAGGATAAAAAACATTAACCGTTATTAAAAACTAATTATGAATTAGTTTTTAATAACAGATGGATATTCATAATTGTAAAAGCAATGCTTTTTATAGAGAAACATCAAAGTTAATAATAAATATGCACTAAAAATTAACTTGGTGAGAGTTCATAAATGGAAATATAATCTGCAACATCGGCTCGACCTCGGTTTATATCTTGAATTGCATATGTTACATAATCTCCTGTTCCTGTATCTCTAAAAGGATACCATTGTTGGTACCTTTCGACCCAAGCAATAGTATTTGTATGCATTCTATTATGTGTATAAGAAGTTCTAGCAAAATCAATATGTATGTACTTAAACTTCAAGATCATTGCCATGAATAATCCTAATAAAAATGACGCTTTGTTTCTATATTCATCAGGAAGGGCACAACCTAGTTTACTTTGGAATTCTGAAATACCTGCTCCATATGCACACATATGGTAATAAGTTTCATTTTCATAGTAAACAAAAATTGGCATCTGATTAGGAGGATTAAATATTACCTCAAAAACTCTACCATCATAATAAGAATGACTTCTTTGTTTTAGCTCTTCAGATGTCCATAAGATTTCGCCATTTTGCATAATTAAATGTGGTTTTATATGCAAATTTGCTAAATCATCACCTAACTGAAGCCATGCTTTTAGAAATCTTTGAGATTCTTCAGCAACTTGCTGTTCTTCTCTTTTTCTTTTTAAATAATCAAAAAATCCCATACCTAATACCTCACTAAATATCAGTATTTATAATATGTTTATTTTGAATCTAAAAAGTTAAATCAAAAATCTTTAGTTTAAAAATGTGTATAACAATTCAAAAAATAAATGGTTCTTCATTCATATTTGTGGGTAAACAAACACCAAATAATGCTTACCAATCTAGTATTTAAGCTATCTTCAACATATTTCTTCATCTATTAGGAAGTGGTGTATATAAATTAGCACATCCAAGCATGATTAAATAAATCATATTTGTGATGTTTCTAAAGCCATAAGTTATGGCTAATAAATAATTTAATTTTGTTGTTCATTTTCAAAATATAACATATTCTATTTTTAGGTATCAAATTTTATAAACGAACTCAATAACGAAAAATAATTTGCAAAAATACTAGTATTAAACAACTTCTATTTTATTTCCATAGAGATTGTTATAAACATTGTTTTTTTACTTAAAATTTATATTCTTCAAATCTTACCAAACTTTTTCTATTGCAAAAGGCAATGCCATACATGATGATTTTGGTTATAGTAGGATTTTGAATAAACTTTTTATAATACTTCTTATCATTACATTGTTTTAAAGCAATGTTACATTGTTCTTCCATAATATCAGCATCTTCGCTTGTAGCTTTTTTTAATTCCATGATAATTGCTATTTTTTCTTTGTGTGCTTTATTTTCTAAAATTAATGAAATATCAGGATAACCATTTCCAGATTCTTTTTGTGATCTTGCATTTACACCTGAGCATGCAAAAATTCCTTCTAGGAAAGAATGATAAACATATTCTTTATCATTACCAATATCACGAAGACCTAAATATTTAGGTAATAAGTCATCTAAAATTTCTGCAATTCCATCTATATCTCTTACTTTTAAAGCCTCTAATAAATCTAAACCATAGTTTTTATATTCTGTACTTGATTTAAAATAATTTACTACTTTTTTATCAAAACAATCCTTTACTTCTCTATTGGGAATTTTTAAAACAAATACTCCTTGAGTTGTAGGAACGCCCACTTTAGTTAGATACCCTGTAGAATATAGCATGCTCCATAAATCAGTTGTATCATGTTTTTCCAAGTCACCATAGTTTAAAGAAGCATTTAGTTCTTTTGTAATTGTATGTCCATCAAGGAGTTTTTTAAACTCATCTATTTCTATGCTAGGTAAATAATTTACAAATTCATATAAGAAATCATTACTACTTGAATTTAGCCAAGCACAATTAGGATTGACCTGAGCTTTAGAATTTAGCAATTTATCGAGATAAGAAATTACGCTATAAGGATTATAAATTTCAGTTATCCCTATTTCGTAACCGTCATACCATTCCTTTATAGTATTAAAATGTTCTGATAAATTATAGTATTCAAGCATTTGTTTTACTTCTTCATTGGTAAAACCAAATAATGTAGAATACTTTTCTTCTGAGCAATCATAGACAGCAACATTATTTAATCCAGTAAAAATACTTTCACGAGATACTCTCAAGCATCCTGTAAAAAAGCCTTTTTCTAGATTAAAATTAGATTTAAAAGTAGCACTAAATAATTTTTTGATGAATTTCACCATGCTTTCGTAATATTTACCGCGAGACTTTTCTAATGGCACATCATATTCATCAATAATGACAATTACATTCTTATTAAATATTGTTTTTAAAGCTTGAGTTAATAACTTCAAACTATTAGTAATATTGGAGCTATCTTCCTCTGGAGAAATATTAAAATTCTTCATTGATATGGATAAACATGATTTTTTGCAGTTATCTATTAGAATTTTTAGGTCGCCATTAATCTTAGGACTACTATTTATATAGTCATAAAAACGTGTCCATTCATTGTATATAAGATTTGCAAATTCAGATATTGCAACAGAGAAATTATCCCCCCAAGCATCTTTTAAGGAAAGAAAAATTACAGGATATTGTCCCATATGTTTCTTACAAAATTCTGTATCTTTGGTGATATCTAAATCGTTAAATAATTCTGTAGTGACACTTATATCACTTGGATTTTCATAATTCATCTCAAAGAAGTATTTAAGCATGCTCATAGTTAACGTTTTACCAAAACGTCTTGGACGAGTAAATAAAGCAACTTTTTCGTCTGAAATAGTTTTTATAAAGGAGGTCTTATCTACATAGTATTTATTTTGTAGAATAAGTTCTTGAAAATTCTCTATGCCAACAGTAACTTTTTTTAAATTAGACATTTGAATTACTCCTTTAAAAATAAGCAGTATTATTAATTATGCTTAAATTTTTAATAAAAACTATTATTTAGTCTATCATAATATAACTAAATCTTGATTATGTTTTACCATTTTTATTGTTTCTTTACAGTGTATCTCTGAAATTCTTATTACTTATTTTGTTATGTCTTGTTCACTAAATGCTAGCAAAAGATTGTTATAAACATAATCACCAATAAGTTTTTCTTGTTCAATTCTATTAAGAGTGTGAGTTCTTAAATAATCGAGAGCTTCTTGTTCAGAACTTGTTAAAAAATTTAAATCAATGGTGGTTATAGAACTTTCTTCGGTAACAGCTGCAAATTCATGTTTTTGGATTGTTGTTAAATCCATAAATATTGATTTAACTTTTTCAAAACCTACATTCATTCTGAAATTAGCGAGCATTCTAAAGCCCCAAGAATCTAGATCGCCCCAATAGTATATTTTTTTCTTTTCTTTTAACCAATTAGCCCTAGACCATGCAAGGTTATTACCACAACCAAAAATTGCAATGGTATTTTTTAGGTTAGGTAACATATAGCCTGATTGTTCATTTTCAACGACTAAGATATTAACACTTGGTAAATTGATGTTTGCTAATTCTTCTTGAGTTATTTTAAAGGTAGATAAGCCATAAAAATATTCATAAAGATTGTTATCTAAAATTCTGATATTGATAAACCCTTTTGGTTTATGAAGTACATTTAAAAAATTATAGAGGATGTTATTGGCCTGCGAAATATTAACAGTTGTATTTTTTTCTGTTGTGATATTAGAAGTATCATTGTTTTCTAAATTGTTATTTACCTTTTCAATGTTTGTTGCATTAGCACTAGTTGTTGTAATATTGAGAGAGATTGGAACTGTTTGTTCCATATCATTTATATTATCAATAACATCTAAAGTATTTTTATTATCAAGTAATTCTAAATCACTTGATGTTAAGATTTTAGCAACTTTTAATACTTCTATTATGAGTATTACAACTTCATTTATTTCAAGAAATTTAGTGTCAACTCCAACAAGAGGTAGAGCTCTTAGATAGGTTTTACCTTGTCCCATATTTCTTTTTAGTTGTGGTAAAATTTGTAATACTTTTTCAAAATCTGTATCAGATAATTTTTGAATTTCTTTTAAAAGTTTGTAATATTCATTATATGAAGCGTTATTAAATACTTTACTTAAATCAATAGCTCGCTTTACTAATTTTAAAATTTCATTACCACAAGAAGTAGGTAAACATTCTAAAAGTTCTTTATCATTATTAATGACAAACTCATAAGGAATGTTTTCATTCTTCATAACTTTGTATGAAGCATTTTTACGCCTTACTAAATGTTGAAATTTAAATTCATTCCATTCGTTTAAAAATTTAGTATATGTGGTTAACTCAAGTAGCTGGTTCTTTTCAGAAGGTAGCTTAAGGTTAATTTTAATAGGGTAGGGACGTTCTTTTATTAAGCGTTTTATAAGATTATTTTTATTTTGAAATTCTTGTTTAACAAGTTTATCGATAACATCTTTAGGAAATAGCATCTTTAATCTCTATCTCAACCTTGTTTTTTTATTAGGTTATGAAATAATTATAATTTCATAACCTAATAACATATTTAAAATTTGAAAGATTATTACTTCAAGTACATATTATTCACTGATAACTTCAATTCCAAGTTCTTTAGATTCTTCTAATATTTTGTCTTGAGTATGTTCTTCTTTATGTGCTTGAAGTTGGCGATCAAATTCTTCCCAAGTTACTTCGCTTATTGAACTTTCATTAGTATTAACATCTTTATCCATAAGAATTAGAGAGCGAGCATTTTCACGAGCTACTTCGATATTCTTAAATGGAGTTATGAGATTTACATGAAGTTTTAAAGCTTTAAATATCTTTAATACAGGTCTAGTTACATTATCAGAGGTATTAGAAAAAGCTTCATCTAAAAATACAGATGCATAAACAGGAGCTTCATAGTTTTGTGGTGTCAACACATAAGCTAAAGAAGCTGCTAAAACTGTACATGTGAAAGATTCTTTTTCACCACCAGATTTACCACTACTTGAATTAAGTACATCTTTTACTTCATCAGTAGTTCTATCTAATTCTTTGGCAAAGAATTCCATACGTAAACGAGGATCTAATAATTTTTTACTATCGATAGTTGTGCTATTGTTTATAACATTATCTAGTACTTGAATAACTTTATTTATCGCGTTAAATTTCTTTTCATTATCTGTAGTATCAAGAAGTTTTGTAACACCTTTGATTTTATCATGGAAATCTTTTACAGTTGGACTTTTTATTTCATGTGGTTCTATAACTAAATAACTATTAGTTTTAAAGTCTACACGATGTAATACGCCATTGATTCTTGTAATATTATTTCTTATAGCTTCAAATTCAGAAGTCATTTTGGTCCAAAGAGAAACGATACTTTGTGATATTTGTACATTCATTTCTTCTTTAAATTGTTCAACTAATCCTGGCAAGCTATCTCTCACAATAGTTTCATAATATTTTAAGAAATCATAGTAATAGTTGTTTTCACCGGTCCCCCAATCTTGAGTTAAATCTTTCCATTTTTCTGAAAATGGAGAGATTACAGAACGAGCTATTTTAGATTTTAAAGATTCAATAGATTTTTCAAATGTGGTTAAATTTTCTAAAATAACTTTACCGAGTTCACCTTTATTTATAATTTGGTTAGGTGTTAAATTTTTTGCATTGATATGTTTGTCATATATTGTTAAAAGCTCTTCTGATAGTTCTGGAATTGGTTCGGCTGTATATTTATTTAATTCATTTATAACTGAATTCAATTCTTTGGTTATATTGAGATATTCAGAATTTATTCTAACAACTTCATTGTATATTCTGTTACTTTCTTGTTGGGCAGTTGACAATAATTCTTGAAGTTTTTTCAAATCAGGATTGCTTTTAATAATCTCAATTTCATTATTAAGTTTTTGAATTTCATTTTCAATAGATATGGTGTCTATTTCGGAGAAAGTGTCAAACTTGCTAATATTATTTATAAAAGTGATTTTTTGTTGGGCTTCTTTTATTTCACGGTCTAACTTGGCGCGCTTATTTAATAAATTTTGTTGTTCTTTTTTGAGAATAATAATTTCGCGTTCTATTTCTTCACGTTTTTGTTTACTACTAAAGCCTAAGCACCATTTTCTTTTATCATCAATGCGTTCTTTATCTTTTTTCTCAAAGGAGCCAAATTTGTATTGAATTAATCCTTTCTCTGTCATTGAATATTCTGTTTGGTTTAATTCCTCAACAGTATCTACACACTTTAAATCTCTCTTTATTAAGAAATTCTTTAAGAAGTCACTAAATACATGATCTTTCCAATTAAGTTTTTGTAAAAAGCCATTGCTCATAAATTTCTCTTGAGAGTTTACAGGAGCAACTACCTGTAAGCGTACATGAAGATTGGTATGGTGGATATTTAACCATGCAGTGATTTCTTTATAGCGTTCACTAGTTACTAGTAATGTTTGTCTTATTCCGCCCAAAGCTCTTTCAATTGCACCTTGCCAATTGCTTTGAGATTCTTTAACTTCAATTAATTCCGCAACATACATTAAGCTTTCTAAAGGAATATTAAGTTCTCTAGATAATTGTTCACGAAGTTTATGGAATTCAATATCCATATTAGAATCACTTCGTTTCATTAATTGTTCATGTTCTTTTTCTAATGAAAATACGTTTTTTACAATTTCATCAATTTTTATTTTGTAAGAAAGGTTGGATTCTATAAGATCATTCCTATTAGCATCTGTTTCTTCATACAAATTTTTGATGTTGTTGATATTGTCTTTAAAACTTTGCGCATCTGTAACGCTTGGTAAACCTAAAATGGTATTTAGAGTTAAATAATCTTTTTGTTTCTTGCTAACTTGAGCTAAAAGTCGAGATTTTTCATTAACTTTTTCAAGTAGGGTATTTAATGTGCCGCCACCAGATTGTTCGATTTTGGCAATATGACGACGCACGGTTGCTTGAGCTTCTTCATGAAGATTTTTAACACTAGTTAGTTCATCATTTTTAATTCTTTGTTTTTCAGAAAGTTCTTCTTTTTGATTAGTGTAATATTCGGTAGCTATAAGATTGATGTAGTAAGGTAAATTGTCCTGACTTTTTTTATAACTTTCAGTCTGTGCTTCTGATTGCTTTAATGAGTCAACCAATCTAGGTAGTTCTTTGAGGATATTTTCTTGCTCTCTTAGCTCCACAAGTTTGTCGTGAGTATTATTTAAAGATTCAAATTGATGTAATAAATCAATAGCATCATTCTTTAAAGTGCTAGGTTCTAATACTAATTTTCTAATAAGAGATGTTAAATCATCTATCTTTTTAAGACCTAAGGCTCTAGATAATAAGGCAGGAGCATTTACGTTATCCATGCGTAATTTGGCACGATATTCACTAGAGTATTTTGAGAAGTTGTCAAAAACTTGAGAGAATGGTTGATTCTTTAAGAAAGAACGCATTTCTCTAATATCGCCATTACGATATGCTGTTAATAAATCTGTTAAATTATAATCATCAGAAAGTACTGCATAAGTACGAGTAATATTTTCTAATTTATCAGAGGTACCTAAAATAGTAAATATGGCAGTAAGTATTACTTTTTCTTTGGATACAGTATGAGTGTATACTGCTTTTATAATGCTTATAACTGAATTCTTTCTTAAATATAGATCTTCTCTGCCTTCTGAATCCATGTTACTTGCATAGCTACCACGAATATAGGAAACTAAAGAACGGTCTTTATTGTTGCTACCTTGAGATGCTGCAGCATTAAAATCTACTTTACCAGGTGCTATAAGTAATGTCATTAAAGCGTCAATAATTGTAGATTTACCAGAGCCGTTTTCACCAGTGATAAGAGAACCTTCTTCATTGATATTGATATGGTGAATACCTGAAAAAGTACCCCAATTACATACCCAAAGTTCACTTAATTTTATTTGGTCTTTAGTTTGGGCAAAAATATCATCAAACATGTCTATAGTAGTGTTATTCATTGGTTTTTCCTTAATCATCTAATTGTTCATCATCAATGTTTGATAATTTTTTATTGGAGTTGATAAGTTTTTCGTATTCTAATTGGATTTGTTCTAATTCTGTAGCTCCAATTTTAAATTTAATCATAGGCAGAATTTCATATCTACTATTTTTGCCTACATCATTACTATTGCTACTTATTAATTCTATGATTTTACAATCAACTAGACGTTTTAAAGTACCATTAAGATTACTATTATTGGAAGTTGTACTTACTACTGTTTTTAAGTATGGAGATAGCAAGTTTTGAATAAATTCAACATCAATTACAACTTTGATTTCACCTTGTTCTGTACGTTCATGATAATACTTTCTTAAGATAAAAATTATTAAGCTGTCATATACCGACATTTTTCGTTTGGTAATTAAGTATGAATCGTCTCCTAAATCATCGATTTTTAATTCGTCAATTTCTTCGTCTACAGGGGGGGCAACATCTTCGTCATCTAGATTGGAGTTACTTTCTCGATTCAAATTTTCGATATAGATAAGTTCTGCATCTTTTTTGATATTTATTTGCAGATTTAAATTTTTTAAAAAGCTTGCAATTGTTTCTTCATGAGTGACAATAGTGTCATAAATTTTTTGTGAACTTTTACGATATAAAGCCCCTCTACGCATTAAGATAATTATCGCATTACGAATTTCTCGTTTTAATTCTAAAACTAAATCACTAGGATTTTCTTCTGTTAAATCTTCGTTTGGTAGATCATCATCATTGCTAATATTTTGAGCTGTTGGTGTTTCAGTATTAGTTTTATTAACTTTTTCCCCATTAACTATATCAGCAAAAGAAGTTCCTAAATTTGTTTCTGTTTCAAATTCAAAATTATTACTCATATTGGAACTCCTTTTGGTATTTTTGAACTAGGGATTTAGTGATAATTTGTTTTGGAATTTTTATTTTTAAAATTTTATTAGTTTTTTTATCGATAATTGATAATTCTTCAATTTCTTCCAATCGTTCTGCTTTAAGTTCGTTTGCTATACGAATGTATGCGATAACTTCTTCAAGACCATATTCAATTTTATTGTAGTTAATAATACTTGCAATTGAAGCTATTTCTTTATCTTTAAAGAATTTAAGAACGTTATTTCTTACAACCCTAATTTTTACGGTATCAAGTTTCTGAATTATTCTTTTGGAGATTTCGTTACTATTAGTATGGTGTGAGTAATCATCAACTTGAGCGCGGTCCGAAGGTCGGCGTAATTCAATAGAGTTTATCGGTGAAAAAGTTTTTATTTTACCACTTTGTAATTCAAGTTTTATTTTTTTATTGGCAAAACTAAATTTTTCATCTTTTAGTTTTATAGCAATTTGTTCAATTCTTTTGAGAATAATGGCGATATTTTGATTTTGGTCTAGATCGGTACTGTTTATATAAAGTTCTAAATTTTTATCAATTGTGGATCGAATGCGATGTATTCTATCACATGATTTTATAAGTATATTAGTAAGATCTCTTAGAAATTCTATTTGGTAATTTTTTAAGAATTGTGAAATATTGTTCTTTAATAGATAATCTAATTGATTTTTAAATCTATTTTGGCGTTCGTCATCGCATAATAGTTTAAAAAAGCCTTCAAAAGCTTCACCATATGCAGTTTTACGTTGTTCTCTTTCTTTGGCTAGAACATCTTGTAAAATTTGACCTTTAGTATTTTTATTTTTGATAATACTTTGTCTAATTTTAATGTCAACTTCTCTTATTTCTTCTTCAAGTTTTCTAAAGTCAAAAGGAAGTCTATTAGCCCATATCATATATAGTGCTAATTTTTTCGCGTTTTTGAGAATCAGATAAAGCTACATCTTTCCCACTTTTTATTAGCTTTATTCTTCTTTTAATTTTTTGATATTTTGACTAAGTTCTTTAACTCTAGCATTTTATCAGTATTGATTCTGATAAATAGATTTTGAACTTCTGATAATAGAATTCCTAGGTTGGTTTCAGATGTTGATACTACTTCAGTATTAATCATACTAGTAAAAGATAGGGCTTTTTGAGCGGAATCTGTCATGAATAATTGGTTATTCATTTCTAATAACCATCCACTATTCATCCACGCACGCAAATAGTATGCAGCATTATTGCCTTCTTTTAAGGTGATTTTATTTTTTTTTAAATCATTTAAAAATCCCGTTAGTAAGACATAAGCCTCGTCGTAAGGTATTTCACGCTCTTCTTTAAAAACGTTTTTGAGAAAGGCTAGAATTACATCGGCATTATCTGCTCGTAATAATTTCCAAGTTTTATTTTCTGAAACTTGTTCTTGCAGCAGATAGTAATCTGTAAAAAAATCCATGTTGTCCTCGTGGTTTTTTAAATCTTTTTATTTTATTTTATTTTATTTTTGGTGTTTAGAAGAGTTATTGGCTATGAAATAGTAGTCGCTTTTTAATTAAATGCTTTTGGTTCTTCTTTGGTTAAATGTAATAGTATTAGATATTACCAAAAAATTCTATTTTAAATTCATAGAACTTATAGCATAGTATATTAACTAATAGCATTCAACTAAAAAATAGTCGCATCTAAAAACGTTTTAATATATACTCAAATTATAAATAATTAATAGTGAATAAATTAGTATAATTCTAAAATGTATATTTTAGCATTAATAATAACTTTTAAGTTTTCTATTATTAGATTAGCTTTATTTTTTATTATCAATTTAGGAGTACTAGTTATGTATTATGTTTTAAATAAAAATTTTTTAAACAATAAAGAATTAATTGATGTTGCTAATATGTATGAATATCTAGATTCGACTCAATGTGATGAGTTAAATAACATTTTGCAACAACTAGAAGTAGATGTTAATGAACATTATTTTTCAGACTTTTGTAATAAAGCCAAACTAATTTTTGCTGATAATTTGGAAACATTTTCTATAAAAAAATTAAAGTTAGTTTTAAAAATGACAATTAAAAATATTCCACTAAATGAATTGCCACCATGTTCTGCAAATGGTTGGATAAACAAAAGGAGCGATAATTATTTTCTTAGTAGAGCCTATGAAAAAGTTGTTCCAATAAAGTCAAATTATTCTTATATTAGTGCAATTACAAGTGCTAATTTAGAGTTACAAGTTAATAAAAATGTGGTTACCGATATTGTTGCTCAAAATGCTCTTGAAAATGAATTACAAATTTATACTGATAGTTTTTGGGGTGCTCTTAAAAACTTAAAATTAAGATCTTTTAATACTTATAAAAAAGAAGATATAGCTATATTGCTAGAAGCTATATTTGGTAATGGCCAAGCTGTAAAAAATAATTATTTTAGGTTAGTTGAAGAAGTTATAGATTATAAAGCACTTCTTATTGAAAATATATTTCTTCTTTTGGCTAATTTAGAGCAAATTAAAAATAATCCTCGCATGCGTTTGGCTGTAATTCCATTTAAAATTGAGGAAATGTTTCCTACAAGTAATTATGCTTTTTTAGAGTCAATGTTGCAATTTTGGCTCAGTACTGCATATATTGATAATAAGGAAGGTGCTAGATCCAATATTGGTTTTATTCGGAGTTTAGGTGGTTTTACTTTGTCAGGAACTTGTTTCCATACTTTTGAGTGTTTAGATGGAAGCACAATAAAATATGTTGATTCTTCATTAGGAGAGATGAGAAAATTTTAATGACTTTCAGAGACAAACAATAATTCGTAATGAAAATTTTTATGTGACGAAAAATTTGTACCTTATTCTTTAAAGAAGGTAATTCAAATTTTAAAA
>ADGC01007809.1_pt1 | contig 12221 bp, 13 predicted proteins | sample 268048 | NCBI WGS metagenome assembly ADGC01 (sample SAMN02954255, study PRJNA42359) | wallaby gut metagenome | biome: terrestrial; feature: wallaby; material: gut; isolation source: foregut contents of Macropus eugenii | host: Notamacropus eugenii | place: Australia
CTCTCAAACCCTTTTTTTCACACGTGAATAATTCCTTAAATCACTTAATTCCTTAAATCACCCAGTTATTACTTTCAATTGATACGTTGGGCATTGTGTTTTCCCAGATGGCGTTGGAGATGGTTTCGGCGGTTGCGGCTTGTGCGCTGCCGCCATACTGTGTTGCCTTGGCGTTTAATGCAGACCAGGTTACATAGTAGGACTCGTTTGCGAGAGTTGCATCCTCTGCCACACCTTCGTTTAATACAAGAAGTACAATAATGCCGGCGCGGTTTAAGTGACGTACAACGGCTGCATAGTCCTCGCCTGCCTTTGGTGCATACAGATATGTATGACGGCCGGATCCGACAAGTCTTGCTTCGGCTTCTTCTACAACATCCTCTGTGGAACCGTCAGCACCCGGTGCGAATGCAACGACCTTTGCATTCTGCCACTTCAGCTGTGTTCTTACCTGCTTTGTTACAAGAGAATGCTTCTTCTTTGTTTCTTCCGTATGAACCTCTGTTACAATACCGCAGGCAGATGTCATATGAGAGATACGGTCCACTAAGATCAGCTCACCTAAGGTTCTGTGATTTGCAAATGTATCCAGGATGATCGGCTCGGTTACGGCAAGCTCTACAAAGGCGATCTCATTTTTATGGAGAGTATCTGTTGTTAAGCTTTCACCGGAGTTGATGTCAACTGCATAGTTAATGGATGTTAAAATACCCGGGATTTCCTTTGTTCCAAGCTTTACAAGGAAGTTCTTGCCAACCTCAAGAGGTGCATCATCCATCCACAGGATTTCTGCGGTAAAGGAGTCGGAAATCTGAACACCGCTTTCCTTTTCTAACACACAGCCGCGGGATACGTCTACCTCACGGTCAAGCTGGATGGTTACCTGCTGGCCGAGACCTGCTTCCTGCTCCTCGTGATCCGCTACAATAATGCTCTTTACATGAGCCTTTTCACGGCTTGGCAAAGTAGTAAGCTCATCACCAACCTTTACGGTACCATGCTCAATCTGTCCCTGGAATCCGCGGAACTCGTGGTTCGGACGGCATACACGCTGCACCGGAAGATAGAAACCGGCCTCATCTGCAGTTGCTTCTGCAACGTCTACAGTCTCAAGATAATGAAGAAGTGTCGGTCCTTCGTACCATGCGGTATTCTCAGAAGCATTTACAATGTTGTCACCCTCAGTTGCGGAAACCGGAACGATCACAACGTTCTTTAATCCGAGTGTTTCCTGAAGCTCTGCGATCTGTGCCTCAATCTCCTTAAAGCGCTCCTCGCTGTAGTTTACAAGATCCATCTTGTTTACTGCGAATACGAAGTAACGGATTCCCATTAAAGAACAGATTCTTGCATGGCGCTTTGTCTGGATTAAAACGCCCTGCTTTGCATCGATAAGGATAACAGCAAGATCAGCGAAGGAAGCACCTACAGCCATGTTTCTTGTGTACTCTTCATGTCCCGGTGTATCGGCTACGATGAAGCTTCGGTTGTCGGTTGTAAAATAACGGTAAGCAACGTCGATGGTGATACCCTGCTCACGCTCAGCCATTAAGCCGTCAAGAAGAAGTGAGTAGTCGATGGCGCCGCCGCGGCTTCCTACCTTGGAATCCAGAGCAAGTGCCTGTTCCTGATCCGCATAGATCAGCTTTGAATCATATAATAAATGTCCGATCAGTGTGGACTTTCCGTCATCAACACTGCCGCATGTAATAAACTTTAATAATCCGCTCATTTTAGAAGTATCCCTCTCTCTTTCTACGCTCCATGGAAGCTGCACCTCCGTCGTGGTCGATTACACGACTGGTACGCTCTGATTCAACAGCGCCTAAGGTCTCATCTACGATCTCGTCCAGTGTAACTGCGTCAGACTCTACACCACCGGTCAGCGGGTAGCAGCCTAAGGTTCTGAAACGGATCTTCTTTGTCTGAATATCCTCCGGTTTCAGGTTCAGCTTTTCTACGATACGGTCATCATCTACCATAATGATATTTCCGTCACGCTCGATGCACGGACGTTCTTTTGCTGCATAAAGAGATACGATCTCTAAGTTTTCTCTTCGGATGTACTCCCAGATATCCTTCTCTGTCCAGTTGGAAAGCGGGAATACACGGATGCTTTCCCCCTGATTGATCTCCGTGTTGTAAAGCTTCCACATTTCCGGTCTCTGGTTCTTCGGATCCCAGGCCTGGGCTGCATTACGGAAGGAGAAGATTCGCTCCTTCGCACGGGACTTTTCCTCGTCACGGCGTCCGCCGCCGAAGGCTGCGGTAAAGCCATACTTGGTAAGTGCCTGCTTTAAAGCCTGTGTCTTCATGATATCGGTGTAGGATGAACCATGCTCAAATGGATTGATTCCGGCTTTTACACCCTCTTCATTTGTGTAGGTCAGCATCTCAAGGCCGTACTTTTCAGCCTGCGCATCTCTGAATTCGATCATCTCATGGAACTTCCATGTAGTGTCGATATGAAGGAACGGGAAGGGCGGCTTCTCCGGATAAAATGCTTTCAGTGCAAGGTGAAGCATTACGGTACTGTCCTTACCAATGGAGTAAAGCATTACCGGCTTCTCACACTGGGCAGCCACCTCTCTGATAATATAAATTGCCTCTGCTTCGAGGGCATCCAAATGGGATAAATTACTCATGTTTACATCCTCTTTATTTCAGATCCATGAAATCATCGCTGTATCCTGTTATGATACAAATCGATGTTTCCGGAATTATTTTTAATACTTATTGGAATCCTTACGATTGATCTTGATTTCCTGTATGCTTCCATCGGGAGATGTGATCTTCCACAGATACACATCCTTTTCCTCTGTCACATTCATCAGAGAACCCTTGCCTCCGATGTCTGCCCCCAGGAAGAAATCGATGGCGGAAACCGGACACTCCTTAATGCAGGAAGTGCATCCCCAGCAGTCACGCACACGCTTGATTACGGCAACTTTGCCTGCCTTTGCGGCTGCCGCAGTAAAGTCGGCTTCCTGTTCGGCTGATGCGGTACAGGTAAGCTCCTGCTCCGCTGCGGTAGCGGCCGATGACGGTGCGCCGGCCAGCGTTTTTATGGCTGCGATCGGTGTCAGCTTGATCAGGTTTCCCGGACAGGCTTCCACACATTTTCCGCAGGCAATACACTTGGAATGATTAATGCTGATGCTCATAGCGCGCCTCCTTTACAAGCGGACGGCGGATGATCTCGATCACTCCATCCTCATGTCTTACGGAATTTACATAGGTTGCTTCCTCTTCCTTCTGATCGGGATAGGTTGCATTTTCACCGAAGGTATGCCAACGGGTTTCCTTTCTCGCTTCCATATGAGCGATCAGGCTTTCACATACAATAAGGCGTTCTTTCACCTCGTAGATATGCATCAGATCATCCATATCCGCTGCTGCAATGGTATCCACAAGTCTGCGAAGATCTGCAATCTTTACCTTTGCCTGTGCAAGACGCTCCTCATTGTAAATATAATCCGTGCCGATACCGCCGGCATATTCGTCCATGATCTTCTGCATGGCTTCCTCTGCCTGCTCCCAGTCCACCGGCTGCGGCTTTCGGTTCAGGAAAGTCTCGTAGGTCTCGATCACACCGGCACCGGAAATATTATTTATTTTTTCTTCTGTAGGAGTTGAAGTATTGGATAAATATTGCTCCATTCCCTGTGCCGCGATCTTACCTTCTGCCATGGCTCCGGTTACATATTTCTGCGGAGCACCGCCGGCAACATCACCGGCTGCGTAAAGTCCCGGAATGGTTGTGGCTCTGTCGGTATCCACCCAGAAACCGCTGGCGGTATGGCCGCCCACGATATACGGCTCGGTGCCTTCGATCTCAACATCATCCTCTGCAGGGCCTCTGCCGGCCTCGATCCACTTTAATGTCTGGGAGGGGGCCATGTTCAGATATGCTTTGTAAAGATCCTGCTCCTGTTCCTTACCAATACCGGAGGTTTTCAGGTAGCATGGGCCGTTTCCTTTTCTGTTTTCCTCTACGGTTCCCCAGATACGCTCCGGAGTTGTGATGCCATATTTTGTTTCGTAGATTTCACCCTTTGCATTGACCTGCTTTGCACCGACGCCTTGTGCGATGGTTCCGGTCGGAGCAATGGTGTCCTTGCATCGAAGGGCAATGAAACGGTTTTCCAATGTGGTCATCTCTGCGCCTGCTAAAATTCCCATGGCAAGACCTGCTCCGGTATTAAATGGCGGGTACCACATCTTATGACGGGAAAATCCCGGATTGTTTGGTTTATACAAACCGGCTGCACCGCCGGTTGCGATCAGTACGACCTTTGCGGAAATATCGTAGGCAATCGGGTCATTTACGGAAAAACCGTAAGCTCCGGCCACCTGCTTTTTGCCGTTTGCCGCGGAAGAATCCGCTTCCTTGGAATCAGCCTCCGCTGACGCTGCAAGCTTTAAATCCGTGATATTCACGTGATTAATAACTTCCACATTTTTCTGTGACAGTGCTGCCTCTGCTAAAATCGGCTTGATATTTTCACCGTTGATCTTAATGTTACGCCATCCACGGGTTACGTACTCGCCGTTTTCATCCTTTAAGATGACAAGACCGCGGCGCTCCATTTCGTGGGTGACTTCATTCAAATTCTCGGACATGGTAAGAAGAAGATCATCTCTTACGATTCCTTCGGCATCCTTACGGGCGTATTCCACATAATCCTGCGGAACATGCCCTTTGGATATATAAGCATTTAAGGCATTGACCCCGGCGGCAAGACAGCCGCTTCGCTTGATGTTTGCCTTTTCTGCGATAAGAACTTTAATGTTCGGATCGGCACCAAGAGTCAGGGCAGCGTAGCATCCTGCGGTACCTCCGCCGATGATAAGCACATCGCAGCTTTTCTTTTCTACGGTCAGTCCCAACTTTGCTGCCATGCGATTACTCCTCTACCTTTTTAACGATCAGATCGTAAGTTCCGTCTTCATTGTCGATCAGCTTTAAGATCTGATGTCCTTCTTCCTTGATGGATCTCGGTACGTTCTGTACCGGCTCTCCGTCATTCATATGAACGGAAAGGATCTGTCCGTCATCAAGTTCCTCTAATGCAACCTTTGCCTTTACGAATGTAACCGGACATACAACGTCGGTGATGTCTACGGTATCATCAATATTGAAATCTGCCATAATACATGTTCCTTTTCTCAAATCTCCTGCGGAAGTTTACTTTTCCCACAAATAATCCGCTGTATACCAGATTACTTACCGCGCTCTGCTACCGGCTTATTAGTAAAATTGCCGTTGTACGGTCTGCCGTAGTAAGCATCCTCTACAACCTGCGTAAACTTATCTTCGCCGACACGCTCGATACAGAACTGAAGTCTGTCGTTTGCTATTGCAGATCATCATACCACTCTCTGCTACCGGCTCAGATTGTGAAGCTGCTCTTCGTAAGTTCTGCCGTAGTAAGCTCCTCTACAACCTGCTTAAACTTATCTTCGCCGACACGCTCGATGCAGAACTATAGTCTGTCGTTTGCGACTGCGTTGTCGTCATAGAACTGGATGACGTCATCACAGATTCTGAAAAGCTGTTCTTCTGATGTTACAAACGGTACAAGCTCCTGTCCTCTGTGGATGTGATTTCCAAAAAGACCGCCGAAGGAAAGTGTGTAGCCTTCTTCTACATCCCAGGCTGATGTTGGGCAGGCTTTTTCGCAGCGTCCGCAAAGAGAACACTTGTCATAGTCTACGGTGATCTTGCCATCCTCTAATGTAATGGCGTCCTCACGGCAGGCCTTTACACAAACGCCGCAGCCGATACAGCTGTCAGCCTTCCATGTCACCTGCTCGCCGCCCTTGATACCAAGGTCGTTCTCTTCTGTCTTTAAGCAGTTGTTGCGGCAGCCTGTAACACCGAACTTAAACTTACCCGGAAGCTCGCGTGCAAAATATCTTGCATCGATCTTAACTGCAAGTGCATAGGTGTCGATACAGCCGGACGGACAGGTTGCTTTTCCCTGACAGGCTGTTGTGGTACGTACACGGGGTCCGCATACGGATGGCTTAACGCCGCCCTTTGCAAGCTCTTCCTTGATGGCTTCTACATCCTCAATATCCATGAATGGAATTTCGATTGCCTGTCTTGCTGTTAAATGTACATATCCGTTTCCGTAGGTATCTGCTACCTTCTGTACGGCTGTCAGCTGGTCTCCTGTCAGATGACCGCCAACTACATGAATACGAAGTGCGAACTTGTTCTTCTGCTTCTGTCTCATCCAACCGCCCTTTTTCAGGGTCGCTAAATCTTGTGCCATATTGGTTCCTCCAAATTTCAAGGGTAATATCTGTAATCGTTTTCAAATAAAGCCGCCATATCTTTGATGAATTTCATCAAATAAATTCCAGTGCCTCAACGGATACATCCTTTTTATCCTGCACATGGAAAGCTCGAAGTCGCGGCTGATCTTCATCCATCAAAGAGAGGATCATGTATGTGAGCTTACTGTCAAAGGAAAGCCGCTTATCTTCCTCGGAAGGACGGCTCGGTGATACCGGGTGGGAATGCCAGTTGCCAAGAAGGGTAAGTCCCTCGGAACGAAATTCCTTGATCACTTTAAGCTGTTCCTGCGGTGTCATTGTAAAATGCTCTTCGGCGTGCTCAGAATTTTCAAGAATACGAAGGTCTTTGATCTCGCGGACCTGTAAGCCGTCTTCCTCATATTCCACACCGCCGAGAAGCCCGCAGGCCTCTTCCGGTGCCACTTCCTTTGCGTGAGCCACGATTCTGTCGTAATCTTCTTTTTTAATCTTTACTATCATTTTGGTTTCTCCCGGTTATGTATTCTCTGTTTTCATTCCATCTCCGGAAGAATTCATCTCCGGAAGAATTTCTCCCGTTTTTATCTTCCGGATTTACTTATCTCCCGGATGCCAGTCGCAGGCTGCCTGCTCGTAATCGATCAGCTCTGTGATGGTCGGTTCGTCGGAACATACGGCACATCCCTTGCCTCTCGGCGGAAGCTTAATCTTGTGGAATTCCATGGTAAGTGCATCGAAGGTTAAGAGCTGTCCTACTAAAAGCTCGCCGGTTCCTGTGATGTACTTGATTGCCTCTAATGCCTGAAGACATCCGATGACACCTGCCATAGCGCCGATGACACCTGCCTGCTTACAGGTCGGTACGGCATCTGCCGGAGGCGGATTCTTGAATACACAGCGGTAGCATGGACCTTCTCCCGGAACAACAGTCATGAGCTGTCCCTTAAAACGAATGATTCCCGCATGTGAAAACGGCTTGTTTGCCATAACACAGGCATCGTTGATCAGGAATTTAGCCGGGAAATTGTCGGTTCCGTCAAGGATGAAGTCGTAATCCTTGATCAGATCCATTACATTATCGGAAGTTACGAATGTGTGATATGTATTAACGGTAACATCCGGATTGATGGCTTCCATTGTTTCCTTTGCGGATTCTACCTTTAACTTGCCAAGATCCTTTGTGGTATGGATGACCTGACGCTGAAGATTGGAAAGATCAACCTCATCTGCATCTACGATTCCGATGGTTCCCACACCTGCTGCTGCAAGATAAAGGGCTGCCGGAGCACCGAGACCGCCGGCACCGATGATCAGGACCTTTGCATTTAACAGCTTTTTCTGGCCCTTCACACCGATCTCTTTTAAGATGATGTGTCTGGAGTAACGCTCCAGCTGCTCATTTGTAAATGCCATTATCTGCACCCTCCTCCCATGAAATATAAGAACTCTACTGCATCGCCTTCAGCGAGCTTCTGTGTTTCGAAATCATCGCGGTTTGCGAACTCTTCATTAACAGATACGGAAACATATTCCGGTGTTTCTACATTTTCCTGTTCGATGAGTTCAGCGATTGTGATGCCGTCCTTAACTTCCTTGGCAGTACCTGCGATTGTGATCTTCATTGTTCTTTCCTCCTACAGAAATATTATTATTACTCATGGATTTATTCCCTATCATTTTGATATGAATTATAGGGGTTGTCCGATGTGTTATATACTACTACTTCTGTAGGAATAAGGGAATTCGTTTTTATCTATAGGCTGGATATAGGAGAAGGCTATAGCAAAAAAGGGTATATAAAAGCAAAAACACGGTCACCGTAATATAACGGTGTGCCGTGTTCCAAAATATTTATGAAAGTAACCAATCCAAAACATATAGTTGCCGGATTCCATTATATGAAACAGGCGGCTCTTGGTCCATCGTAAGAAGATATTTAGGATTATGATCTGAAATAGTTTCAAGAGACTGTAATTCCCGACGAAGTGTTTTTTCATCTCGTATCGTATAAGAAACCTGAAAATATTCTGTATATCCTTGAGGATCAACTGCTACAAAATCAACTTCCAGCTTTCCGTTTTTTCCAACGTATATTTCATAATTTCGCCGTTTTAATTCTAAAAAAACAATATTTTCCAAAATATGACCCTGATCAACAGACGCCATACCGAGCAAATAATATCTAAGTCCAATATCAGAGAGATAGTATTTATCCAGCAGCTTTAGATATTTTTTCCTTTAATATCATATCTCCCCACCCGGTACATCAATAGACTGTCTGTAATTCCGCTCAGGTAATTTTCTACTGTATGATTGGAGATTTTTCTGCCTGCACTTGTTAAGGTATCCGCAATTTTTTTTACAGAACATACATTACCAATATTATCAAACAGATATCGAATGACACTTTTCAGCATTGCAACATCTGCAATTTTTTTCCGTTCAACAATATCATTTAAAACAACAGTATTAAATAATCCATCCAGGTATTCCAAAATATTTTTTCTATTTGGCAGCATGACCGTATATGGAAATGAACTGTTATAAATATAATCCCGATAGAGCTCTTCCTTCGATTTACTTGATACAGTCTGCGCAGATACATATTCTCGAAATGATAATGGTAACATTTTTAATTCAACATATCGTCCTGATAAAAGAGTTGCCAATTCACCGGACATAAAGTATGCATTTGATCCTGTAATATAAACATCTGTATTATCTTTTATATATAAACTATCCACCGCTTTTTCAAATTGCGGAACATGTTGAATTTCATCTAAAAAAATATAGTATTGATCTGTATCTGTAATTCTTTCTTTTACATATTTATATAAGATCTTATAATCACAAAGTTCCTCATAATCCAAAATAATACAACATTATTTCTTTTTTGTGCATAGTTTGCAATTTATTTCCAACTTTTTTCTGTATGATCAAAAAAACCACCAATCTTACGATTGATGGTTTGCTATGCGTCTTCAGGGGTTCGAACCCTGGACACCCTGATTAAGAGTCAGGTGCTCTGCCAGCTGAGCTAAAGACGCTTATTTAGATTTGTTGCTTCCGACAAGACAATAATATACAGCATCAAAAAGAAAAATGCAAGCACTTTTTGAAATTTTTTTAGCGCGACGATTGCGCATGAAGGGGGGGTGGTTCCCCGCGAACGGTTTCCCATGTATGGGATAATTTACGTGAACAGTAATAACCTGCAAAAGACCTTCAAAAGAAAAACCGCCGGATCTCTCCGACGGCTTTTCCCAAACAAACACCAAATATAGGGAATCGGCTATTTTAAATTGTCGGCAAATTAATATCCCGACGGAAATGATTACTCTGCATCCGCTTTCTCCACCGCCTGGGCGAAGTCTGCGAGCAGATCTTCCACATCTTCAATACCGACGCTGACGCGGATAGTATCTTCAAATACACCTGCTGCCTCGGTTTCCTCCGGGGTGCGGTTAATGTACAGTGTGGAATACGGATGAATGGCTAATGTTCTTACATCTCCGATATTACTTGCACGAAGTACAACCTTTAAATTATTTACGATCTTATAGGCTCTTTCCTTGCTTCCGGCACGGAAGGTAAGAATACCGCCGCCCTTTCCTTTTAATTCAGATTCTACCAGATGAAGATACGGCGCATCCGGCAGGGTGCTGTAGTTAACGGTAATTCCGGGAAGCTGCTGCAAGCCTTCGGCAAGTGCCTTTGCATTGCTGCAGATCCTGTCCATGCGAAGCCCTAATGTCTCCATGCCTACAACATTTAAATATGCATTCTGCGGAGCAAGGCAGCTTCCCATATTCTCACGAATATCTGTCTGCATTCTTACGGTAAATGCAAGATTTCCATACTTCTTAAAGGTCGCCAGTGCCGGGTAACGGTTCGCATCCCATTTAAACTTTCCACCGTCTACAACAACACCGCTGATGGAATTGCCGCCTCCGTTGATGTACTTGCTGGTGGAGTGGATCACGATATCCGCCCCAAGCTTTAACGGATTGCAAAGATAAGGGGTTGCCGTTGTACTGTCTACAAACAGCGGGATATTGTGGGAATGTGCAAGCTCGGCAACTGCCGGAATGTCCATGATTTCAAGACTTGGATTGGAGATCAGCTCGCCGAAAATAACCTTTGTATTCTCGTTGATCAACGGAGCGATCTCCTCCTTACAGACGTGATTCACATAGTGGGTTGTAATGCCCCATCTCTTTAAATCGGTAAAAAGATCCATGGTGCCGCCGTACAGCGCCGAACCTGTAATGATTTCGTCACCGGCACTTAATACATTTAAAAATGCAAGTGCAACAGCTGACATTCCGGAAGACATTGCCGATGCGGCAACACCGCCCTCTAACGCATTGACTCTTTGTTCAAAGGCAGATACGGTAGGATTTCCCACTCTTGTGTAGGCAAATCCCGGTGCCTGATGACGAAACACCTTTTCCAGGCTTTCCGCAGAATCGTAAGCATATGCACTTGTCTGAAAGATCGGAGGTGTTGTGGAGCCCTGTGCGTAGCTGCCTGCCTGCCCTCCATGCAGTAATTTTGTATTGAAATTCATTTCGATAACCCTCTTCTATTCATAATATTATGCAAATCAAATTCCTGTGCTTGATCAGACGAAAATTCCAAGAGCAAGACCTGCTGCTGCGGAAAGACCGATTAGCTTCATATTTGCGGTTTTTTTGGAGATTAAAAGATACAGATTTAATCCGATCAGTGCGATCGTAAACACAACGGTAATTGTACCGGTTAACCCGATTGCCGTTCCTGCCTTTAAGTTTTCACGAACCATGGAAAGCATAACATTTAACAGAAGACCGCCGATTATAGGACGGATCCACTTACTGATGCTTCGGAATACGGAAATTTCTTCAAAGCTCTGATACAGCCATGAGATCAGACAGAAGATCATACCGCTGGCTGCCACACTGACACCGAAACCTGCAATGGCAACAACAACGCCGTCTAACTGACTTCCTGCCAGATTGTAACCAAAATAATATCCGACACCGGTCAGAATCTTGCAAAGAATAGAACCCGGAAGCACATTGGCAACCGGTACAAGATGGCTGTAAAACTGAACCTCTGTTAGGGTTTTTGTGCTGACAAACATACCATCGGCAACAGAAAGATAAGCATCACCGCCGCCAAAGGATAACAGAGACGAAACATAGCCCCTGACAAGATAGGTAAAAGAACCGCCGCTGATCATGATGGCCGGGCAATGTTACGATCACAAGAAAAACGCTCCAGCCAAGAAGCTCCCTGGCAAGCTTTGTAAATTTAGCCTTTCCTTCTTTCTTAAACTTTTCTGCTGCATCACCCTTTGCAAAATCTCTGCGAAGACTTTCCGCAAGACCGGCAGCTGCCAGTACTACCATGGAAATGATCACAACTTTTTTAACGGCGGTGCTTGTAATCCAGGCTCCTTTTCCGAAAACCGCCACATAAAGAACAGTTAATACCAGAGAAACCATGGTTTTCCACAATTTTGCATTGCCGCTGTTGAAAAAAATAAGAAAAAAAGCTGCTGCCAGAACTTCTACGGTTGACAGCGCAAACACCGGGTTTTCCGGGATGCCGAATAAACCGTTAAAATTTCTACCACAGGTTACAACCAAAACAAGCAGCATAACGGCTGCTGACTTCATAAGAGCCTGACGGCTTACCTTTCCTGCATTGGACAGTGCGCCAAGAGCATAGACGATTAAAAGAGAGCTGATAAATGCACCCAGTCCGATGGAAAGTGCCTGGATCAGATTTAAAACATTTTCTCCGGTTCCGGAAAGTACGGTAAGAATCAGTACCGTAAGAAACGCTCCCGGTGCCGCCATTAAAAGTGCAGACAGCAGCATGCCGCGAACACCGTAAGCACGCTTGCCGATTCCGGTTGCCACTTCCACCGGAAGTGCTCCCGGTGTAAT
>ADGC01003270.1_pt1 | contig 12194 bp, 11 predicted proteins | sample 268048 | NCBI WGS metagenome assembly ADGC01 (sample SAMN02954255, study PRJNA42359) | wallaby gut metagenome | biome: terrestrial; feature: wallaby; material: gut; isolation source: foregut contents of Macropus eugenii | host: Notamacropus eugenii | place: Australia
TGCTATGGTGCTTAGTCTGTGTGCGATGGTGGATTTGGAATCATGGGATGCGGCGGCAATGATACAAATGCGGATGAAACGGCAGCAGAAAGCATTCAGGAGGATGCCGCCGATGAAGAAACAGATACCGATGAGACTGCAGATGATCCGGATGAGAATTCTGCGGAAGCTGCCGATTCCGGATCGGAAACGACAGAAGCTGAAACTTCGGATACCGCAGAGGAAAGCACCGGTGTGGATCCGGATTTAAAAGCGTTTCTGGACAGCTATGAGCAGGTCATGAACGAATACTGTGATTTTATGGAAAAGTACAACAATGCCGACAGTACCAATCAGGCATCCATGATCGCTGATTATACCAGTTACATGACCAGCTACATGGAATATGCAGACAAGCTGGCAGCATATGATCAGGATGAAATGTCAACAGAAGACCTTCAGTATTATCTGGAAGTAACCAACAGAGTTAATCAGAGATTGCTGAGTGTGGCGGAGTAGGAAAGAGGCTCTATATAATCTAACAAACGAAAACAAAGGGACAGTTACATTGAGTGTGCAACTGTCCCTTTGAGTTTTGCAGTGAAAATTTAAGGAAATTGTTTCGCAAAGAAGTTCTCTTTCGCATATTCAAAGCTCTTTATGAAAAATGTGCTCGCCTCTTTTGCTTCCTTTGTCCATGGAGCCATCATATCAAATGCATGAAAGCAGCCCTTATATACTTTGAAAGCAACCGGAACCCCGTCTTCCTTAAGACGTTTTACATATGCAATCTTTACATCACCCTGATCTCTTGCATAGAGGCAGGTGGCAACGGTAAGTCCTCCGCCTGCGCTTTCTCCGCCGACAAAAATCTGATCCGTATTTCCACCCAGTTCTGCCCCATGATTTTTCAGCCAGACGAGAGCCAGGTAGCAGTCATCCAGCGCAGCAGGATACGGCGCATCAACAGATAATCTGTAATCCGGGGAAACAATGACACACTCCCCAGCCAGATTTTTCGCCTGGGACATCATCTGCATTTCCGGCATTCCCAAAGCGTAGCCGCCGCCGTGAATCCACAGAACGCACGGGACCTTCTTCTTTCCGGCATCCGGTTTCTTCACCATGAGCCGCATTTCGGTTCCGTCCGGCCTGCGGATATACTCGTTATAGGATTGCTTAGAAGAGTCTGTATTTCTGTGTCTTCTGTGCTTTGAAGGATTTTGCGGATTCCCGTTTTTCTTTTTGAGGGGAATAAAGCCCTGAAGCGGTTTAATTTCTAAAACATAGGAATAACAGAATTACTTGTTCTGATATATTCGGCCATTTCCTGTTTGAAGCAATTCATTCCTTCCATACGATTTTCTCTGGGATAGCGATGCTCCAACTGATAACAGATTCGCTCCGGAGGAGCGTCTGTCAATTCTGCACGGACCAAACCATCATGATCTTCCAGATAATGAGCAAGAGAGGACGGGACGATCGCCCAGTTCCCGTTCTCCTGCATGAAATCCGGGATCATAGATCCCGTTCCTACCCGCAGCATATAGCTGCGTTTTTTGAAGTGATAGTTGTGCCAGGTCTCAAATGCGGCACTCCAGCGAAGATAGATTTCTTTTGCAGGATCCAGACTCGAAATATCAATCATTTCGGATGGATCAATGTTCTGCTTTGTTACCAGATACATTTTTTCCTTATACAGAGGTGTTGCGATTACATCTGTATATACAAGATCACTGAAGACATATCCAAGATCAATACCGTGTGTCGAAACTTTAGTATGCAGTTCGGAAGAATGATACGTATGAACAGACAGACTCAACTCGGGATGTTTTTTTATGAACTCTCTGTAGAACGGAACAAACGTATAATTGTTCATCAGGTCGATTCCGCCGATGGACAAAGGAAGACGGATATTTTGGGAACCGATGGTTTCGGTATCATTCCACAGAGTATCGATTTGCTTTGCTGCTGCAAGAAACTGTTCACCGTAACCGGTTAATTCAATTTTTCGGACACCTCTGCTGCGTACGATCAGAGGTGCACCAATCTCTTCTTCTAATAATTGGATTCTTTTTGTAATATTGCTTTGGGCTGCATACAGATGCTGTGCCGCAGAAGAAATATTTCCATATTCTGCGACTGCGAGAAAAGCCCGGATCATTTCGATCGTCATGCGTTTTTACTGTCCCTTTTCTATTATTGCACTATGTCATATCTGAATTAAAATATCTATTTATGGAATATTATAACTTCGAAATAGATATTATTCAATATATAAAAAGCATAGTATTATTATCTCATCAGAAGGGAACAACAAACAAAGATGTTAAAAAATGTATTTCACGAGGAATGGAAATGGACTATGCAAAGACAGCTGAGGAAATGATCAAACTTTCCGGTGGGGTAGAAAATATTAACTCCGTTGCACATTGTGCAACCCGTCTCAGATTCTTTTTAAAGGATAAGGACAAGGCAGATATGGAAGCGATCAAAAAGGTATCCGGTGTTCTGGGATGCATCTATGCAACCGATCAGCTTCAGATCGTATTCGGAAAGAATGTCGTACCGGTATTTCAGGAAGCAGAGAAGCAGTTTAATGCTGCTGGCGGCAGACAGGAAAACGGCGCTGATAACTCCGAAAAGAAAAAGAATATGAGCGTAAAGGGAATCTTCAATACGATCATCGACTTTATTGCAGGTGCAGTTTCCCCGTTGGTTCCCGGTTTGATCGCCGGCGGTATGCTTAAGGTTTTCCTGCTTTTGATCACTCTGGCGATGCCGGACTTTGCAGAAAGCGGAACTTATATCATGTTGAGCATGGTTGCAAATGCTCCCTTCTACTTTATGCCGATCTTTGTTGCATATGGTGCTGCAAAGAAACTTGGTGCAACACCAATCTACGCAATGGCAGGAGCAGCATCGATGCTGACACCGGCATTTACACAGATGGTAACAGACGGAACAGAGATCACAATGCTTGGCATTCAGGTCGGACTTGTAAAATACCAGCAGCAGCTATTGCCTGCGCTTCTTATTGCAGCAGCAGCATACTATATTGAGAAGTTCTTTAACAAAATTATTCCTGGTATCTTTAAAGCAGTATTTGTCGGAGCCGGTACTTTAACAGTAACAATGATTTTGGGCTTTCTTGTACTCGGGCCTATCGGAAGTGTCGTTGGTTCTGCAATTTCAGGTGTATTCGTATTCCTTGGTTCTACAGTAGGACCGGTAGCGGTTGGTGTACTTTCTGCATGTCTTCCATGGCTGATCATGACAGGTATGCATCATGCAATTTCACCGTTTATGGCACAGTCTATTGCGGATCCCGGTTATGACACAATTTTCCGTCCGTCTTTTATTCTTCACAACATGGCAGAAGGCGGGGCCTGCATCGGTGTTGGTTTAAGAACAAAGAATAAGGAGTTCAGATCCACATGTTTTTCACTTGCATTCGGATGTATTGTTGCAGGTGTCAGCGAACCGGCATCTACGGTGTTAATCTGAAATTAAAAAGACCAATGTACGGCATCATGGCAGGCGGTGCTGTCGGAGGTATTGTAACCGGTTTACTTGGAGCAAAAGCATATTCCATGGGATACTCAACCATCATGGCACTTCCGATTTTTGAAGATACATTCGCTGCGATGCTGGCAGGAATCGCAGTAGCTATCGTAGTTTCAGCGCTGGTAACTTTTATTCTGGGATATTCAGAAGAGGATGAGTTAGAGGCGATTGAAGCATCTGAGCAATAAATAGAGGTTAGAAAGAATGAAGAACAAGATTCAGTTTCCGGAACATTTCCTTTGGGGAGGAGCGGTTGCTGCAAACCAATGTGAAGGCGCATGGCTGGAAGATGGAAAACAGCCGAATATTTCTGATGTTATGACAGGAATCAATGATACAAAAGCAGGTCTGAAATATGATACAGAATCCGGAAAATGGAAGATGGAGCTGGATCCCGATCGGCATTATCTGACACATGAAGGTATTGATTTTTATCATAGATATAAAGAAGATTTAGCTTATATGGCAGAAATGGGATTTACCGGTTTTCGTACATCTATCTCCTGGGGACGTATCTTTCCGAATGGAGATGAGGAAAACCCAAACGAAGCAGGTCTTCAGTTTTATGACCGGCTTTTTGATGAGATGATTGCTCTTGGCATGGAGCCGGTAATCACCTTATCTCATTATGAAATCCCGATTCATCTTTTGACAGAGTACGGCGGATGGATCAGCAATCGGCTTTTGGATTTTTGGAAGCGATACGTAACAACGGTATTCAATCGATATAAGGGCAAGGTAAAACATTGGCTGACCTTTAATGAGGTAAACAACATGTACCGCCGTCCTGTTATCTCTGCCGGTGTTTTGGATCTCAATCCCCGGGAACCATATGATCCGCTGATCGTAAGTGAAAAAGATATGTGGCAGGCATATGTACATATTCTTCGGGCTAATGCAGAGACGGTACGAATCGCACATGAGATTGATCCGGAAAATCAGGTGGGATGCATGATGGCAGCATCGGCTGTTGCAACATATCCGTTTACATGTAATCCGGCAGATGTGCTGGGAGCAGAAAATCTGCGCCGAACATCGATCTGCTATTTTTCGGATGCAATGTGTCATGGAGAAATTCCGGGATATGTGAAGCGGATCTGGAGAGAAAATGAAATAACACCGATGATCACAGAAGAAGATCTGGAAGTGATTCGTAAGTACACGGTAGATTATATCGGCATCAGTTATTACAGATCCGGTACCTTCAGCACAGAAGTGGAAAATGCCTTTGATACCGGCGGCATCAAAGGAAAGAATAATCCATATCTGAAAGCTGTTACACCAAAGCCCTGGGAGTGGCCGGTAGATCCGGAAGGACTCCGTTATGTACTGAATACATTAGAGGACAGATATCATTTGCCGGTGCTCATTGCAGAAAACGGAATCGGTCTGGATGAAACCCCGGATGAAAACGGGAAAATCCATGATACGTTCCGAATGAAATATATCCGTGATCACCTTCTTGCTGTTTATGAAGCGATTCAGGATGGCTGTCAGGTTATGGGATATCTCTACTGGGGACCGCTTGATATTGTTTCTGCAGGAACCGGCGAAATGAAAAAACGTTATGGGTTTGTTTATACAGATCGTCACAATGATGGTACAGGAGCATTAACCAGAAGCAAAAAAGACAGCTTTTATTATTACAAGAATGTGATCGCAACAAAAGGTGAAAGCCTTGCAGAAGAGATGGAGTAAAAAATGAATCTTACAGAAGAAATGAAAAAGAATCTGCTTAAATTACCAACCGGGAATATTGCTGATAATAATAATTCCGTTCCCCGTCAGGGAGTAATGGATTCCATGATCAAGCCTGTGAATGTAAAGAGCAAGGTGATCGGAAGAGCTTATACTGCAATTTGCTATCCGGGAGACAATCTTGCACTTCATCAGGCAATTTATGCAGCACAGCCGGGAGATGTTCTTGTACTTGACTGCAAAGGATATACAGAAGCCGGTCACTTTGGGGATATTATGGCCACTGCCTGTAAAATAAGAGGACTTGCAGGGGTTATTATTGATGGAAGCTGCAGAGATTCAGAAGACATCAGACATCTGGATTATCCGGTATTTGCCCGCGCATTTTGCCCGGCAGGAACCGTAAAGGAAAGTCTTGCGAAGCTTGGAACACCGGTACTGGTCGGCGGTGTTGCTGTGAACAGCGGAGACATAATTTATGGTGACTGTGACGGTGTTGTCGTAATTCCGCAGGAAGCAGAGGACGAAGTGTTTGCTGCAGCTCTGAAAAAATATGATAAGGAGCAGAAAATTTTAAAACTCCTTGAAGAAGGCAAAACAACGCTGGAAATTTACGGATTTGATAAGCTGATCGAAAAGAAGATGGCATAGGATGCTACGCTGTAATATCCGGTACATGGTTGGAAAGGGGCTGTCGCATCAATGATTATAATCATCAATGCGACAGCCCTTTTTACAGCATATCCAGAGTAATTAAAGTCACTTCATTTTTATCCTGCAAGTCATACAGCTCTTTTGAAAATCCATTTCTGGAAAATAGATAGTACCGGCATTGACCGTGGAAATTCCCTTTTTCTTTCAGGTGGGTCAATTCTTTTGGACCGACTTCAGAGTTTTTATATTTGCATTCCCCGACGATAAAATTATGTCCTTCGGAATCAACAGCAAGCACATCAATTTCATCTTTTTTATTCCACCAATGACCGATTCTGACAAAATGAAACGGCAATTTTTCGGCGATATTCTGTTTCCGTAGATACTGCCAACAAATACGTTCATAAGAATAAGAAACAAACTGATCCAGGTTTGGAACGATCGTATATTTCCAGATGCCGTTTGCATCACCGGATTCCAGCTCTGAGCGATAGGGAAAGACAAATGAGTACCAAAATGCAAAGTAATTATCCGTAATGCGGTAAAGCCCACGGCTTATGTTAGCCTGTTCTTTTAATTTTGTATCCACCGGAAATTCGCGCCAGATAATACCAAGATCAATCAGGTTTTTTAAATATACACTAAGTTTACTTTTCTCAATCTGCGTTTTTTGATAGATGTCATTTAATTTGGTATTGCCTAGAGCAATCGCCTGAATGATCGCATTATAGGTGGTGGGTTCCCGGAGTTCCTGGCGAAGAATAAATTCTACGTCATTATACATGATGCTGCCGGGCTGAAGAATCCGTTCAATGATATTATCCTTTAAAGACTTTGATGTATCAAACTGCAGCAGATAATATGGAATTCCTCCTACAATGGAATATGCAGCAATTTTATCCTCAGTAGAAAATCCATCTAAAAACAGAAAGGCATCAGAATAGTCCATTTCAAGCATTTTATATATTCCTGTTGCCCGACCATAGAGTGGATTTTTTTCTGCAAGAATCTCTTTTTCTATAAATGACATTGCACTTCCACAGAGAATAAGCATTATATTCCTGTTTTTCAGAAGATGATCCCACGTATTTTGCAGTATGGAAGGAATCGAAGAATTTTCTTTCACCATATACGGAAATTCATCAATAACTACTACAAGCTTTTCTGATGAGTTCGCAGAAAGCTCTGCAAGATTTTCAAATAACATATTCCAGTCATTGAATCGGTTGATATATTTTGACGCGGGATTGTGGTCTGTCAGGATTCTTTCACTAAAAAGCGAAAGCTGCTGCTGATCCGGACATTCGATACAGGAATAAAATATATAATGTTTATCCTTGCAGAAATGCATTAGGGTTTCTGTTTTTCCAACACGACGTCGACCATAGAGAATAACAAATTGACCGTCAGATCTTTGATATAAATTATCCAGGTAGGAAAGCTCCTTTTCTCTTCCAATAAACATAAGAACCTCTGAAACATATGAATTATCAAAATAATAATCGTAATTATATAATCACGATTATTATAATCTGGATTCTAAAAAATAACAACGAAAAATGTTGTAACTATTATCGTTGCGTAAAAATGACCGGCAGCTTTAACGGGAAGCTGCTCTTTTCACGATATATAGTCACAGAAAAGACATGTTATAAGATCTTTTTATTTTCCAATATTTGCAGCAATTCCTCGGAAGGGCTCTGCAGCGGTGTATCAGATAGATACTTCCAGACAATATTCGGAAACCAGCCCTGAATTACATCCCAATTACTGTTATACCCGCTGTTGAAAACCTTCTCATCCATAAGGAATTTTTTGTTTTGTTCATCCAGGAACATACTCGATAAGCCATTTACGAATAGCAGAATTCCGGTTTCTACGGAGCTTTTTAAGATGGGGTCTTTATTTGCATCTTCTGTTACATGCATCCGAATTTTTTCAAGATCTATCTTTTTCATTATTTCTATATACTGGTTACTTTTGCTGCTGATCATACAATGACGAATGTAGGAGGCCTCATATATAAAAAAATCTGCTCGTTCTTCAAACCAGACGTCCAGTGTGGAATTTATAAATTGTTTCATATAATGAATGTAAACCGCCTGAGCAGCATTGTACTTATCGTAAAAATAATTATAGAAAGTTCTAGTAGAGATATTGCATGCCTGACATAGTTTTTTTGTGCTGCATTCATCAATATTTTTTGCTGTCAGAAAGGTTTTAACCTGATCCAGTATTTTTTCGTAATTATCCTGATATACCATGAATTCCCCTGATTTGTAATTCACATTTTTCGGTTTCCGTGAATGTATATTTTAATATTAGCTATCTATAATGATAGCAGATTTCAGGTCGACATATTACAAAAAAGGAGCATGGTATATGAAATATTCACATTTATTAGAGCCGGGAAAGATTGGAAATGTAGCTGTTCGTAATCGTATGGTTATGCCTGGCATGGTAACCAATACAACCGGTCATTCGAATCCGGATGAAGCAGCATGGTATGCAGCCCGTGCAAAAGGAGGATTTGGTCTCGTTATCTCTGAATACAACTGTGTTACAATGGAAGGAATTGCTTACCCCGGAGAGGTCCTGATCAGTGAAGAAGAAATCCCGGGTTACCGGTTAGTAACTTCTGCAGTTCATGAAACGGAAGGGGCTAAAATATTCATGCAGATTCATCATGCCGGAAGACAATCCTTTGGATTTACATTAGGAACCGGACTGGTTGGTGAAGCACCTTCTGCGATTCCGTGTACCAATGCAAGGCAGCTTGTTCATGAGATGTCTACCGATGAGGTTTGGACTTTGATCGATAAATTCGGCCGTGCAGGAAAAATTGCCCGTGATGGCGGCTTTGACGGATGTGAGCTTCATTTTGGTCATGGCTATCTTGGTGCAGAATTCATGTCATCCTATATCAATAAGCGTACAGATGAATTTGGCGGAACTCTGGAGAACAGAGCAAGATTTGCCTGTGAATGTATTAAGGCAATCAAGAAATATGCCGGTGAGGACTTTCCGGTTATCTGCCGTGTATCAGGTGATGAACTGGTGCCGGAAGGCCGCAGAGTCGGCGAGACCGGAATGATCTGCATGCTTATGGAAGAAGCAGGACTTGACGGTCTGAATGTATCCATTGGAACTTATGCAAATCTTACAGAAACTTCTGCACCGGGCTTCAGACCTGCAGGTTTCAACCTGGATGCAGCTTATGAGATTAAGAAAGTTGTAAATATTCCGGTTATGTCTGTTGGAAGATATAATGATCCGTCTGTTGCAGAACTTGCGATCACACAGGGGAAATGCGACTATGTTCTTATGGGCAGACAGTCTATTGCTGATCCGGAGTTTCCAAATAAGGTTGCTTCCAACCGCTGTGAGGAGATTATCCCCTGTATTGGATGCAGCACCAGATGCGGTGCAAATGCATTTGATATGCATCCGGATCATCCCGGAGTATCCTGTACATTTAACCCATTTTCCGGTTATGAGAATTATCTGCAGATTAAACCGGCAGAACAGCCGAAGAATGTTGTGGTTGTAGGAGGCGGCTTTGCAGGTATGGAAGCTGCCTGGGTTGCAGCAGCCTGCGGACATAAAGTTACATTATTTGAAAAGGCAGACAGACTTGGCGGACAGGCGAATGTGGCTATGATGCCTCCGTATAAATCCGATATCGCAAGAGTGATCGCTGCCTACACGGCTCTGTGCCATAAATATGGTGTGGAAATCCATATGAATACAGAGGCTGACAAAAACAGTATTCTTGAATTGAACCCGGATGTTCTGTTCCTTACAACCGGCGGAATTCCGATCGCACCAAACTTTGAGAATGAAGGAATACCTGTGGTTCAGTCCTGGGATGTACTTCAGGGAAAAGTTGTAGCCGGGGAACATCCTCTGATCATCGGCGGCGGTCTTGTTGGTCTTGAAACCGCAGAGTATTTAATTTCACAGCTTCGACCGACGGATATTGTAGAAATGAATGAGGATTGCAGCTGGGGATCTTCAGAGGGTGAGCGCCTGCATTTGCAGAAGGAGTTTAAGGCTCATGATGTCACCTGTTATACCGGTCATAAAGTAAAGAGATTTACAATGGACGGGGCAGTCTGTGAAAACAAGGATGGAGAAGCTGCATTATCCGGATACGACCAGATTATTCTTGCTCTCGGAAGCAGACCGTACAATCCACTTGGTGAGGACTTTGCAGACGCAGATATCAAAGTGCATGTGATCGGAGATGCCGGTCAGAAGGGTGGAGCGTTCCGTTACGGTATCGATGATGCAGCATGGCTTGCAGCAAATTTATAATAAATTAACAATTCAGAAATCCAAACAGGTTATTTTGTGAAATAGACTGCTGTTACTAATACAAAAATACAGCACATATCGATTTCAAGACAAAAACGTCTGTAGCCCGATTAAATACTGGGCTGCAGACGTTTGTGCTTTCTCGAAGTGTCAGTTTCAGCAAATCTACCTCGATGAGCTCGTGTGTTCCCGATTTGCCTTTTTCAAGCTGTGCTTGGATTCCGTTAACCCGGTCAAAATAGCTTTATTCCCAAGAACATGGATGTTCTCCATCAGGTTATTATAAGATTCTTCCTGAAAGCGATGAGATAAATAATATTTTGAGTAGCCTAATACATTGATTACTGATCGGAGGATGGTAAAATATAACCAATGCAAAGCATTTTTCGAGTGTAGTAAAGTTTAATAATACCTTTGACCCAATGCAATAATGTTGCCCGGAGGCTATGGTTTCATAAAGTTTTTGCGTTTCGTAAAGGAGTTTTGAGATTATGACAAAAGAACAATTAAAGGCGCTCCCGAAAGTGGAGCTGCATTGCCATCTGGATGGTTCTTTAAGCCACAGCTTGATTGAAAAACGGCTGGGCAGAAGCGTAGATCCGTCGGAACTTTCCGTCACAAACGACTGTCAAAGTCTTGCGGAATATCTGGAAAAGTTTGATCTGCCGGGGCAGTGCATTATGGATCGGGAAGGAATGGAAGCAGCCGGATACGATGTGCTGCAGACCATGCACCGGGAAAACGTAGTTTATGCGGAAATCCGCTTTGCTCCGATGCTTTCGGTATCGGAACACATGAATGCCGCCCAAACGATCGAGGCGCTTCTTCGGGGCTTAGAGCGGGGAAAGCAGGATTTTGGCGTGGACTATAATGTCATCTGCTGTGCCATGCGTCATCACAGCGAGGAGATGAACCTTTCCATGTTAAAAGCTGCAAGAGAATATTTAGGCAGCGGCGTTTGTGCTGCCGATCTTGCCGGGGGAGAAGCTGCATTTCCCATGAGCGGTTTCATGAATCTGTTTGCCGAGGCAAAGCGGATGGGAATGCCCTTTACCCTTCATGCAGGGGAGTGCGGCAATGCGCAGAATATTATGGACTCCATTGAAGCCGGCGCTGCCCGGATCGGCCATGGGATTGCCATGCGTGGACATTCGGATATTAAGAAAATCGTAAAGAAGAACCATATCGGGATTGAAATGTGTCCCATCAGCAATCTGCAGACAAAGGCTGTGGCAAATGAAGCGGAATACCCGCTGCGGGAATTTCTGGATGAGGGCATTGCGGTTTCAATCAACACAGACAACCGCACCGTAAGCAAGACATCTCTCACAAAGGAACTGGAATTCTGTCAGGAACATTACGGGCTTACGAACGAAGAAGTGATCCTGGTAATGAAAAATGCGGTGGATACCGCGTTTTTGACGGAAGCGGATAAGGACGGATTATACAGAAGAATGGGATTGCCGGTATAGCGATTATCTCAGTTGGAGAAGACTCCCACTTCTGTAAGTGGTCGAATGAAAGGGGAAATCCATGGACCAGGTAAAGATTGGTGCGTTTTTGAAGGAATTACGTAAGGAAAAGAATTTGACACAGGAGCAGCTGGCAGAGCAGTTTTCTGTTACCGGCAGGTCGGTATCACGATGGGAAAACGGAAAGAATATGCCGGATCTGGGAATCCTGGTGGAGCTGTCCGAATTTTACGGTGTGGATATCAGCGAAATCATTGACGGAGAGAGAAGAGAGCGCATACCGGAAGAAGAAATGAAAGATACCTTAACGAAGGTAGCCGAATACTCAGAAGCGGACAAAGAAAATCTGAAGCGCACCGTTCGTATTTTTGATCTGATAGGACTGGGAGGACTGATCCTGAATATTCTTGTCCAGGGATTCAATGAACTTCATCAGTATCCCGTTCTTGATTTTGTAAGCGGGTTAGGACTCGGAATTGCTCTTGTCGCCATGATCCTGGTACTGAC
>ADGC01006869.1_pt1 | contig 12182 bp, 11 predicted proteins | sample 268048 | NCBI WGS metagenome assembly ADGC01 (sample SAMN02954255, study PRJNA42359) | wallaby gut metagenome | biome: terrestrial; feature: wallaby; material: gut; isolation source: foregut contents of Macropus eugenii | host: Notamacropus eugenii | place: Australia
ACATATCTCCCACAACCCCGCACATCCCGGTGCATAGTCATACAGCGGCAGATTTTCCGGCAGTCTGTGTGCTTCCCAGTTCACCATATCCTCTGAAACCCATACACTTAAATTCATGGACGCAAAAATATAATATTTTCCGTGAAACGCAATCATGGAAGGATCTGCCGCTTCTCTGTCGATCTGCAGACGTCCTCCCTGACGCGGATCCTTATTAAACTGATATTTATACGGAACCGTTAATGGGGTTGCAATAGTACTTCATAATTTTCTCCTTACCGGACTCCCCGGATTCTTTTACAGATATTGCTTCAGATATTTTCCGCTTACTTCAATGGAACGGACCGGACTTTTGTCGATCCAGTTTTTATGACTTTCCAGAATGATCGCATCCACGGGAACGTTCATGGCCTGTGTGATCAATTCCTCAAGGTTCATGTTTCCGGTTCCCAGTTCCATGGAATCCGAAGTTATGATCGGCGTCATGGACGGTCCCGAAATTTTAGTTCCTCTGTCATTGATATGATACAGCTTCATCCTGTCTCCCAGCCGCTTCATAAGCCCGATTGCGGATACACCGGCTTCCGTCGGCCAGTAAGAATCCAGTTCAAAATTTACCAACTCCGGATCCGTATGCTCCAGAATATATTCATATGCGGTGCAGCCGTTGGAAAGCTTTAAAAACTCCACATTGTGATTGTGATAAAGAAGGCTGATCCCAGCCTTCTTTAATGTTTCACCGCATCGGTTCAGGTCGCAGGCAAGCTGATCGACTGCCTTACTATCTGTGTAATCAAATCGATACATTCCGGTGATCACCACATTTTTTGTTCCGTATTTCATTGCATCGGCAATCACGTTTTCCGGTTCCCGTTTTAATGTACCCAGATCTGTATGCAGGCTTACCACGGAAAGATCTGCTTCTTTCACCAGCTTTGCCCAGTCAAATTTTCCACCCTTTCCCACCGGCATGCCGGCAGCCTTTGTCATCATCCGGACCATCAGTCCGGTCGGCTTTGTCATGAAACCATTCAGTTCAATCCCGTCAAAGCCTGCCGCTTTTACAGCCTTCAGGGTTTCCAATGTTTGTTTTTCGTTTTTGCATACAGAACCGATCATGATCTGCTGCACTGCCTTTACTGTCATGTTACTCCTTTGGAATCTGATTCAGAGCCTGATTGATGTTCTGCAGTTCTTCATCGGAAATTTTCATACCACTCTGTGCAAGAAGCTTTTTCAGCGGCTGCCGGTCGATCATTGCCTGCATTGCCTCACTGATCTTAACTCCCTGTCCCATGCCTCCTGCCATGGAAGTCTGGGACTTTTTCATGATATTTTCTATGAATGTCCGTCCTGCTTCCGTCGCATTGATCTCTGCCATGGTACTGTTGACGGAAAGGAACCCTGCCTTTTCATCTGCGGTATCATCTTCCTCATCAAACCAGTTCTTCGCATCGGTCGGATCGGCAAAATAGCTTTCATTCACCGTATCAACCTTTGCAATTTCCATGGAATCATCACAGGTTCCGGAAACTGCTTTAATCTGATGTACGCCGGTGATCTTTACATTAAATTTAAAAACATGAGAACCGGTTTTGGTTTCCACCGGTTTCCCGTCCACATACAGTGTTACTTCCGGAAGATTTGAGTAAACCTTTATCTCGGTTTCCTCTTCAATCCGGTCGTGATATCTGCTTCCGCAAAGATGCACGAATTTCTCATCGGACCACCATGCCTTATAAATATAAAATGCATCCTTTTTCTGCTTCCGGTCAAAGGTGATAAGCCCCTTATGATTTTTTCCCGGATCTTGGGCTTCATCTCTTCCTGCTGCTGCAAAATCGAACATATTCCAGCAGTAGGTTCCCCAGATGTAGGGACGGGTGGAAAACATTTTCAGCATATGTTCATGATACATCGCCTGGTAGCTTTCCGTAAAGTCCCCCTTTACCGGCTTCGGAGACTGCAGCGTGATATTTGCATCGGCACCGTATTCCGTCAGACCGATCGCCGTGTTCGGATACTTGGCGTGGAAGTCATCAAACCATGCATCGTTATCCTCCGGTTCTCCCACATACCAGCCGTAATACAGGTTATAGCCCCGGATATCCGGCAGGGTAACCAGGGGACTGTCGGTCTCAAGGAGGAACAGATTTGCCATGGCCGAAAGCCGCTTCGGATCCATTTCATGAACAGATCATTTAAGATCCTGTGATTTTCCATAAGATCCCCGGTAACTCCCTGAAGGGAGATTTCATTGGAAAGTGCCCAGCATATGATGGAAGCATGATTATAATTCTGTACGATCAGCTCCTTCATCTGTGAAATCGTATTCTCACGGCCGCCGGGCATATGTACGGTAATGTAAGGAATTTCTGCCCATGCAATGATTCCTTTTTCATCACACAGATCATAAAAATACTGATCATGCTGATAATGGGCAAGGCGGATGGAGTTTGCTCCCATGGAAAGGATCAGTTCCATATCTTCCTCGTGCATTTCCTTTGTCAGTGCATTGCCCACGCCCTCTCTGTCCTGATGGGCGGGATACACCGTGCAGCGGATTGCTGCACCCGTTCAGGAAAAAGCCTTTTCTGTGGGATCCACATAATATGTTCTGCAGCCAAAGCGGACTTCCACGGTATCTGCTGTATATCCGTCTCTGATCAGTTCAGCTTTTGCATGATATAAGTACGGATCGGCAAGGCCGTCCCACAGGTGAACATTTGCAATCTTTAATGATCCTTTCCCGACTTTTTTTCCGTTACTTTCAGAAACCGCAAGGCAAACCTCTCCGACACCTTCAACTGTGATCTTAATTTCATCTGCATTACCCACAGAGAAAGTTTCAAAATCGATGACCGCATCCGTTCCGTTTACATGGGGTGTGATCTTAAGTCCCTTTCCCCCGAGATACTCCATATCAAAATGGCTTTCGTTTACCTTTACAAGATATACGTCTCTGTAGATTCCGCCGTAGAAAGTAAAATCTGCTCTCTGGGGATAAACATGATCATTCGGCGCGTTATCTGCCATAATCTCCAGATGGTTTTCTTCTTCCAGCGCATCCGTCAGATCAACACGAAATGCGGAATAGCCGCCATCATGACAGCACAGTTCTTTCCCGTTCAGGCTTACCCGGGCGGAAGAATTGACACCGCGAAATTCAATATAAATGCGTTCTCCTTCCTCCAGGTTCGGCTTTGCGAATTCTTTTGTATAGATGCACTGCCCCCGGAAATACTGCTGCGGACCGGTCTGACCGTCTGCAGCGTTCCAGGTGTGAGGAAGATTGATATTTTCTCTGACGCCGTTTTTTTCAAATACCCAGTTTTCGTTCCATACAACTGTTTTTCTCATGTTTATCCCTGCTTCTGTTCTTTCAATGCCTGCTTTTTTTCTGCGATATTCTGCTGTACTTCAGCCATGGTTTCCCTGTCAAGATGACAGAACTTCATGGCGATCAGTGTGCATACCCATCCTACGATCGGGAAAATGTACATAACGCCGATGGTAACCACAATAACCGGAGTAGTAAGTGCATCTCCCGGCTGCGGCATGGTTTCGGTGTATCCGATCAATGCAACCAATCCTGCTGCAATGGCTGCACCAAAGGAGGAAATGATCTTGTCAACAAAACCATATACACCGGTTACAACTGCCGGCACATAATTTCCGCTTCTGTACATTTCGTAATCAATAACATCTGCCATAAATGATGTATTTGCTGTCGTGATAACCATCTTTACACCGTTAATACCGAAGGTAAATACAACAAATAAGATCATTGGAATACTTAACATGGATGCGATCTTTGTTGTGTCAACTGCGAACATGAACACGATCATAACAGCAGATACTCCGATGGCGATCTTTGACCATGTAACAATGGTTTCCTTGCTTCCGTACTTTCCTGCATATCTTGCACCGAAGATTGCAAAAACAATGGAAGGAAGCATGGCGATCATACTGAGGATCGTTGAAAGTCCCATGTTGCCGATGAGGATTCCGTAAAGCATGGTTGTAATGATCGACTGGGATGCTGCGATCTGAGCCAGCTTATCCGAAGCCGCGGATGCAACAAAACACTGCAGCGGCTTGTTATTCTTTAATACAGCGGCCATTTCTCCAAGCTTAATTCTTTCCCGCTTTGTATTCAGTCCCGCAAAATTTTCCGGTTTATCATATTCGGATACACCGATACAAACGATCACAACACCGATCAATGCGATCAGAAGACAGATTTTGCATACTGCTGCCAGATACTCGATGGTATATGTTCCGCCGTACATCGGAAGAAGCACAACATTGAAAAGAATGCTTAATGTTATAGGAAGAAGATAATTGAATGCGGTTACCCATACACCGATGGCCGGTCTCTGCTTCGGGTCATTGCTGATCAGCGCAGGAATCGTCTGTGCAGTAATGTTTACGATGGTATATCCCATAACATAGATCACATATAAAACCACAAACAGGATCACGCCTGTTGCCCCGGATGTTTTCCCCGGAAACCATACAAACATACCAAACAAGGCAAGTGCCTCAATTGCAAATCCAAGGCAGATCAGCGGCCGGATCTTTCCGAACTTTGTATTTACACTGTCGTACAAAATTGCCAGCAGCGGATCGGTAACACCGTCCAAAATTCTTGTTCCTGTAATGATCACGCCGACGATCGCGGTAGAAATTCCAAATCCCAGATTCGCTGAATATGTAGCCATACCGATCAGTGAATATACGCTCATGCCGATAAATGCATTAAACGCATAGGCAATGACCTGCCACATTTTTGCCTTTCGATAAACATTTCCCTGTGCTGTTTCCATGCTGCCTCCTCTTTTTACCTTTTGCATCGCTTCTTCAAATATCTTCTCTTTTTGAATTCGCTGCTGCATTAACCTCTTGATAGTTTGTATTATAGACAGCATCGGAATATGATGATAGAATTATTATATCATTTATAGTATTATCATATCGCAACAAGGATTATTATATGAATACCTCAACACTTGTAAAACTATTTCGTTCTCTGCTTGAAATCGATGCGGAAATATTGGAAGATGCACCCGATTACCCTTCAAAATTTGAACAAAGGCATTGTTACAACCGCTCTCTGCAGCCAATGTTTGGATCCAACGCACTGGAATACCTGACAAATCACATGCAGGAATATGTTTTTTATGAGATCATAGATCAGCTGAATATTCACGCCATTTTTTTCCGGATCAAAAACAAAACATTTTTACTTGGTCCGTATGTAAGCGAGTTCTTTGATGAAAAGAGGCCTCAGACCTTTCTCATCAAAAACGACCTGCCCATTTCTCACTCTCCGCCGATCCGGCTGCTGTATTCGAATTCTACGCGCTGGCGATCTTCCGATATTTACCACACCCTTCTGGCGTGCATCATCGTTACGGAAGATGGCTTCCCGGAGTTTCCCTACCGAACACTCTACGGCTTTAAAACCGATGATGAAAATACCGATAAAGAAATTCTGCGGCCGATTGATTATTCAACTGTCTACCAACGTTATGCAAATGAAAATGCTCTGCTCTCAGCCATCGAATCCGGGGATACTGCAAATGTCGAAAAATACTTCGAACAGATGAAACACCTTCCGAAAGAATACCTGGAAAGCTACTACCGCAGCAAGGCATATCAGAGCCCTTCCGCAGTTTTGCGTGCTCTCGTCAGAAAAGCCGCAGAACGGGGCGGTGTTTCCGTTGTAATGATCGATGAGCTAACCCAGTCCCAGATTCAGCTGGAACAGGCAAATTATCTCAAGGGTATTCCCGATAACTCCATGAACGATCTGGTCCGCAGGCTGACCGAATCGGTTGCCGAATATCAAAAAAGAACCGCCGGATGTTCTCCTGCGGTCATAAAAGTTATGGATTATATCTATTTGAATTATTCCCAGAAAATTACAATGGAACAGATTGCTGCCGTTTCCGGATACTCCGTTCCTCATATTTCCAGGATTTTCCGGGAGGAGACCGGATCCACCGTCAGCGATTATATTGCACAGCAGCGCTGCAAAAAGGCGGCTTCTCTGCTGAAAAGCAGCGATCTTTCCATCGGGGACATCGGTTCCCTGGTAGGTTATTCAGACAATAATTATTTTACGAAAAAATTCCGGCAGTATATGGGAACAACTCCGGGAAAATACCGGAATAAACATTGACCTGCTCACATTACAGAAGAAGCACCAAACGGATGCAAAACAAAAAGGAGCACCGCAAAAACAGTGCTCCTTGCCTGCTAACATAAAAGGGAATGTACCGAATGAATGTAAATGTAAAACCATGCGCCTAGGCACAGCCTAAAATTACTGCCATTCTGTTCTGCTTTGTCTTTCAATAATGCTTCAGGTGAATAGTTATCTCCAAGTGACCGGAACCGAATAAACCGCTTCTGCCTTTTCATCTTTTAAGTGCGTCATTTTTCTGTAATCGATAATCTCACTCCTATTACTATGCATGATTACCGGTACTGTTGCACCAGACAGCAATCTCCGTGATCAGATCATACGGAATTTCCTTCTTGTACGGGAACTGTACAGCACCTTTACTATGCCAGCTCCGCTTTTGCCACAAGAAGCGAATAGACCTTGGAAAATTTCATTCCATATACTTTTTCGTTGTCCATCTGTCCTCGTCTATACTTTCTCAGTCCCCGAACAAAGCCATTTCATCAATCGACACATAGGATTGAATCAGCTCCGCAATATTCACATCATCAATGATTACTTTGCCAAACATAGAACCGGATTTCCCTTTGCGTGAACCATCAGGATAGGTCGAAATAATGTCCCATTGACCAATATCAGTAGCAAAGGGAGCCTCTTCCTCACTATCTAAATAATCGGCTAACACGGACAAGATTCTAGCTGATCTTTCTTTCCCTATAGAGAATTGCATTTTCCTTTTGATTGGATATTTGCTGCCATATTCACCGGATCCAAATGCATATTCCGTAAACCAGATTCCCCCATTAAACGAGATCGTCAATCTTTGTTCAACAGGATCCTCTTCTAATGGTCTTGGACCATATTTCAGCAAATTGGAGATAATCTGCACTTTTTGAAGACGCTTCTGCCAGACATAAAAATCCAGATTAAAGGGAAGTCCTTCTACTTTATCATCATGATCAGAAAGATCGATAACTGTTTTCGTTTTGTTCAACTCGTCTTGTATAGCCATAATCATTCTGAAATCCAAGGGATTCAGTTCTTCGATCTTCCCAGGGCATGCAGCCTTGATTGCTTGTGCAAGCGTTAGGTTACTTCCATTTGGAAGGGCACATATATATGTTTTGGTCTGTTCAATAATCAAGCGCTGTTCTTCTGTAAATACACTCATAAGCTCAGCTCCTTTCACACCAAACCATCTCTAAGCATACGGTTAATATGATCAAGTGCAGGAGAATTCACAATTCGGCTCACATTCAGTTTTTCCAATACATCCTCATATGCTTTCTTGGTGTCATCATCAAACAGTACCCATTCAATCAGATCGAATGCATCCGGATTCTTTTCCGTAAACTCTGTGACTGTATGTATTGCCACCTCTGCAGCTTGGTCTTTTGGATAGCCATACACTCCGGTAGAAATAGAAGGAAATGCAATACTTCGAATACCGTTTTTCATTGCCAGCTCCAGAGAATACAAATAACAGTTCTTTAATAAGGCTGCTTCGTCCCTCTTGCCGCCGTTCCATACCGGACCAACCGTATGGATAATATATTTACACGGCAGGTGGTATGCTTTTGTTAATTTGGCCTCTCCTGTCTCGCAGCCATTCAACTTTCTGCATTCTTCCAATAATTCAGATCCGGCAGCACGATGGATTGCTCCATCTACTCCGCCACCACCAAGTAATCTGTTATTTGCTGCATTAACAATGGCATCGACGTCACTGATCTTTGTAATATCACCCTTGACGCATTGAATCACTGTCTTTTTTCTAGGTGCTGATTCACCGCCGAATTCCTCACGCAGTTCCATCAGAATTTTCCCGAGCAAGCTCTTTCCCGGCCACTTCTCCGGTTCCATACCTTCTGCAGTCTTTGCATCCAGTCCGATTCCCCAAATCATATCTTTCGGGCTTGCTTCCGCCAAAATACTGTCTCCGGTTGCAATCAATTTTTCTTTCAGATCCGGATTCTGTTCAAACTTCGCTCTGTTACCTGTTTTTACAATCTCATAAGCTGCAGCATCCCAGATCTTGCTGTCAAATGGCGTAACCTTTTTTCCTAGGGCTTTGCAGCCCGCCGGAGTATTCGCACGTAATATAGCTGTATAGTTTTCTGCATCATGAAACAGCTTGGCCTTCTGAGACATCATGTACTGTTCTACGCAAAAATACTTAAAATCGTCGATCACAAAATCTCTACGATACCAGTTGCTGAAGAACCCATTTTCCTCATCATCCCTCCAGAAAAATGTATACTTCGGTGCAGCGTTCTTATGCTCAGAATAACGATGCATCTCCATATATTTAGAGATCCATGCAGGATCTGAGTAGTGACTGTATTCACTCATCTGACATCCATGACAAAGATCATCTGCCATTTCCAGAATAACATCATGAAGTTCCAGATTTTTCTTCCATTTATCTTCAATGGCGTCATATCCGACGATTGCTCCCACGATATTCCCTGTTACCGCACCGGTAGAGTCACTGTCTCCTTTATGATTAACTGCTGCAATCATGGCCTTGGAAAAATCATGTGAATACTTCAGTGAACAATACAAAGCGATACCAAGTGTCTCCTCAGCAACCCAGCCTTCACCCAAACGATGAATATTGTCCAGATCATCTGCATCATTTTCAGAAAGGTCAATCGCAAGGTTAATGATACGGATCAGTTCAGAAAGGTTGGTATCCCCTTCAAAGATTTTGACTGCAGTATCTCTTGCATCGACCACAATCTCTTTCAGGTTACATTCTGCGCCGTCCATTATGATTCTGCTAATAACATGGGATACAACAGCAGCCGGCATAAACCCGAGAGAATGCCCATGGGTAATAGCGGCAACCTGTGCAGCTTCCATATCCAATTTTTCCAAGGAACCAGAGTAGCTGCTCCTCGGGCGATACCGGAGTGCCACCGGTGCTACACGCATGATTCCGCCACAGCCCTTGCTGTTATTTACCGGATTCTTAATATAATCGTCTGTATCTTTTTCATGACCACTCAGAGCAGCCAGGCATGTGTTTCCCGGTGCCCGTCTTTCATACAACTCCGGCACATCAAGAAGCCAGGATGTTCCTCCGTATTGGGAATAACGTTCATGACGATTTACTTCATTGATTGAAGAAGTCTGTGTTAAATACCAGTCTGCATATGCTCTTTCCACATAAATTCTTGGATACCCCTGAATGCCACGCATGGATCCTCTGGTATCACCGACAAGAAGACCATTGGCAGTGAATAATGTCATCTGCGTGTCATCAGAGATAATTGCCTTACCGTTCACAAGATCATATGATGTAATTCCTTTTGACCCATATTTCCGGAAGATATCACCTTCCCCTGAAAACTCAATCGCATATCCCAGAGCGTCACCAACGGCTCCACCAATCAGGCTTCCTCTGATTCGATCTAAGTCTTTTTCTGTTTCTTTCAGACTCTCAAGAGCTCGGTCCGTCTCCTTTGCGTCCTCATCACGATAAAAGTTGTCGAAATTGCGGGCAAACTCTTTAAAGTTGTATTGATTTGAAGAGCTGTCTAACACTGCAAAATCAACTCGTCTAAAGAAATCCTTCAAAGCCATGCCATCGTAATTGAAGTCCTTCATTGCTCGATAGAACAGATCCGAAACGATGTGTGCATCATTTTGGAAGGCACCACAGCCAAATGCTCCGAGTACCAGCATCTTATATCCCAAATATGCTGCCACTTTCAGCATTCCAGTAATTCTCTGATACACAAGATTTTCATATTGCTGCTGTGAAAGTCCCTCCATTCCATTATGAAGCATTGGCGCAGCACATGTCATTACAGAAACCACTGTAGTTTCATCCAACAGATTTCCGTTCTCATCCTTAATAATCTCCACATCCGGTGTAATGATAATGGCATCAGAACCCATGTATGTACGCAGAGAACTGTTGTATTCGTAATATTTCTGCGCAGTCCGATTCTCTAAAGATAAAAGCAACGAACTCTTTCTGCAGAGATCTTCCTCCTGTGCATTCGCACCGCGACGGACGCCTCCTCCGGGATGAACCGGATTCGCTAAATTTAAAACCAGGACACGTTTTTCATCTCTGTTTGATAACAGAAACGATGCACTTTCTGCTCTGTCTCTAGCAAGAGTATATGAATCCGTATTTGAGCAGCCCACTCCGACACGGCCAATCACATGCACATGGGAAGCATCTTTGCTGTTACAGATTTCCTGTACCTGATTCGGGAGATATACTGTGCATTTCTTCATCTGAGATTTGCTCAGTTTAAGCTCTACCTTCTTACCGGAATCTGTAATGTAATAACCCTTTTCACATATGTCCAGCGTATCATTCAGGATCGCTATATTATTTGTTCTCATCATTCAGCACCCCTTTCTGTACTCTGGAACAAGTATATCTTTTCACGGATTTACAATGGTCGCTTCAGAAGCGACTTTATGATATTTATCAATCGAATGATGACTGGCTATTCTATCTTTGGGCGGGTCTTGCTCCAGAGAGGTCGCTATCTGCAAGAGATTTATTACCTGTTCCATTTTCTCCGCCGTATATTCGATTGATTCCAAGGAAGATCACTTACCAAAATAGCTTGTATATGCAAGCTTCAAATATGACATTACTTGAGGTTAATAATTACCGAATGATTGAAATCTTCCATCCAACATTTATTAACTTTTCTATGGTTCCCTCATCAACACTTTCATTTGGGATAGCAAGACATAACAGCCCTTTTGCCCTTGTCATTGCCACATACTGACATTTTAATCGTACAATATTACTTTTGTTTATCTTAGGATGTTCACCGCATAAATATTTAAGTATAGATTTCATGTTTCCCGCCCGAGTAAAGGTTTCAACAACAAATGTGGCTAAGTGAGTTCTACCCTTAACAGAATGAATACTACCAAATTCAATATCTATGCTTCTATTAGACTGTTCATCAAGATAGGTAATCCTTCTTCCTGCAAAAAGTGTTCCATCGCATCATTGACAATCAGGCGAACAATCGTTCTGATTGTTCCCGTCTCTGAAATAAACTCTGCCTCTTTCAAAATATGTTTATTGTTGTCCCGTACTTTTATAACAGCAGCATCGGACCACTTTGCAATTCTTTCGTCATTTTCCTGAAGACTATGTATGAATCCAATCAGATCACTGTCATGCAATTCTGTAACTCCAAGAATAAGTTTTTCCTTGAAGACATCATTCATGAATTTGTAGAATGTATGATCCGTCAGCATCACAAGAACAATGCAAAGCTGCTTCTGTGTCATCGGATCCTGTGATTCAAAGAATTCTAGAAAGCGGTTATTTACCGCATTCAATCTTCTTGCAGTTACAACACGGATATTGTCTGCTCTACTTGCAGACGCTGCGTTAAAAATATTTTCATTTTGGCTAAGCTCTTTGATTTCCTGAAGACTCTTTCCTTCACGTAATAACTCTATGCACTGTTTTGTTTCTCGATACCATAGAAGATCTTTTGTTCAACAAGCAAAAGGTGCAGATAATACTTTCATCTCGATCATCTACTTATTCCTCCTCTTTACGTACAGGATTTAATTCTTTTGCTCTTTCCTGTCTCTTTTTATATTCTTCATCCGGAATGATCTCCATAATATCGCCGATATCACACTTCAAAGCCAGACAAATTTTGTTTAGAACATCTGTGGTAACCCGCTCATCCTTTCCAAGCGCAGCTAACGCATTGGTTGTAATTCCGGATACTTCTCTCAGTTCCGTCTTGTTCATATTTCTATCAATTAGTTGTATCCAAAGCTTTCGATAACTGATTGCCATGATGTCTACCTCACCATTTTTTCTATACATGAAATCATGCTTCCAAATAGCTAAAGGGTAATAGAAAAACCCATCTTGTAACAGTCTATCATATGTAAGCGTTTTATCCAATATTTGGGTTGAAAGTTATCAATATTTTATAATGCCATAATTTAAGGCTTAGTTTTTCTAAATTTCTCTTCC
>ADGC01001839.1_pt1 | contig 12094 bp, 8 predicted proteins | sample 268048 | NCBI WGS metagenome assembly ADGC01 (sample SAMN02954255, study PRJNA42359) | wallaby gut metagenome | biome: terrestrial; feature: wallaby; material: gut; isolation source: foregut contents of Macropus eugenii | host: Notamacropus eugenii | place: Australia
TCATAGTAATAAAGAGGGAAACATTGACTTGCAGTCAAAATATTCAAATCAGGTATTTTATTAGTAATTATAGTACTAAAACCTTTTACAGTATCAGTTACACAAATCAATAAATTTTCTGAATCTTTATTAGGGAAAAGTTTTGGTAATTGATATGTCATATCATTCATAAACTTATTAAAGTAACAGAATTGCTTCTGAAAAGGACGATATATTCCCTCATATAAAGACATATTTTCAAAACTATATTTAACAAATTTTGGTAAATTATTTTCTATTTGTGCGCGTCCCCATTTAAATTTAGTTGAATCATAATTTATAAAATCTTTAATATTTACAGAAGCTCTTTGTTCTTGAGATAAATTAAAGAAACGTTCTACTTCTGAATTATAAAAATCTATAGAACTTTTTATATTTTCTTCAAGTTTTATCATTGAATAGTTATAACACCAAACATCTCTGTTAGTTTTTAATCCTCCTGAATAAAAAGGCATAAAGAAAGTCTTTGAATTTTTGGAATCAACCTTTTTATCATCTTTATTTCCTAAAGATATGAAGGTATCAAAAACGCCATCTCTTTGATTAATCCAATCGTACTTATCATTTGGTTTTATGTTTTGCCATTCAATATTTTTAATACTTTCAAATTTTTTTAATGCAGCAAATTTTTCTTTTCTAGTTAAATAATCACCAATATCATGGTAGTAAATTTTAGCTTTTTCTGTTTTATTTTTAGGATTCTTTACAAGGAATGTAATACAAACACCTGTCATAATATCAAAAACATTCTGACCTTCTTTTTTGGCTTCATCTTTGCTTTTACCACGAACCCCGCCACGAAGATTTAAAACATAAATACTACTAAATTCTTCTTCTAAGCATTTACGCATGCCATCTTGCGTATTACCATCTAACCAACCGCCATTAGTTATAAAAGCAACGATCCCACCATCATTATTCGCAATATATTGATTATCATTACCATAATCATTAATATCTTGTTCATAAGAAGATATTCTGTCGCTTGCCCATCTAAAAGCTTTAATATAACTATCGTAGAGAGAATTTTTATTTGTAGCTGTGCTATTAGCTGCATATGTTGCTGCTAAGCTTTCCTCTAAATTTTTATAATGCAAATTCTGCGCATTATCATTACCATTTTTTTGTCCCACAGAATATGGCGGATTACCTATAATTACTCTTACTTGTGATTTCTTTTGCGATATCACACGATCTGAGTTTTCTTGTAATTCTTTACTAAAAATATCATTATCACCATGTTCATTTAATTGGAAGGTATCTGTTAAACAAATTCGATTATATGGCAGATAATCATGTCTATTAGTAACTTCATGGAAGACGCTTTCTATATTGATACTAGCCACATAGTAAGCAAGTAAAACTATTTCATTACAATGGATTTCATTCTTATATTTTCGTTCAATATCTTTTGGTCTAATTACCCCTGATTGTAATAATCTAGTAATAAAAGTACCAGTACCTGTAAAAGGATCTAAGATATGAACATTTTCATCTGTTAAACAACGGTTAAATTCTTTCTTTAAAATTTCTTCAACGGAATAAATAATAAAATCAACACATTCAACAGGAGTATAAACTATCCCCAATTTATCCACAGTTTTAGGGAAAGCAGTTTTAAAGAACTTTTCATAGAGAGTCTTTATGATTTGCTGTTTACCTGCAAGATTATCTATTTCACCAACATTACGTTTCACAGAATCATAAAAGCTTTGTAATTTTTCAGTATCTTTTTCTAATCCTTTACTTTCAAGATATTCAATAATGCTTTGCATAGAATGACTTACAGCATTATTTTGCGCAAATTGATAATCACCAAATAAAGCATCAAACACCGGCTTAGTAATCATATGCTGTGCTAACATTTCAATAGCTTGAGCATTATCAATTGATGGATTTAAGTTCTTCTGCAAACCTTTTACAAAGTCATTAAATCTTTCTTGATGAGTTCCTTCTTGGGATACCATTTTAGTAATACGAGCAATAAAGTTTTGCGCTATTTCACCTACACTCTTAGCCCAATTTTCCCAATACATTCTATCGCCACATTTTTCAACAAGGCGAGCATAAATCCCATCACGAATTTGTCCAAATCTTAACTCTAATTGTCTGCTTATTTCAGCATTAGAAATTTGTTCACCTTCTGTAACCCCATCTCTTTTACCATTAACCGAACCACCTGATGGACCAACTGGACCAACTATTACTTTATTTGGTTTACTACGGTTTAAATCAATTTTATTAATTAAAGCATTAAAAGATTCATCATGTGAACGTAAAGCGTTGAGGATATCCCAAACAACTTTAAATCTTTCATTATTATCTAATAGGTCCTCAGGTTTGGTATCTGTTGGACAAACTACAGGAATGATTATATAACCATATTTCTTTTCACCATCTTGTCCTTTTCTAAAGTTACGCATTACACGTCCCACAGACTGTACCACGTCTACTTTTGAATTCTTTGGACTTAAGAACACCACTGCATCTAACGCAGGAACATCAACCCCTTCAGATAAACAACGTACATTAGTTAAAATTCGACATTCATTTGGAGTTTTTAAATCATCTTTTAATTCAGCTATAAGTCCTGCTCTAGTTGCAGTATTCATAGAACCATCAACATGGTGAACAGTATCAGGTGTTAAAGATATAAATCTTTCCTTCTGCTCATCACTCATATTTTTGGTGTACATATCGCAAATCTTAGGAAGTATATGGGCAATATTTTTAGAACTTCCTGGCACATCTTCTTTACCAATCTTTGGACAGAAAATCATTGCTCTATGCATAAGTTGAGGATCCACTTGCCAAGTTTTTCCATCATCGTATCTAATGTTTTTTGATAAACCGTTTAAGATCCCTATTAGTTTTAATGTATCATCTGTATTAATTGATTTTTCAGAAGAATCTTCAACTTGTTCACGAATATTTCCAGGTAAATCATCTTCACTAACAGTAAGTACTAACACCTTATAATCTGTTAATAAATTGTGTTCAACTGCATATGAAAAGCCTACATGATAAATTTCTTTACCGTATATATTTTCATCATCCATAGAGCATAAAACGCAATCATTTAAAGAAGCTTTATTTTTAACATCCTCACCATAGAGCTTTGGTGTTGCTGTCATATAAAGTCTACGTAATGCTTTGATTTTATTATTATCATGAACCTTGGTAAAATAACTTTCATCTGCAGAATTAGGAAGTTTTACACCTGTTGTACGATGCGCCTCGTCACAAACAACTAAATCAAAAACTCCTAAGCTACCTTTTGATAAAAGAATAGCTTGAGCCTTTATGATTACTTCTATGGATTGATAAGTTGAAAAAACAACTGTTAATTTATCATTACTACCTGTTAAATAATTTTCTATTTGATGTGCGGTACTTTTTTCATCTGTGCAAGCAGGTAACGCAAGTTCTTCAATACTTTCACTATTAGTATCATCATCTCTAGAAACCTTTTTAGAAACATTTCTATCAGAACAAACACAAACTGCATTAAAATCATTAATAGCATCAGCTTTCCAAGCAACTAATGATTGATTCATTAAAGCTAAAGAAGGAACTAAAAATAAAACTAAACCTTTAGTACCAAGTAGATCTTCTGCAATTCTTAAAGAGGTAAAAGTTTTACCAGTACCACAAGCCATTACAAGCTTGCCACGCTCATTCTTATCATCAATAAAATACTTATGAACATGATTTAAAGCATTTTGTTGATGCGGCATTAAAGTCTTAGGTGATAATCTAGCTTTTTCTCCAAAATGCCCATCAAGAATTGCTTCCCAATCCACTGCCGAAGCTTCTAAATCATTGATATCAATATAATGACAATCAATTCTCTGATTTTTAATAGAATCAAAAGCTACAGATGTCCAAGGATTCTTAGGATTGGATTGAACCCAAAATAATTTATTAAAACCAACTTTCTGACCATTAACCGTAAATAGCCTATTACTAGTAGCAATAAAGGTATCTACATCTTTTTTGGAAATTGAAGTCTTATCACTATAGAATTTACATTGAATAGCCCAAAATTCACCATTAACAGTTTGAGCTACTATGTCTATACCTGTATCTACTGAGCCAATCTGAGCTCTATATGGAAAATCGTTCCATAACCAAATTTCTGCAATATCATTACAATAAAGATAAGTTGTTTGAAACCAATTTTTAATTAAACGCTCAAATTTTGTTCCCATTTCCTTGGTTGAATTTGATTGTTCTCTAATAAGATTTAATATATCAAATATAGTCATGATAATCTCAATAAGCTTAATGCAATGAATTCAATATAGTTCCAAATGTAAATAAAATATATTGAATATTCAGCAAAATAAAAATTAAAGGTATAGATAAATTTTCAGAGAGGGATTTTAATACAAAATCCTAAAAATAAATCAGAAGATTATTGCACATATATAAAAATAATCTTTATTATTCAATATATTAAGTATTCTTAAAACCAAACTATCCAAACTATCAAAGTTTTCAATTTTTTCCCAAAGAAAAATAACAAAATAATCCACTTTTTACACATTTACTGTTAATAACCTTGTTTACAAGAAAATTAACTAATTTTTTTTCAAAAATATCAAAATTTTTTTAAATTCAAAAAAGATTAAGTTGTTAATAAAAGTTATACACAAGTAAAAACAATAATAAATTACCCTATTCAAAAATATCCACAAGACAATCAACAATATAGAAACATCTAATTCACAAAAACACAAACATCTTAATAAGCTATGAATAACCTATGGATAAGTCTTATATTCTGTTTATAAACATATGAATAAAAAGTGAATAAAATATTCACAAGAGTTTTTGCACAAGTTAATAAACAGAAAATCCATAAATTATTTACAAAAATATTCAATTATTAAAAACCTTATAACATAAGGGTTATAAAGACATATTCACAGAAAAAAAGCCCACATAATAATAATAAAATAATAAAAAAATTAATTTAAATAAAAAAAATAAAAAAAAAGAAAGCGCCGTGAGCAAAATAAAAAAATGACTAAACAGTCAAAAAACATTAAAATACACATCGAAAATTTGAAATCAAAAAGAAGAGGCTATCATGTTTTACCATGAACAATTTGACGTTATAGTTGTAGGTGGCGGTCACGCTGGTGTTGAAGCTTGTACAGCAAGTGCAAGAATGGGATTAAAAACTCTATTACTAACACATAATCTAGAAACACTAGGTCAAATGTCATGTAATCCTGCTTTTGGTGGAATTGGTAAAGGACACTTAATAAAAGAAATTGATGCTTTAGGTGGTGTAACAGCTCACGCTATAGATAAAGCAGGTATTCAATTTAGAACATTAAATTCATCAAAAGGACCTGCTGTAAGAGCAACTAGAGCTCAAACAGATAGAGTTCTATACAAAATTGAAATTCGTAAGATTTTAGAAAACTACCCTAATCTACAATTATTCCAACAACCATGTACTGATTTAATTATAGAAAATAACACTGTACAAGGTGTAGTAACTCAAGCAGGTATCAAAATTAGATCTAAAACTGTAGTTTTATGTAATGGGACTTTCTTAAATGGTTTAATTCATATTGGGTTAGAACATTATAGTGGTGGTCGTGCAGGTGATAGTGCATCAATAAAACTTGCTGAAAAGTTACATGAACTTCCAATTAGAATGGGAAGATTAAAAACTGGTACACCATGCAGAATTGATAAACGATCAATTGATTACTCAAAATTAGCAAAACAAGGTGCTGATGAAAAATTACCTGTATTTTCATATATGGGCAAAGTTGAAGAACACCCTGAACAAGTATGTTGTCATATAGCAAGAACCAACGCTAGAACTCATGAAATTATTAAAAATAATTTAGATAGAAGTCCGCTATACTCAGGTGTAATTCATTCCGTAGGTCCAAGATATTGTCCTTCAATTGAAGATAAAATTATGAGATATCCTGATAAAGATTCTCATCAAATTTTCTTAGAACCTGAAAGTTTATATACTAATGAAGTATATCCAAACGGTATTTCTACAAGTTTACCTTTTGATGTACAAATTGATATGGTACATTCAATGGAAGGTTTAGAAAATGCAGTATTAGTAAGACCTGCCTATGCTATAGAATATGATTTCTTTGATCCTAGAGATCTTAAATCAAATATGGAAAACAAGTTTATAGCAAATTTATTCTTTGCAGGTCAAATAAACGGTACTACAGGTTATGAAGAAGCTGCTGCTCAAGGTATTTTAGCAGGTATCAATGCAGGCTTAAGAGCAAAAGGCGCTGAACCTTGGTCTCCAAGAAGAGATGAAGCATATATTGGCGTACTTATGGATGATTTATGTACTCTTGGTACTAAAGAACCATATCGTATGTTTACAAGTCGTGCAGAATATCGTTTATTACTTCGTGAAGATAATGCAGATATTCGTTTAACTCCAAAGGGAAGAGAACTAGGTTTAGTTGATGATGAACGTTGGGCATTCTTTGAAAATAAAGTTGAACAAATTGAAAAAGAAAAACAACGTTTACGTGACTACTGGATTGGACCTGGCAACGAAATCGCTGAAAAATTAAACCCTGTTCTTAATTCAAAGATTTCAAAAGAACAGACTTTAGAAGAAATCTTACGTCGTCCAGAAATGACCTTAGATAAATTATTTGAAAATTCAGGTTTAGAAAGAATAGCAACATCTGAACAAGCTAAAGAACAAGTTGAAATTCAAATAAAATATCAAGGATATATTGCGCATCAACAAGAAGAAATTGATAAGCAAATTAAGAACGAATTAACATTCTTACCTCAGAACTTTGATTACAAACAAGTTCCAGGTTTATCAACTGAAGTAACCATGAAGTTAAATGACTTCAAACCTGAAAACATTGGTCAAGCAATGCGAATTTCAGGTGTTACTCCTGCGGCTATTTCAATTCTTTTAGTTCATTTAAAGCGTTTAGGTATTCTTGGAGTTAAAGGAAAATAATATCAATGACAGACAAAAGTTCTTTAATTCTTTTATTGAAAAAACATCTATCAAACATTGATTGGGATATAAAATCTATTACCGATGTTCAATATTCGCAATTGATTGACTTTGTTTTATTGATTGATAAGTGGAATAAAACATATAATCTCACATCTATAAAAAACGTTGAAGATATGCTTGTTAAGCATATTGTGGATTCAATTGTAATTTCACCTTTTTTAAATGGTGAAAATTTTATAGATGTGGGAACAGGTCCAGGACTTCCTGGAATTCCACTTGCTATTTTAAATCCAAATAAAAAATTTCTTTTACTTGATAGTTTAAGTAAAAGAATTAATTTTATTAAAGCTGTAAAAAGAACATTACATTTAGATAATATTGAACCTATTTTGTCTAGATGTGAAGAATTTACTCCTAATTCAGAACTAGTGCTTGATGGAGTATTAAGTAGAGCTTTTGCATCTCTTACAGATATGATTAATCTATGTAATCATATGATTCCAGAAAATGGAAAGTTCTTAGCTTTAAAAGGTCATGTTATTGAGGATGAATTAGCATCTGTTCCAAAAGAATACCAAATAGAAGATATAATAAAATTAAATGTACCTAACTCTTTAGGTCAACGACATTTAATAATAATAAATAATAAGGGATTAATGTGAGTAGAGTAATTGCGTTAGCAAACCAAAAAGGTGGTGTTGGCAAAACTACAACATGTGTAAATCTTGGGGCTTCATTAGCATTAAAGAAAAAAGTTCTAGTTATTGATATGGATCCACAAGGAAACGCAACAACTGCAAGTGGTGTAGAAAAAACAGAAGTTAAAAATAGTGTTTATGATATTTTAGTAAACAAAACTGATGTTAATGAAGTTCTTATCAAAAATACTGATGCTTTATATGATTTACTTCCTGCAAACAGTGATTTAACAGCAGCAAGCATTCAACTTATGGAATGCTTTTCTAGAGAATCTATTTTAAAAAAGGCTATCAGCAAAATCAGAGATAACTATGATTTTATTTTAATAGACTGTCCTCCTACTTTAAATTTATTAACTGTTAATGCTTTATGTGCAGCGGACTCTGTATTAGTGCCAATGCAATGTGAATATTTTGCATTAGAAGGTATCACTGATTTAATGGATACCATTGAACAAATTAAATCAGATGTGAATCAATCTTTAGTTATTGAAGGCGTACTAAGAACAATGTACGATTCACGAGCAAGACTTGCTGTAAGTGTATCAGAAGAATTAAAGAATCACTTTAAAGATAAAGTATATAAGACCCCTATTCCTAGAAATATTCGTTTAGCTGAATCACCAAGTTTTGGTAAAGCTATTTGGTACTACGATAAGAATTCTATTGGTGCAAAAGCTTATTTAGCTCTTGCAGGAGAAATTTTATCCAAATATGAAAATTAATTCTTATTTGGTTATTTTTATAGGAAAGACAAAATGGCAAAAGGATTAGGTAGAGGGTTAAGTTCATTATTAAAGAATAATTCTCCTACCCAAAATGAATCGGTAAATAATTTTACTGATTCACAAGAGTCTACAAATAATAATTCGTTTGGATTAAATAATTCAAATGCCACAGATAATTGTCTTATTGAAATAGATATTGATAAATTACAACGTGGCGTAGGTCAGCCAAGACAATTCATCGATCAAGATGGACTTAATGAACTAGCAGTTTCTATTAAACGTTCAGGTTTAATCCAACCTATAACTGTACGTAAGATTTCAGATGACAAATTTGAAATTATTGCTGGTGAACGTAGATGGCATGCAGCGAAAATTGCAGGAATGAATAAGATTCCTTGCATTATTAAAGATGTATCTGATGATGAAGTTTTAGTAATGTCTTTAATTGAAAACATTCAAAGAGAAGATTTGAATGTTATTGAAGAAGCTGAAGCTTTACAACGTTTAGTTAAAGAATTAAATTTAACTCACGCAGAATTAGCTGAAAAAGTTGGTAAATCACGAACTCAAATTTCTAATTTATTACGTTTAAACGAATTAAATTCCAAAGTTAAAGATTTTGTAAAATCAAATGAATTGGAAATGGGCCATGCAAGAGCCTTACTTCCATTGCCTTTAGAACAACAAGAAAAAATTGCATTAGCAGTTATTCAAAAAGGTTTAACAGTTCGTGAAACCGAAAATTTAGTAAAATCTTTGGCGACTCCAAAAGCCCAACCAAAAGCTTTTGAAAATAACGAAGATGCTTTACAAATAAAAGATTATTTAAATACGAAACTAGAAGGATTGTCTGTAAAATTTGTGCAATCAGGAAAAGATAAGGGTAAATTAATTTTATCTTACAAAACTTTAGAAGAATTGGACAAAATTAAGAAATTATTTAATCTCTAGTTGTTGATTTATATACAAGATTGATTTAAATTAAAAACATACATTCATTTACTTCAATTGAAATATTGAAAATTCTGTTGTTTTTATAGTTGAAAATAGGCTAAAACAAGGATTGTTTAATGAAGGAATCCCAAGAAAAATATTCTAGTATTAAATTTGGGATGACTTTGATTTTTTTTCAGTTGTTAGTTGCCGTTGTGGTTCAACCTTTACTTTATTTTTTAGGTGAAGAATACTTCGGTTGGAGTTTTAAAATTTCTGCAAGTGCAGCAAAATCTGCATTATTGGGAGGAATGGTTTATTGGATACCTTTTGCTGTTTTTACTTTATTAGCATTATGTAGAAAAAAGTCTGAACAGTGTGTAGGTTTGGTACTTGCTGATTTTATATTTGGTTTTTTACTAAAATTTGCATTATTTATAACGTTATTTATTTTGGTATTAAAGTTTACTATTACTGTACACTTCATACTTTTCTTATCTTTTGGAACGTTATTTATTACGCAACTGTTTTTTTTAGTAATCTTAAACAAAAAATATTAAATGGGTTTAAGTTATGAGTGCTGAAGAATTAAGTTCTCCTAATAATGATTCCTCAAGTGTAAATGGTAAGGAATATATAGGTCATCACTTAAGTTATTTACAAGTTGATATCCATACAGGTCAAATAAAAAACAGTAAAAAAATTGAAAATTCTTCTGAATATCAAGTTTGTGGAAAAAACTCTGATAATAAAGAAAACTGTTTTAATCAATATGCGCAAAATTGTTATATTTCTGACCTTGGACAAGGTAAATGTTTTGCGTATCACGAAGAAACTGATGCCAAAACCCCTATTTGGGATTCTTCAGTTATTAACTTAGATTCTTCCGTTATTTCAATTTGCTTAGGTTTCTTCTTTTTAGCTATTTTTGCATTAGCGATAAATCTTAGTAAGAAATCAGGCGTTCCCTAGTAAATTTATCATAGTTATTCAATCTATTATTGAATTTATCAATAATAATGTTAATAGTATTTTCAACGTAAAAAATAAGTTAATAGCACCTTTAGCATTAACTGTTTTTATGTGGGTTTTTAGTATGAATTTACTAGACCTTGTTCCAGTTGATTTAATACCTGAAATTGTTAAAGAATTAGGCATTCCATACGCTAGAATCGTGCCTTCTGCTGATGTTAACGTAACTATGGCATTATCTTGTTCAATTTTTGTGTTAATCATACTTTATACTTTACGTTATAAAGGTATTGTTGGTTTTATCAAAGATTATACAATGCATCCTTTTAATTCTGTATTTTTAATACCTGTAAACTTATTATTAGAAGGTGTTTCATTACTTTCAAAACCTTTATCTTTAGGTTTGCGACTCTTTGGTAATATGTATGCAGGTGAAATGATCTTTATTTTGATTGTTTTACTTGGTGGTGCATCATTCTCATTAGCTCCTGATGGAGCTTTAGCTTCAATGCTTCCTGAATCTATTTTTAATGCTACAGATTCAGTGTTGGGTTTTATTCCTAAAATATTGAGTATTGTATTAGATATTGTATGGGCAATATTCCATATTTTGATTATATTTTTACAAGCATTTATTTTTATGGTTTTAACAATTGTGTACTTATCAATGGCAAGTACTCAAGAAGAATAATTTAATTTTTAAATAAGGAATTGTTATGGAAACTTTATTTTTAGCTGCTGGTTTAATGATGGGGTTAGCTGCTATTGGTGCTGCAATCGGTATTGGTATTCTCGGTGGTAAATTCCTAGAAGGCGCAGCTAGACAACCTGATTTATTACCTTTATTAAGAACTCAATTTTTTATCGTAATGGGTCTTGTTGACGCTATCCCTATGATTGCAGTTGGTTTAGGTATGTATGTAATGTTTGCTGTTGCAAACTAATTACTCACTCATATAAAAGTAAAATTTTTATTTGGTAGCTAAGGTTATTTAACAAAGGAGTTGTATTGTGTTCAATTCAACTTTTCTAGTTGAAATGGTGGCATTCATAATTTTCGTTGCTATATGCATGAAATTTATTTGGCCCCCTATCATATCGTCTATTGAAAGTAGACAAAAAGAAATAGCTGATAGTTTGGAATCTGCAAAACAAGCAAATCAAGAATTAGAATTAGCAAAGGTTAATGCAACTAAGATTATTGATAGTGCCAAAGGTCAAGCTCAAGAGATTATTGATGCTGCCAATAAGCGTGGTGCTGTAATTATTGATGATGCTCAAGTGGATGCCAAATCAGAAAGAGATCGCATTATCAAGTCTGCTCAAGCAGAAATTGAAGCAGAACGAAACAGAACAATGGAAGATTTACGTAAAGAAATATCTTCTTTAGCTGTTGCGGGTGCTCAAAAAATTATTGAGTCTAAGTTAGATGAAAAAACATCTGCTGCTTTGGTAGATAAAGCTTTAGATAATCTTTAAAGGAAGTTATATGTCTGACAATATTACAATTGCAAGACCTTATGCCGAAGGGGCTTTTAGTTTTGCAAAAGAACATAATCAGATTAATGAGTGGAAAGATTTTTTAGAAACTCTTAATTTGTTAGTTTTAAATTCAAAGATTGTGCAGACTGCAGAAATTCAATCTTTTAATGATAGTTTAGCTTTTATTGAAAAAGTATTAGATGGTTATTTAGATAAATTTCAAAAGAATTTTGTGAGATTATTACTAGAAA
>ADGC01010881.1_pt1 | contig 12057 bp, 11 predicted proteins | sample 268048 | NCBI WGS metagenome assembly ADGC01 (sample SAMN02954255, study PRJNA42359) | wallaby gut metagenome | biome: terrestrial; feature: wallaby; material: gut; isolation source: foregut contents of Macropus eugenii | host: Notamacropus eugenii | place: Australia
AAAAATACAAAGTCATTATTTTTATATTCATTCCCTTAAAAACACTTGCAATTATCCCAGAATCGATTCCGCCGCTTAAAAACAACCCTAAAGGTACATCACTACAAGAAAAACACTCTCTAATAGAATCTTCCAGTATATTTTTTAAATAAGAATAATCGATTTTTTTACTATAATATATTTTATTGTATGGATAAAATAAGTGACTTTTTTTCCCACCAGCATCAAAAATAACGCATTCCCCCGCACATAATTTAAGAATATCATCGTATATTGTCATTGGTGCAGGAATATATCTGCAAGACATATAATATTCTAGTGCTTTTTTATTATACGAACATTTTTTTAAAAGTTGAATGGGAGTAACTTCTGAAGCAATTAAAATTACATTTTTATCTTCAAAATAATACAATGGCTTAATTCCAAAATGATCACGTGCTAACATACATCTTTTACATTGTAAATCTATAACACAGATTGAAAACATTCCATCTAATTTATATAAAAAACCTTCCTTCCAATTTTTATACAAATTATATATCACTTCAACTTCCCCATGTGATTTTAATTCTACTCCTTCTTTTATTAATTCATCCCTTAAAATTTTGTAATTGTAGATTTCTCCATTGAATAACACTATTATTTTTTCATCATCACTAATATATGGCTGTACCGAGTCATTTAAATCAATCATAGCTAATCTCGCAAAAGCCACATAGACCCCTTCTTGCTTATTAATAAATATATTAGTATCATCTGGTCCTCTATGTTGTATCATACTTAACATCATATTTATTTCAGCCGTATAATCTACACTTATGGTTTTATCAATAATTCCTGCAAATCCACACATTACACTCACTCCACTTCTTATATTGACTAATTTGTTGTGCCTAATATTTGGCTTGCTATAAATTGAGGAGACAAAAATTCTAATTGTTTTCTACATTTTAATACACTATCAAGCCAAAATTCTTTATCATCAATCAATTTCCTTATAAGTACTTTCTCTTGTTTCAAATTAAAAAACAAAAGTTGCTCTGGGACAAATTCCCTAAAAGCGGCAATATCCGGAGCTACTACTGGCACCCAACGACAATAACAATCTATAATTGACATTGACCAGACACATGCTTCTCTGTACGGAGCAACTGCACATATACTATCATCTATTAAATCTATATATTCTAATCTATTGCCTCCATCTTTTATCCTTACATTTTCCATTTTTTCTAACCGTTTTCTATTTAAACTAGGTGAATCATTGTGCTTTCTTCTTTCTTCCCCTCTATTTGCCATCGGATCTGCAACTAGGAATTGTATATCTTGGTTCATTTCAACAAAATCAATAAACGTTTTTGTCCCATAACTATCATATAATCTATGATTGTATAATACATATTTACTCTTTTTTTCAACTTTGGTATCTATAAAAAGACGATCATCATAAGGTGGACTCACTATGTAAATTTCATTCTTTATTTGAAAATTATGCAATTGCGAAAATTGAACAATCAAATTTTTAGCAAATACACTTTGTATAAAAAAAGCATCTGCAATATTCACTGCATTTAATATGTCACATACAATATCGTTGCATAATCCACCTAAATTCAGACTACTATCTAATATAGGAATTCCAGCATCATTAACATGCAATGCAGGATAATGACAATATGTATACAGTTTTGTGCTATAACCTATACTATTAAGCAACACCCTAAAAGATGCGGTTAGTTCTACTTGATTATTTATCACTATATCTGGTTTAACGTTCTTGATGATATTCTCTATACTAGTCCATTCGAAATGATATCTTGATTCGTATTTAGTTACACCCATATCCACAAAAAAACATTTTCCTAAATCAAATTCGATTCTTTTACCTTCAATTTTTTTCGGAAGAATAATGTAATAAACATGTTTATCATCATTCAATGCCTTCTCCAAGATATAATTAAAAATGTAACCAGAATCACTCTCAATATCATCTACATTTGATATGTTTAAATAAGCTAATATTTTCATAGCTTTCGCCTCTCTATCTTTCATATTTTATAGTAAAAACGATACATAGTTGGTCTCACTTACTTCTATTATCTATCAATAATTTTACGCCCATAAGCTCCAAATTTTCTTGCAAACGGCTATATCCTCTAAAAATATGTTCTGCATCTGTAAGTTTAACCCTACTATCCGACAAAATCATTGCCAATAAAGTAACTGCTGCACTTCTTACATCCAATGCAGGTAATGATTTCTCACTTTTTTTCCAATATGACGGTCTAATATTTATCTTATTCCCGTCCAAAGTAAGACAACTCCCCATTTCCATCAAATTATAAATATATTTAAATCTGTCTTTCCATACATACTCTGTTAATTCTGATGTTCCATCTGCAAGTAATAAAAGCAATACAAAAAATGGATGATGATCGCTCTGTATAGTGTTTGGTAAAACATCAATATTAACAGACTTTATTGTACAATCTCTCCATATTTTCATGTTATTCTTTTCCCATACAATATCAATTCCCATTTTTTTCATCAACTCAAATTCAGGTTTTAAACTTACAATGAGTGTTTCCTTATTTAAATCCAAGAATTCTATTTTATTATTAGTTGCAAGTGCCAATGTACTATATGTTATTATCTCGCTTACGCACTGGGTCAATGTAATTTTTCTACAACTATCATCCCTTTTTTTATTTATTTCAACTATAATATCATGATTCTCAACTGCAACATTGTGACCTAACAATCTCATATAATGTATCATATCTAAAACGTCTGTTTTTATATAAGCATTTTTTATTATTGTCTTTTCACAACTAAGAGACATAATTAAAGCTGTTTTTGTTGCTCCACCCACTAGGGGACCAGAAATTATTTCTCTACATGAAGAATACTCTAAAATATCTATCTTCACAATTTTATTATGTGCCAAATAGTTTCCTTTGATTTCATGTGTACTTTTCTCAACCACTCCACCAAATTTTTCAATTACAGACATTATATGTTCTACTGGTCTCTTATTGTTATCTTTATCATCGCCGATTTGGCATCCTCCAGATCCCCAGAATAAAAAGCCTTTCATAGATACTGCAAGCCCAGGGCACAGATATATCGAACCATGAATCATTCCACTAAGACAAATCGGAATGGCATAGCATTGTAATCCTGTCGTGTTTATATATAATTTATTTTCACAAATTTGTGCTATAGCACCCATCTCATTAATAATTCCAACTAGCACATATGTATCTATTACCAATGGTGGATTTTCAATAACTAATTGTGTCCTCGCTGCAACTGCCAACGCTATTATTCCAACCATCGAATGCTTATATCCATCTATTTTCAATTTTGCATTATGCACTTTGTTTTCTACAACCCGAATATCAGAATGAGTTACCTTCCCCTCAAACAGTTGCCTAGAGATTAACTCATACTCACTTTTCTTTATCATATCTTTTACCTTCTACATTTTACTCAAAGTAATATTTTACAATTCTGCTAATCCATTCGGAGTCAGTATATAAATTTTTTCTGCGACCTCATCTAGATATTTTCTGTCATGTGAGATGCTGATTATTGTTCCTTTAAATGTCGCCAACGACTTCCTTATTACTGGTGCGGATAATGGTGAGAAATTTCTTGTTGGTTCATCTAACACTAATACATTACATTTTTTTAGTACCATATCCAAAAAAATCAATTTTGCTTTCTGCCCACCACTTAATTCTCCTATCGAATGAAACATTTCATCCGTTGTAAATTTCATTGCCCCCATATAACTCATCGCACGCGTATTTTCTTCCTTATCGTAATTCGATTGAAAATACTCTGAAGGTGTTTTTGTATAGTCAATGACATCTTGATAATTTTGTGGCATATAACCTGCAGTTATGTCTTCTCTCTTGTTTAATTCATCCCAAATTTTTTTTAATAATGTTGATTTGCCAATTCCATTATTACCAATAATACAAATGTGTTGACTTCCTACAACTGATAATTCGATATTTCTTGAAAGTATATGATTTTCCACAACTAATTCATCTAATGACAATTCTAAAATTCTTTTTTGATTAGGCACATATATATTTTCATCAAACTTAGTAAATATACCTTCTTCCTTATCTGGGATATCTGTAAACTGCTCTGCTTCTCTTTCATATCTTTTTCCTTTCGCCAATAACGATTTCATACTTTTTTTAGCATGTCCATCTGACGAAGCTATACCATCTGGATTCTTCCAACTACTATTATTTTTTGCCCTTTCGTATAATTGACGCAACCTTTCTTGTTTCTTTTTATACTCACTGCGTTCTTTAAGTGCAACTTGAGTCTGCTTTTCAAATATCATGTTACGTGATTTCAAATATTCTGTATACGTCATTCCAGATACCGTGATTTTGCATTTTGTTTTTCTAATAAGTTGTTCAATGTGTATAATTGTATTAGCCGTATTTTCAATCAAAGTTTCATCATGCGAAATATAAAGTATTGGTATATTACACTTTTTAATAAATTTTTCCAGAAATGTTAGTGTATCTATATCTAAATCATTAGAAGGTTCATCCAAAAAAAGAGCATCTGGCATCTCACAAAGAAGTTTTAACAGCTGAATTTTTACCTTTTCTCCTCCTGACAACGTTTTTATTTTTTGTTCAGAGAGAATAAACTCATAATCTAAATTTAACAAGTCCACATATTCGTAGTTACTATAAATATCAACGTCCAAAAAAAATTCTGCAAGACTTTTTTCTTGTTCTTTTGCATCCATAAATTGTGGTAAATATCCAAATTTTCCACTTTTTTTGATTTCTCCTGTATATGTAACATACTCAGAAACCAAGTCCTCATCATAAAGTAGTTTTAACAATGTAGATTTACCATTTCCCTCTTCTCCAATAATTACGGCTTTATCCGAAGATTGGAGTGAAAAATTAAAGTTTTCAATAATAACTCTTTGATCTTTTATTAAAGATATATTTATATTTTTTGCTTGTAACATATTGCCTCCCACTTTATTCATCACTGGATATTTTCTTTAAAATATCTGGCAGTTGAGTATTCTCACCAATAAAAACTTTGACTGCATCTGTAAAATTCAAATCTGCTAATTTTTCAAAAAAAGCTTCACTTCTTAAATTATAAGGTGCAGGAGCTAAAAATCGAGGATTCCCATCTATTATTTCCCCTAACTGAACAGAACTATAATAGATATTATCTTTTATCAAATCAAATAATTCTTGACCTTTTTTTGACTTTATAATCATGAATGACGAGCCTTTCCCATCATCTATTTTTTTATCAATATTCCAATAATCACCGAAAATTATATCTGCATATCGATTATCCCCTACAAACGCACAGTTTGAACACGATTCTCTTACATATAAACCGCCTTGTAAATATCCTTTCATATAATAATTAGAATATTTATCTAACACAATTTCAGTATCATCGTCAAATTTAATGAGTGTACTCATTGGAGAATTTCTCCACCCACTCTTTTTGTACTTAAACCATATATCTTTGATATTTTTTTTAAGAGTCTTTTCTATTTCCTCTTTCCATTTTTTATATGCCAGCGGTGAATTCACACCCAGGCATACAAATTCAACTGTATATAGATTAGAATAATCGCTTTGCAAATACCCATATAGCCCAGCTACTTGACAAGGTGTCCCTACAAATAACACCTGCTTTTTTTGTAATTCCTCTTTTACCCTCCTATAAATATGTCCTATGTCACTTTGAACATATTTGGATCTACGAAGCTTATATATTTCTTTACAATCAGATATAGCGACATGGTAAACTCGCATTTTTTCATCATATGCAGCTCCAAATACAACTCCATTTTCAGAAATCATCGCTTGTGCAAATTCAGAAAATATTCCACCTGAAGTACTCTTATAACGTAACTCATCGTCTTTTGACCAAGCCGTATATATTTTTCTATCGTCACAATACCTATCCACAAAGTCATATAAATCAGAACAATGTTCCCATTGGTATACGGGACAACTTCTTTTGCATTTATAGCATTTAGTGCATTTTTCAAAGCTAATTTCTGGATAATTGAAACCATTTTTTTTATCTGTAACAAAATGAATTGCACTTTCAGCACATGAATTTATGCATGCAGCACAGCCTGTACAATTTTCTTTTTTTATCCACAAATTCATCACATTTCCCACTGTACCCTTTCTTTTATAATTTTCGCTGGGACTCCAGCTACAAGCGAATTCTTTGGGACATCAGATACAACAACAGCTCCTGCTGCAATAACTGCTCCCTCTCCAACCTTCACTCCAGGCAATATAGTGACATTTGAGCCAACCCAAACATGATTCTCTATGATAATCTCTTCTGATTTTAATTGGCCATTTATTGAGTGGAAATTTGAATCCATAGCAACGAAATTACATGCTATAGCACAATCGTCTCCAATGGTGATTTTCTTTGTCACTCTAATAGTACAATTACTATTAATGTATGAATTACCTATCGTAAGACAAGCATTTTCAAACAACATAATATCTCCACCATAAAATATTCTAGTATTTCTATCTATATTTAACACAGAGTTACAATTTAATCTTACAATAGTGCTTCTACCATTATATCCATTTGTATTTTCACCTAATTTCAGTGAACCATTAATATTTAGCTTTGCACCTCTTTCTATATTAAAAACCACTTTTCCATCTAATTCCAATATGCCATTCCCTACAATATTTTTATATTTTAAGCGTGCAATTCTTCCTCTTATCCTACCTCTATTTATCAATATGCATCACCAACTTTCATAACATCTTATTTCAAATATTCCAAAACATTGTTTTCATCATATAGCAGACGCCCAACATGAAATTTATGTATCCCTTTATTTCCCAAAAAAGTATTAAATTTTTTTTTGATTTTCTATCAATTGTTCATAATCTTTGTCAGACAATGAATGCCATATATGTATAACATAAATGTCGTTCAGGATAACAGGTCGTCCATAACTAAGATACAAATTCAATGCCATATAATCATCTTCTAAACCATACCCTTGAAAATCTTCATTCCATCCCCCAACACTATTAAATAAATCTTTACCTATATAACCAAAATTTCCTATATAAGTTCTTGTTAGATGTCGATTATCTTTTTTTCTTCTAATTACAGGATCTGGTTCATCAATTTCAATTTCAAGACATGAATTATTCTTTAATAAACTTTCAAGAAGATAGCTTCCATTCTTTTCATACCATTGCGGCACCGTCCACTTTCTTATAGCTGAATATCCATATTTTCCAAGCCTATAAGCTCTTGATATATTTAGTAATATGTCAGGTTCTGATAAAATGACATCATCATCCATAAAAACAAGGACATTATTACTCGCAGATAGAGCGCCTAAATTTCTTCCACTCGAAATATTATTGCTAATATTAAGTTTCAAAATTACATTTTTATCCTTACAAACCGAGTCAAAGAACTTTTCTAATAATATTTTATCCTCTGATCTACTATCATTATCTACAAGAACAATTTCAAACGAAACTTCAACTTGATTTAAGACAGACAAAACCACTGACTCGATACATCCATTTTTCTGTGAATAATTATTATGTGTGATTATTATTACTGATAATTCTTCAAGTCGATCCATTCCCATTCCACCTTTCTATTTGACATTCGCGGAAATACTCTATGAGCTCTCTCAGAGGCAACTGTCGAATTTATCCAATACATAGGCTGTGAAACATTATGGACTTCAAAATTCGAGTCTTCTAATTCTTTTTTTACCATTTCAAAAATTTGTCTTTTAGTAAAAAAAGGAGTCGCTATTATGGGAGCTTGGTTTGCTCTAATAGCAACAAAATAATCAAAATTATCTAATTCCTTTTTTATATACCCATTTTTCTTTGAAGTAATATTAAGTTCAGTTCCCGGAAGCGGGTTAGCCATAAAAATCATATTTATAGTATTATATTTTTCAGATAGGAATTTTCCAAATTTAATTGTTTCTTGAATTTCTTTCATCGTTTCTCCTGGAAATCCTAGCACAAAAAAAACGATGCATGGCAAATCATTAATATCACACAACTCTGCTGTTTTTATAATATCAGCTGTTTTTAAATTTTTATGCACAATATTAAATCTAACATCTTCATTTCCCGATTCTGCCGCTATAGATAAACTTACTAGTCCAGATTTTATCATTATTTTTATTAACTCATCATCCATTCTATCAGCACGTACGCCATTTGGTGTGTCCCAAGTAATATGAAGCTTTGATACTTCTTTAAATAAATTTTTTGCCCTTTTTAAATCCAACGTCAAATTATCATCTTCAAAATGAAAATGATTAATTCCGTAATTATTAATGCATATCTTCATCAATTCTATTACATAATTAATGCTGTATACTCTATGTTTATATCCAACTTGACTATGTACACTACAAAAGCAACAGTTATAAGGGCATCCTCGACTAGTGAAAATAGGCATTGATCTTTTGTTTTTGGGATTATTCCTCCACCTTGAATAATATTTATTAGTTATAATCTTTTCAATATTCAGTAAATCTAGTGCTGGAAACGGTAGTATATCCAAATTACAAATAAATTTTCTCTCATTTGTAGTAATAATTATTCCATTCTCTTTATATGCGATTCCATCGATACTTTTTAAGTTCCGAATAACCTTCTTATGAGGGTCAAAATTGTTAAGCAACTCCATAAAAGTTTCTTCACCTTCTCCTCGAACCATAATATCGTATACTGTTGATTGTAATAACAATGGTTCATATATTGATGGTATAGTTGCTGTTACACCTCCAAGGATAACAATAATCGAAGAATCAATTTTTTTTATAATATGTGCAAGTTGTGTAGCATCTCTCTCAAACATACTAAATGTTGAAGAAATCCCCACGATATCCGGTTTAAATTGACATACAATCTGTTCAACCTCTGTTACCGTCTTTCCAAAACGTACCATTCCATTACTATATGTTGTTGTTTCGTCTTCCAAACAATCTATAATCCTTGTTTCAAAACCGCACTGCAATCCAATTGAAGCAATACAAGCCAATCCATATGGTATATATGACTGAAACTCCGATTCTAACCTTGCATCATATGTTTGCCATGGATTTATCAATAATAACTTACTTTTCATTAATTACCTCTACAAATTATCATATATCTTATTTTCATATTTACTTTAAAACCAAGTAATTGCCTATTGCTAATGCATCAACAGGATTTTTTTCAAAGAAATTTAATGCAAGTTGAGGGGTCATTACAATAGGTTGTCCTTTATCATTAAATGATGTATTTAAAACCAATGGGCACCCTGTAATATTTTCAAATTCTTTAATCATGTTGTAGTATAAAGGCTTTGAACACTTAGACACAGTCTGTGGCCTTGATGTTCCATCTGCCTTATGGATAACTGCTGGAATAATTCTTTGCCATTCACTTTTGACTTTAAATGCCTCAATCATAAACGGATAAATATGCTTCGAATTATAATTTTCAAATATATCTCCGCATGACTCTTCTAATACCGAACAAGCAAAGGGTCTCCAAGTTTCTCTATGTTTTATTTCCCTGTTTATTCTCTCTGACATTTCATAAGTTCTAGGATCAGCTAAGATGGATCTATTTCCAAGAGCCCTTGCTCCACTTTCCATTCTGCCTTCAAACCAACAAACGACTTTACCATCAGCTAATAATCTTGCCACTTCTTTGTCAATGTTGGACTTTTTATAAAAAGGGTAATTCGCATTTCTTAATGCTAATTCAATTTCTTCGTCTGAATATTCTGATCCTAACTCAAGTGACAGTTCATTAAAATTATGATTCCTTGATTTTAACAGTCCAGCCCCAATAATTAATCCTACATCTCCTGCAAGAGGCTGAACAAAATACTCTTTTGCATCTGACTCTTCACGAATAAACATATTCATTTTGCAATTCATGAATATACCACCTGCACACACACACATTGTTTATTCCTGTAGTTTCTACTGCATAATTAACCAAATTTTTTACCGCTTTTTCTAATATTGATTGGACAGCCCAAGCAAAATCTATGTATTTCTCATCTATCTCTTCATCACTCTGGCGTCTTGAAAATCCCATGAGTTTTTCCAAATATAACAACGCTTTTTCCTCATCTATCATTAAATAATTAGCGGCACTATCACTTATAAATTTTTTTACATCATATATATAAGAATCAGTATTGACAAGTTTATTTAATTTTGCCATAATAACATCATTATATTTTCCATATGCTGCTAACGCCATTGTTTTACCTTCATGATGCCATGGTTCAAATCCTAAAAATTTAGTAGCTATGGCGTAAAAATATCCCAATGAATTGGGATATTTTATCGACATTAGTTTTGTATATATATGATTATGTATTTTCCAAATTGTAGTGCATTCATTTTCACCTATACCATCAACTACAACTCCAACTGCATCAGTAAATCCAGAAAATTCATAACTTGATGCTATATGAGATAAATGATGACCAACATACTCTATCTCAATCTCTTGATTTGTTTTACATTTTTCTCTTATCAAAGCATTTATAGCACCTTTACTCTGGAAAAATTTATATCTGTCTATCAAATTGGATTCTATAATCCGATTCAATATTTCTTTTGTATTATAGAGATTATCACTGTTGCTTTTATTTTTGACAATTATATCTTCTAACTCTAGGTCGCATCGCTCCATCCATTTTTCCGGCTCATAACCAATTACAATCTTAGTCACATCATTCCAAGTAATCCCACAAAAATCCAAGCACCTTTTAATTGACTCGCTAGGAAATATTCCTTTCGAACCCTTTATCCCATTTAGCCTTTCTTCCTCAACCAAATACATTATTTTTCCTTCAGATATTATTGCTGCTCCTGGATCGTGGTAGTTCAGTCCATATATACATGGGTTAATACTTAAAATATATTCTTTATTCTTCACTGTATAATTATCTCCCTTCATTTATTCGATCGGTACAAAAATTCTGTTCTTGATATATCCCACAATAAACTCAGGAGATATATTTTTTCTTACAATATCAAAATTATTTGCAAGTTTTCCACATTCATGTGCATCTGAGCCAAAAATTACCCTTAATCCGCCCAATTGTCGATATTTTTCTATTACACTATATTTAGGTAAGGGTTCATCATCTTCTCGATTTATAGAAGATGTATTAATCTCTAAAGCAATATTTTTTTCGCCGATTGTAAAATGAAGTTGCACACTTAATATAAAAAAGATCCATAGGCTCCCTGTGGTAGAATAAAAGCTCCTAAACCATACCCAACCGAAAGGAAATCCTATGGATCAGAGCTATTATACTACACAATCACACATTAAGGGACATCATCTTTCTTATGAGGAAAGGATTACCATCCAAATCCGTCTAAAGGACGGCTGGAGTGCACGTCGGATCGCTAAAGAAATCGGATGTGCGCCTAATACTGTGTGTAATGAAATCAAGAGAGGTACCGTTTCTCTCTATCGTGGCCATGTTCAGCGTTATAAAGCATCTGTTGGTCAAAAGATGTACGAAACCAATCGTCAGCGTTCCTGCCGTAACAAGGACTACCTTGAGAAACAGGATTTCATTCGATTTGTTGAGACAAAGTTCTTTCATGAAGACTGGTCTCTCGATGCTTGCGTAGGAAGTGCATTGAACTCTGGACTCTTTACAAGAGATCAGATCGTATGTACCCGTACGCTCTATACCTATGTTGATCTTGGTCTGATAGGGCATCGCCATCACAACCTTCCGGAAAAGCTTCGCCGAAGAATGAAGAGTTCCCATACAAAGGAAAACAACGTATTCTCGGCAGAGCATTGAAGAACGTGATGAAAGCATCCAATCAAGAGATGAGTTCGGTCACTGGGAATGCGATCTTGTGCTAGCAGTAAAACCCAAGGATGATCAGGCATACTGACTATGATTGAGCGCAAATCCAGGAACTTCTTTATGATTCCTATCGAAAGTAAAACCGCTGATGCA
>ADGC01006347.1_pt1 | contig 12050 bp, 10 predicted proteins | sample 268048 | NCBI WGS metagenome assembly ADGC01 (sample SAMN02954255, study PRJNA42359) | wallaby gut metagenome | biome: terrestrial; feature: wallaby; material: gut; isolation source: foregut contents of Macropus eugenii | host: Notamacropus eugenii | place: Australia
CTATTTAGTTTAGATACAGTACTGGAAGTTTATGAGTAATTTTTCTTTGATTTTAAAAGAGCACGTAAATATTTTTTTAATGGTGGCATTATTTTATTGGGATTTATTTTGTATGTGCTTTTACGCCAATATGTTTTTACAGGAATTGCAACTGTTGGTGATATAGAGGAAGAATTGCAAAAAGTACAAGCAGAACTTCCAAGTTCAGATCCTAACGGAGTATTTACCTTTAATAAGTTAGAGTATGATGAACAATATAATTTAAATTTCTTTATTACTCTCTCCAAAGATTGGAGTGTTGTAAAAGAAAATTCAACAAAAGAATCCTTGTTGAAGGAATTACATAAAACCGATGGAATTAAAGGATTTTCTATATTCTGTAAGCAAAATTTAGTACAACTAGTATTTGAACAAGGTGGAACCTTAAAAGTTTTTTATTCCTTGCCTGATTTTGATATTAAAGATGAAGTTGTGAATATCGAATGCTAATTACTCAAGTTTCCTACTTGAGAAAATTTTAAGAAAAATATTGCATAAAAAAAATGTGTTGTTTTTTTTTATTTTTTTTGTGTATGTGTATATAATAGGCATAATTATTTTAAATAGACAGTATAAAGCAAATATCAAAGGTAAAAATTATGAAAAAAGTTGGTTTTATCGGCTGGCGTGGTATGGTAGGTTCAGTACTTATGAACCGTATGCAAGAAGAAAACGATTTTGCAGCTATCGATCCTGTATTCTTTACAACTTCTCAAGCAGGTCAAAAGGCACCAAGTTTTGCAGGTAAAGATTGTGGTGTATTACAAGATGCTAACAATATCGATGCTTTAAGTGCAATGGATATCATTGTTACTTGTCAAGGTGGTGATTATACAAAGGCTGTTTATGATAAGTTAATGGCTACAGGTTGGAAAGGTTATTGGATTGACGCAGCTTCTACTTTAAGAATGAAAGATGATGCTGTTATTATTCTTGACCCTGTAAATAGACAAGTTATTGATGAATCTTTAAATAAGGGTATCCGTACTTATGTTGGTGGTAACTGTACTGTAAGTTTAATGCTTATGGGCTTAGGTGGTTTATTCAAGAATGATGTTGTTGAATGGATTCAATCTTCTACTTACCAAGCTGCTTCAGGTGCAGGTGCTAAGAACATGCGTGAATTATTAAGCCAAATGGGTGCTTTACACGGTGTTGTTGCTTCTGAATTAAAAGATCCAGCTTCAGCTATTCTTGATATTGAAAAGAAAGTTCGCGATGAAATGAGAAGCGAAGCATTCCCAACTAAAGAATTTTTAGTTCCATTAGCAGGTTCTTTAATTCCTTGGATTGACGTTCAATTAGAAAACGGTCAAAGCAAGGAAGAATGGAAGGGTATGGCAGAAACTAATAAGATTTTAGGTTTAGGTTCTGGCACAATTCCTGTAGACGGTAACTGTGTACGTATCAGTTCATTACGTTGTCATAGCCAATCATTCTTAATCAAATTAAAGAAAAATGTTTCTATTGAATCAATTCATGAAATGATTAAGAGCCATAATGAATGGGCTAAAGTTATTCCTAATAATAAGGAAGAAACAATTCATGAATTAACTCCAGCTAAAGTAACTGGTACATTATCAGTTCCAGTTGGTCGTATCCGTAAGACAAACTTTGGTGAATTATACTTAAATGCATTCTCTGTAGGTGACCAATTATTATGGGGTGCTGCAGAACCTTTACGTCGTATGTTAAATATCTTAGTTAAGTAATTGTAACTAATACGTAATTGTAAAAATATGAAAAGAAAGGAAGAGAAAGTATTCTCTTCCTTTTTTAGTTTTATGTTTAAGCTATTTGTTTTTATTTTAGCTTTCTCTTTATATTTTCAATGTCAAAATTTAAGTTTTCAGTACGGTCCTTTTGGGCTTGTGTAAGTGGAATTTGTGTAATATTTTTTAAATCAGCGGTAGCTTCAGAAATAAGTTTTTCTATATATTTTTTCTTAGAATTTAGAAGATTGGCTTTTATTATTTGATCGCAAATATCTACTAATACTTGGACCTTGTTTAATAGGGCGTTAGTATTTGATGGAAGTTTGCGAAGAGCTTCTTTGAAGAATTCCAATGAACTTTCTAAATCTTTACGTTTATATGCTTTAATCCCCGCTTCGTTTAATTCTTTATATTTTTGACGTTTTTCTATATTGACTTGATCATTTAAATAATTATCTACCGTGGTTTTTAAGATAACTGTAGATGCTTCATTAGTTTCTTTGGGATTTGGAGTTGAAATTTTTTCCAATAATTTTTCTTTTTCTTTTATGTTGGTATTTATTTGGTCTGCAACTTCAAACTCTCCGATTTGGAAAAATCCAATTTTCATTTGTTCTAAGATTGCATTGGAAAAATCTTGAATATCTTGTTCACAAGAACTATAAGCTTTATACATCGCGCGTTTTGATTTAATGTTTTCTCCTTTTACTGCTTGGATTCTAGCTTCGCAGATGCTATTAAATAGATTGCTATTAAATGATTCAGCATTGGTATATTTCTTATATCTTGTGATAATGCTACGTAAATGTTTTTGAATATTAGCAATATGCATTAAATCATTTGAACTTTGTGCAAATTGAATTTCTAATTGAGTGTATGCACCTAAAAGATTTTCAACTTTATTGGGATAGTTTTTATTAACTTCCAATAAGGCTGCACAGGCATCTCTTGCAGTTAAAAAGTCTTTTCTAGCGATAGCCATTTCTATTTGTTGAGTTAATATGCTAACAGACATAGGAGAAATTGTGGCAGCGTTCTTTATAGTGCTTATTGCTAGTTCATGTTGATTATTTAGTTCATATGCAGAAGCTAACAACTTCATGGCTTCAGTAAAGAAAGGTAATTTTTTGGTAATTTCATCAAGAATAGGTATTGCTTCAGAATATTTCTTTTCCATTATTAACACTTGAGCAAGCTTAAATTGTAAAAATGGAGATTTGGAAATAGATATTCCTTCTAATAAAGTCGCTTGAGCTTCTTGTAAATTTTTTTGTTTAATTAAGCAATCTGCTAACATGAAACGACAAAGTAGGGCATAAGGACTATTAGAATCTACAATTTTTTTTAGTTCTAATATTTCCTTTTGAGTATCTTGTTCTTTTTGTGCTTGGAATACATTTCTTAAAGCATATTTTTTTTGAATTGCTTTTATAAGTCTATTTCTAAATTGAGCATGAGAAAAAGGCTTTATTAAATAATCATCAGGTTCTTGCTCTATGGCACTTAATACCATAGGTCTAGAGTTGTCACCTGTAACGATAAAAACAATTGATTCTTTGGCTATTTTATTGCTTCTTCTTAAATGATCAATCAATTGACGCCCATTTAATCCCTCTCCCAAATTATAATCAATTAAAAATAAATCATAATTGTTATTTCTGCATGATTTTATAGCTTGCTCCGCGCTATTGGCTGTGTCTATTTTGGAAATACCAAAAGAAGTTAAAATGACTCTCATCATTACTATAAAAGAATGCTGATCATCAACTAGTAGAACTCTAAGCTTGGGAATTATATTGTTTAGTTTTTCATTGATATTAGAAGTTTTCGAGGTTGCTTCGTCTTCCTGAATATATACAGATTGCTTGATAGTATTTTTTTTATCTAGATTTTGGGCTTTTTCTTGGTCTAAAGCATTTGAGTTTTTATCGGTAATAGCCATAGTAAACTCTTTTTATTATTATGTTCTAAATGTTATGAGACTATGTCTAATTTTATTTAAGATTTATGAAATTGTATAATTGATATTTTTCATAATTAGATATAAGTAAAACAATGAAAAAAAATATATAAATATTATGTGAAACAAAGCTTTGATTTTAAGTGGGTTTATATAAGAATTTTATAGGAAAGTTTTGAAAGGAAATCTTGAATGGTGGAGGGGGAAGGATTCGAACCTTCGAAGACAGAGTCGGCAGATTTACAGTCTGCTCCCTTTGACCGCTCGGGAACCCCTCCACGCAAAGAACGAGTGTATTATAACAAATTATTTTTGCTTGTAAAGGATTTTTTTTATTTTTTTGCAAAAAATAAAAAACTGTCTATTTTTTGTACATTTTATTATTTTAAATGCCAAGAGGTTCTAATTTTTTATAGTTAAAAAAAATATCTATTAAAAAAAATAAAATTGAGCCGATAAATAAATAGTTACTAATGAAGGATTAAGATGTAGTTAAAATTTCTTAATTTTTTTATTTAAAGTTATTTTTATTGGGATTGGATATATGCTTGCAACAGAAGTTAGAAATAATCTACTTGTTGATGAATTGCAATTAGGAACATCTTTAAATCAGGCTGTTTCTAGTGGCAATAAGGCATATTTTAATCTTTTATTATCATTATTATCTCAAGATTGTACAGATGATGTATCTGTAGTAGATCCTAAGCAAGAAAGTGCTAAGGTTGAAGATTTACGTGCAAAATTTCATTTACCCAAAGCTAGAAGTTTTTACTCAAATGAAAAAGATTTTGAAGTAAACTCAAAGTGTAAAGATTTGGTTGATGCAAATATGCAGGTTTCTCTTAATTTAACTATGTGCTTAAATGAAACACCTCTTGCTGTAAGAAAAGAAGAAATACCTCAAGAAATATTGAATAACTTATCACCATTAGAAAATTTAAAAGTAAGTAGAAATCTTGAAGGTAATAGTATTACTCATAGTGAATATGATTTAAGAACATTGCAAATTGTTGATGCTATAAATGAATCTCGTAGTCTTGTGAACGTTCTTTCCTAAAAACTTAGGCATGTTATTCTGTGTGAGTTAATTTCAGTTATTTTATTAGTTTTCTACTTAATCTTTATCTTTAACCTTTTTTTCTGTTTTTGTTATCTTCTCGAAAATCTTTCTCTATTTTGTAACTATTTTCTAAGCTTTTTTTGATTAGAACATAGGTTGCACCTTTATCTCCATGGTATGGCATTGCAGTAGCGTAGGCTATTACTTCTGGTATTTGTTTTAACCAATGTGCTACATAGCTTTTTAGAAGAGCTTTTGGTTTGGAAAATTCACCTTTACCATGAATTATGATTACGCATCTTAAGTTGCGTTGGTATGATTTTTTTATGAATTTTACTGTTTTAACATAAGCTTGTTCTATAGTGTGATGATGTAAGTCTAAACCATCTTGTGGAGTATAATCACCACTTTTTAATTTTTTCATTACTCCATATTGTAGGCCTGGTAATTTCCAACTTATATCTGCTAACGGATCCACAAAATCCATATTAGCAGTTGAAAAGAAGTCAACTACTTCTTCTTTTTTTTCATCTTCTGCCATTTCCTTTAAAATGGCAGAAATTTTAGGATCCATGATTTCTTTTTTATGAGAAATTTTGTCTTGTTTTATTTTTTTTACACCATTGTTTTGCATTAAGCTTTCAAAATCAGCAACGCTATCGGTATTTTCTGAAGTAGTATCATATTTTATGATGTTGCTATTTTCTAATTCATTATCAACATCATCAAATTCGAAATCTGACATATTTTTTTCCGTTAATTTGAAATTCTTGGTTTCGTTTAAATAATACTTTATATCTAAATATATATGGCGATATTAATCGCTTGGTAAAGTTGTGGTGTTTGCATTTATTATTTTACAAATTTTAGGTAATCCTTCAATGATTGATCTTGGGGTTAATCTTACTAAATTATCAATATCTAGTATATTTACTTGTTTTATCTTGGTACTAGATAGAGTTTTGGGTAAATCTATAGGAACCTCTGTTAGATTCAAAATCGCCATTGGCTTTTTATTAAATATGGATTCTAAAGATATTACCTTATATCCGTCTAAATTACTATATACATTGTGTGAACCACATATCTGTATAAATTCATTTAGGTGATTATTTGAGCCAACTGCAATAATTGGAGAACTCCAAACAGTCATCATTACAGGTTCTTGATAATCATCGGTGTATTTTGATTTTTGTTGAGCAATTATTTCATTCAAATTATTTTTTAATTTTATAGTTTGCTTTTGGGTAAGTGCGGCAATTGTATCGATTGCAGAAAAGAGATCTGAAATAGATTTTAAATTAAATTTAATTATGGTTTTATTTTTATTTTCTAATTTTTTTTCTAAAAATAAGAGGTTTTTACTAGAAAAGTTATCATCTAAAAAAATGCAATCATAGTCAATAGTAAGTAACTGCTCCATAAAAACAGTATAAAAATCAGCAACTTTAGGAAGGTTTTGAACAAACTCAGGATAATTACTATTGATGTCTACTGCTTTAATTTTTTCTGATTCTACAATGGCACTCGTAATTTCTGTAATTTCTGGAGAGAGAGTTATTATTTTTGAGCAAGTTTTATTTGCTAAATGTTTGTTGTTAATAATATTGGGGTTTTCTACATCTTTGTTATCTTCAATATCATTTTTATTATTTGTGATAACAGGATTTTCCGAAGATTGATTATATTTTGAAGTCCCATTTGAATTAGTCGATAAATTTATGGGGTCAGTATCAGTAGTTTTATTAACTTTTAAAATATCATTTGGTGACGCTTTTTCTTCAATTTTTTGGGAGATATTTATTTTTTTTATTTGGTTTGATTTGAGGGTATTATTGATACTTTTTTGATTGTTTAAGTATTGTTGTTTTAACTCATATGATGCTTGATTTAAGTGAGATGATTGAATGTTTGAATTATCAATAGATATGGTGTTTTGATCATTTGCAAAAGCATTATTACATAAAAAATATAAAATAAAAAAATTTAAAAGTGTTTTCAACGCGATGTGAAGAGAATTTGAGATATCCCTTTGGTGGTTGTTATTTGTAATATTATGGATATTATTTTTCATTGTTATTGTCTTCGGTATTTTGTTTGAATTCTTTAATTTTTTTATTTTGTTACGCTTACTCTTAATATTTTCTATTGAACAATAGAATATTGTTTAATTTTATTAGATTTTTTAAAAGTAGAAAGTATGTTTTAGTAAAATCATTAATGCTACATTAGCTATTATGGTAATCCAAATAGTTAAAGTTGCTCGAAATGCAAGTTTTTGAGCGTTATCCATATTAGGATCTACAGTTCCTCCAATTGTCGGAAATCTAAATAAATTAATCATGTAGTAACGTGGACCACCTAGTTTAATATGGCATATTGATGCCATTTCAGCTAAGAACATGCCTCCAATTTTACTAGGGTAGGTGTTGAAAACAATTTTTATATTTTCAAAAATATTGGCTTTGCTATGAGGAATAATTGCACCAATTAATAACAATAAAGGTAAAGTATATAATTCAAATAAGCTTGCTATGAAAGATATTGCTTTACCAAAGCTTTCATTGATTGGTAATTTTCGATTAAAAGCCATCGCTAGAATTACAGAGAATCTGTAAATAAGAGGTATTAAAACATTACCGTTAAATATGATATATAAAACAATAGGTACATAAAAATTATAGAATTGTCTTAAAACATACATTTCAGAAGCTGCTTTTATAAGCCCCATAGCACTAAGTTTGTTAGTCGTTCTTAGAGTATATTTGGCTAGTATTTTTTTTGCTTGTTCATTTTGATTAGTATTAACTAATTTTAGAATTGTTTTAAAGGCAACTCGATGTGGTCTTGACTCAACAATTAATAAAAGGATGACAATATCTAAAATTTTATTAAATGCTGTAAGTTCTTTTAATCCCCAAAATAATACTAGAATCGTAAATAGCACTAAAAAAGAAAAAAATGTTCCTGCAAAAATTTGATATTTAGGAGAATAATTTAATTTATTTACTCTTCTACCAAGTTCAGCAAAAATAGGAATAAGTTTATTTAATCGTATAAAAAAAGGATAAGGTATAAAAAATTCAAAAATAGCTACAAGTATCGCAATCAATGCCGGAGTTTGATAAATATAATTTAATATTTCTGAATAATTCATTTTTCTTATCTTGTAATTTATTACGATTATTTGGGATTTATGAAGTTCGGTTTAACACCTTCTCTCTTTGATTCTGAGAGAAGGTGTTATGTATTTAAGTTATTAAAGCTTAGGGTTTGCCATCATTAATTGAATTAATTCTTGTGAATTTCTTGTTGCAATTGGTAACATTTCATCAAATGTAATATTAGCTTCAGAACTTGCATTGTCAGAAATTGAACGAATAATTAAATAAGGTACTCCTAATGATGCCGCAGCTTCTCCTATGGCTGCACTTTCCATTTCAGTTGCAAGTGCTGTAGGAAAATCTTTTTCTAATTGTAATTTTTTGTTTTTATCAGCTATAAATTGGTCACCACTAACTATAGTTCCTTTATGAATTTTTATATTATACTTTTGAGCAAGAGTTTGAGAACTTTCTTCTGCAATCTCAAGAAGATGTTTGTCAGTTTCTATAATTTGATCAAATCCAGGAACTTGACCTAACTTATAATTAAAAATAGTTAAATCAAAATCATGTTGTGTTGTTCCTGTTGCTAGAACTATATCTTGACAATTTGCTTCTTTTAAACCGCCTGCAACTCCTGTATTTATAATGTAATCGCAATGAAATTTTGTAATTAGAATGGCGGTTACTGTTGAGGCACTAACTTTACCGATGCCACTACAAACTAATACTACATTTTTATTATTTAATAAACCTGTATAGAATGTTTTTTGACCAATAGAATCCTCAACAACATCTGTTAGTAATTCTTTAAGTTTTTCCACTTCCTCTGGCATTGCACCAATAATTCCGTATCTCATTATTTATTCTCTTTTATTTTTCTATTTAAACTTGAGCCAATAATTCATAATAATGCAATTTTATCAGTATAATTTATTAAATGCTTTTATATTTTTGATGTTTTTATTTTTGATAAAAAGATTTTATCTTGTTCATTATTGTAGTGCATGTTTTTTCAATAAATTTTATGGAATTAGTCAGACGTTTATAATTCCAAAATGGTGCTTTATAGATTTTAATTTTGACCAATTTAGATACATAATTTAGCGCAAAAAAGGTGCAATGCACTAAAAAAGTGCATAAAAAATAATCAATTTTCCCTAAAATAATACTTAAAAAACAATATATATATTCTGCTATTTTCTTTATTTCCTATTTTTTTTTAATAAATTATTTACATAGGTCTTTATAATAATATTGTTATATAAAAACATAATAAAAGCTTACTGTATTATATTTATAATATATTTTAGAATGTGTAAATTATATAAAATATATAATATTTTATTATTAAAAGCTTATTTTTATAAAAAGAACTACTGTTTTTTATATAAAAGACTGAATCATTAAAATAATATGGCACAAAAATCGCATATGTATCCGCAATTATTAATCTTGAAAAAGGTTGTTCTTACAAGTTTTTGTAATTTTCAAGATTAAATCAACATAATATAAAATTGTTAAGAGGATGCAGTGTAATGGAATCAGCATATCCTATGCGTCAAGGTCTGTATGACCCGATAAATGAACATGACGCTTGTGGTGTGGGCTTTGTTGTTCATATGAAGGGACAAAAGAGTCACAACATTGTAGAACAAGGTTTAGAGATTTTAAAAAATATAAATCACCGTGGTGCTGTTGGTGCCGATCCACTTCAAGGTGATGGTGCAGGTATTTTAATTCAAATTCCTGATCAATTATATCGTGATGATATGATTCAACAAGGTATAAGTCTTCCAGCTCCAGGAGAATATGGGGTTGGGATGATTTTCCTTCCTCAAGAAGCAGCTTCAAGAAAAGCTTGTGAAGAAGAAATTGAAAGAGCTGTTACAGCTGAAGGACAAGTAGTTTTAGGATGGAGAGATGTTCCTGTTTCCCATGATTCTCCAATGTCTGAAGCGGTATTAAAGACAGAACCTGTAATAAAACAGATTTTTGTGGGACGTGGACATGATGTTCTAGTAACAGATGCTTTAGAAAGAAAACTTTATATTATTCGTAAACGTTCTTCAAAAGCTATAAAGAACTTACAATTAAGACATTGTGGTGAGTTCTATATTCCTTCTTTCTCTGCTCGTACTGTTGTTTATAAAGGTTTATTATTGGCAGGTCAAGTTGGTTTATATTATAGAGATCTTTTAGATACTCGTTGTATCTCTGCTTTAGCGATGGTGCATCAACGTTTCTCTACTAATACCTTCCCATCTGGTCATTAGCTCATCCGTTTAGAATGATTGCTCATAATGGTGAAATTAACACCGTGCGTGGTAATGTTAATTGGATGCGTGCAAGAGAACAATGTGTACATTCTCCTGTATTAGGTGACGATTTAGAAAAATGTTGGCCTTTAATTTATCCAGGTCAGTCAGACTCTGCATCTTTTGACAATGCTTTAGAATTATTAACAATGAGTGGATATTCTTTAGCTCACGCTGTAATGATGCTTATTCCTGAAGCTTGGGAAAAACATAGCAATATGGATTCAAAGCGTCATGCATTCTATGAATATCATGCAGCCATGATGGAACCATGGGATGGTCCTGCTGCTGTTGCATTCACTGATGGTCGTCAAATTGGTGCAACACTCGACAGAAATGGTTTACGTCCTGCAAGATACCTTGTTACCAAAGATGATTTAGTAGTAATGGCTTCAGAATCAGGGGTATTACCTATAGATGATTCGAGAATTTTAAAGAAGTGGCGTTTACAACCTGGCAAAATGTTCTTAATTGATATGGAACAAGGTCGAATTATCGATGACGCTGAAATTAAGAATCAGTTAGCAACTGCAAAACCATATTCTGAATGGATCAATAAAATCCGTATCAAGATTGATGAATTAGATGCTTGTTCTGGTGATGTGAAACCTGTAGAACATAATGCCTCATTATTACATTTACAACAACTTTTTGGATATACTCAAGAAGATATCAAACGCATTATGCTTCCTATGGCTAAATTAGGTCAAGAAGCGTTAGCTTCAATGGGTAATGATGCAGCATTAACTGTAATGTCTAAAAACAATAAGACATTATATGAATATTTCCGTCAAGTATTTGCGCAAGTTACCAATCCTCCAATAGACCCTATTAGAGAAGAAATGGTAATGTCATTGGTTTCATTCATTGGACCAAGACCAAATCTATTGAATCCTGCAGATATAAATCCGCCAATTCGTCTTGAAGTAGAACAACCTATTTTAAGCGAAAAGCAAATGGAACAAATTCGTAATATCGAAAAGTTCACAGCAGAAAAATTCCGTTCACATGAATTAGATATTACTTATCCAAAAGCATGGGGTAAGGAAGGTATTGAAGCTCGTTTAGCTTCTCTTGCTTGTGAAGCTGAAGATGCTGTAAAGGGTGGCGCAAATATTTTAATCATCACTGACCGTAAAGTTAGTCGTGATAGAGTGGCAATTCCTGCATTACTTGCAACTTCAACAGTTCATTTACGTTTAGTGAACGCAGGTCTTCGTACAAGTACTGGTTTAGTAGTAGAAACTGGTAGTGCTCGTGAAATCCATCATTTTGCGTTATTAGCAGGTTACGGTGCTGAAGCGGTGCATCCATATCTAGCTTTTGAAACTTTAAGAGAACTTGCTCATAACGATAAGGCTTTAGAAGAAGATTATATTAAACATTACGTTAAAGCTATTGGTAAAGGCTTATGTAAGACTATGTCTAAGATGGGTATTTCTACATACATGTCTTACACAGGGGCTCAAGTTTTTGAAGCTGTAGGTTTATCAAAAGAATTTGTTGATAAGTACTTTACTAATACATCTTCAAATATCGAAGGGGTTGGACTTTTCGAAGTTGCTCAAGAAGCTATAAATTTCCATAATGAAGCTTTTGGTGATGATCCATTATTAAATAATGACTTAGAAGCAGGTGGTGAATTTAATTATAGAGTTCGCGGTGAAGAACACATGTGGACTCCAGAAGCTATTGCTGATTTACAACATGCAGTGCGTACAGATAATGTTGATACTTATAAGAAGTATGCAGAAATTATCAATGATCAATCTAAGCGTCATTTAACATTACGTGGTTTATTTGAGATAGAATCTCCTTTTGAACCTATTCCTTTAGATGAAGTAGAACCTGCAA
>ADGC01007880.1_pt1 | contig 12031 bp, 10 predicted proteins | sample 268048 | NCBI WGS metagenome assembly ADGC01 (sample SAMN02954255, study PRJNA42359) | wallaby gut metagenome | biome: terrestrial; feature: wallaby; material: gut; isolation source: foregut contents of Macropus eugenii | host: Notamacropus eugenii | place: Australia
CACTGCAATGAAATGATGGAGGCGGCAAAGGAGCAGTCCCAAAGGTACTGGGAAGAGGTTTCAGCAAAGCTGGAAGCTTTTTATCAGGCACATGAAGGCTTAAAGGAATTAATGGAAATGCAGAATATTTCCTTAGCACCGCAAATGCCGGAAGAAAACAGCAGTCTTATAGACTTAAATGCAGAATAAAAACAACCCATATGACGGAGGAATCAGGACACAAAGTGTACCGTTCCTGTCCGCATATGGGTTTTCTTTTTGTTTTACAATATTACAGCTGCGGTGAATCTGTTCGTATGCACCGCACCGTAAAACGGGTCCTGCCGCCAATGGTACAGGTAAACAGTGTAAGATCCCAGCTGTCGGAAGAGGTTACCATATCCTCCACCTGATCAGGCTCCAAGGTTTCCAAATCTGCAATCTCGTAATGGTATACATTCCCTTCCGCATCCGTAAAAAGCACCTGGGTACCGGGCTTTTGATAACGCAGGGAAGAAAAATGGGTGCGGTAATTATGACCGGCAATTACAAGATCATTGGTATAAACGGAACCGGAATAACGGCAGGGCGAAATCCGAAGCTTATTGTAATCCCAGTCCTGCATAACCGGAAGAGAAAGACCGATCGACGGAACAGAAATATATCCGATATACAAATTTCCGTCAACAGTAAAGGGTGGGCATATCCCGGTCATCCCGGAATGGCATCCGTACCGCCGGCATCACCGTTAGATCCGCTGTCGGAATCTTCAATTTCATCCTGAAGCGCTGTTAATACATGCTGAGCAGACTCATCTGCCTGATTTGCTTCGTGAATATTGTAAAGGGTAAGAATTAAGGCACCGATCAACAACAATATACCGATGCTCATGAGCAAACTACCCCGGCGTTTCCTTGATTTCATGGGAAAACATCACTTCCTTCCTATATAAAGGGTAAAAAATAAGCAATTTTTACTTTCGAAACTTTCGAAAACTATAAAAGACGAAAGCAAATATGTGTAAAACGATTATACAGCATAAACAGGGCATTTGACAAAATATAAAAGGACGAAAACGATTTAGAATTGTTTAAAAGCAGGGGTAATAAAATAAAATATAACGAAAAAACAAATTAAAGGGGGTATTAAAGCGGTAAAAACTATGGAAATATGATTATTTTCGACTGTTTATAAAAAATATCAGTCAAAAACGTTGAAAAAATAAAATGCGTATGTTAAGGTCAAATAGAAATTTGATGATCCCGAAACAGAATGAGAGGGATAGGGAGAGAGAATGTTTGGTAAAAAGCGGTCGGAAAAGCGTGAAAAAATATATCATAAAATTCTGACCGGTGACAAGCCGACAGTGGAACAGCTTCGCACGGCTGTTGCAGAAGAAAGATATAAAAAACGCTATCGAAAAACAATGCGTGAGGTTATTTTTTCTTTGATCACCGCTGCGGCAATATCAATTCTGATCGCCACCTTTCTTATGCCCGTATTTCGTATATACGGTTCCAGCATGACTCCCACATTGGCAGAAGGCGAGCTGGCAGTTGCCGTTCGAACCGAAAGCCTGCATCCCGGAGATCTTATAGCTTTCTATTACAACAACAAGATCCTGGTAAAGCGAGTGATCGCATCCCAGGGACAATGGGTTGACATCGACGAAGAGGGAAATGTATATGTCGATGGAGAGCTGTTGGACGAACCCTACATCAACGAAAAAAGTTTGGGAGAATGTGACATCGAGCTGCCCTATCAGGTGCCCGATGAACGAATATTTGTCATGGGAGATCACAGAAGTGTTTCTGTGGATTCCCGGACCCGTGCAATCGGTTCTATCGCACAGGAACAGATTGCCGGGAAACTGGTTTTTATCATTTGGCCATTGCCTGAGGTGGGAATGGTTCGATAGCCAGGGAAGGAGAGGAGTTAATGAATAAACGCTTATCTGATCAGATGGGAACTCTGTTAAAAAGTTATCAGAAGCATAAAAAACTCATGAATATGTTGGCGATTGCTGTTGTAGTTGTTATTGCTGCAACGGGAATTGTAATATCACTTCCGGCCGACACGGCAACTGTAGAACTGATCTGCGGACAGGAAGAACATACACACACGGAAGACTGCTATGACTAGGAACAGACACTCGTTTGCGGTCTTGAAGAGCATGCCCACACGGCAGACTGCTACGAGCAGGCCGGCACACTTACGTCCGAAACGTCCGATCGAATGACTTCGGAAGTAAGCTATGATGCAGGCGTCATCCATTACAACACAACTCTGTCAGCCGAGCTTTTAACAGACAACCGCGCAAAAACAGCGGCTGCCGAAATCGAGCAAAAGCTTGCCGACACGGATCTTACGGCGGATACAATTAAGGTTTACGATCTGACTCTCATCAAAAACGAGCAGGAAGTAGAACCGGAAGGCAAGGTGTCCGTTGTCTTTACATTTGAAAACCCGGTAACCGCACAAACTCAGGAGAATACCAAAGAGGTTACCTGGCAGCTCTATCACATCTTAGACAATAACACTCTGATCAATCTAACCAACGATAGAAAAACCATCATCGAAACCAACGCCGACAACGCAGTAACAAAGGTAAGCTTTGAAACAGATAGCTTCTCGAAGTATGTGTTGGCAGGCGCAATAAAAACCGAAACGGAAAGTATAGAAAACTCCGATTCTGCAAATCAAAACAATGAAGATGGAACAGAAGCAGCAGAAAATCCGGTGGAATCCGATGAGTCTGTAATATCAGAAGAAACAGAGAATACGGAAGATATCACAGATACAGAAGATATCAAAGATACGGAAGATACCAATGATACGGAAGATACCAAAGATATAGAAAACACAGGGAATGCTGCAGAAGCAGAAATTGCCGGAGAAACAGAGGACTCTACAAAAGCTGAAGAAGAACAGTTAAAAGCTCAGTATCCAGAGCAGTCTTTTGAAGCCTCTGCAAATGGTATTACGGTTTCCGTAAGTGCAGAAGCAGGAGCATTTCCGAAGGGAACCACAATGTCTGTAACAAAAATCGCAGACAAGAAGGTTCTTAACAAAGCAATTGATATATCCGGAACTGATGGTGCAAAAGCAAAGGCAGTTGATATTTCCTTTAAAGATGAGAATGGTAAGGAAATTGAGCCGGCAAGAGATATTCGAGTTACCTTGAAATCTAAAGTGGTCGCAGGTACAGGCGATATTACTATAGTACATGTAGATGACAGCAGCCGGGCATCTGTTGTGGATCAGATACCAAATCAGAAACTGTCAAAAAAGGAAAAGCCTGCAGCAGATGAAGTAATATTTGACAGCTCCGAATTTTCAGCTTATGCCATTGTTTATACCGTAGACTTCAGCTATGGACAGTATGACTACAGCATCGAAGGCGGAAGCGAGATCCTGCTCTCTAAATTGCTCAAAGAACTTCATATTTATAATGAAGATCAGGAACTGCTTACAGTAGATGATGTCAGCAAGGTGTCTTTTTCAGATGAGTCACTCGTAAAAGTCAGTGCAGTAAAGGGGGACTGGAAGCTTACCAGCTTAAAACCATTCCAGACGGATGAAACACTCACACTTACCCTGAAGAACGGGGATGTCGTGGTGGTGGATGTGACGGATGATCAGACAGATAGAATGACAGTCACAGGCGTTACGCTGACGGTCAATGGAACAACATATGATCTGAAAAGATACAACGAGCGTTAAAATCAAGGACACAGACGCACTTGTATTTAGACTCGATTATGTGGTGCCCAGTAGAACACTTTCGCCAGACAATAATATCATTGAATATCAGCTGCCAGAGGGCATAAAGATTAAGGAGGCAATCTCAAATAAGAATATTGAACACAAAAATGAAATTGTCGGAACATATTCGATTGATACAAATGGGAAAATCACTTTCGTGTATAACAAAGATTATGCAACTAAAAATGCTAATGGAAGTGAAATTACTGCTGATTTAAGCTTCAGCGCGTCGGTGGATTCTTCAAATATTCCGGATGGCGGAAAGATTCCAATCTCATTTTCGGATGAACTAGAGGTAGACGTGAATGTAGAAAAATCTGAGGTCGGAGATCTGACTGTATATAAGCAGGAGGAAAGAAATAATTTTTCAGATGGATATATTGTGTATCGGATTAATGTCAATTCTACTGCCGGCACTTCGTCTGAGGTGAAACTGACCGATGTCATCACTAATTCGGGATTGGATATTACCTCTCTCAGTGATTTTACGATTGAGCCAAATAACAATAATATCACACCGACTTGGAATGGAAAGTCCGGATTTGGTGTGACACTTCCTAAGCTGGATGCAAATTCATCTTATACGATTACCTATCGTGTAAACTACGACAAGACAAAAGTTCCACTGAACGGAGTGTCTATTAACAATAAGATCACAGGTGAATCGACTGCTTCAAAGGGAACAAAACTGGAACATTCCTATAATGTCAAGACCGATGTAAAACCAAATGATACCATAACTAAAAAAGCAACAACATACGATCCGGATAATAATATCGTATCATGGGAGATTAAGATCAATGGTTCCAAATCAAACCTGAATGGATGGACACTGCAGGATACTCTAAATGGTGTTAAATATGAAGGAACGGTTCATGTGGAACCGGCTATCGATGGTAAAAATGAGATTACACTTCCATATACATGGAACGGTGATGACAGAAATACCTATACGATTACTTACACCACCACCGCGGATAAACTGCTAGGCAACAATTCTGTTGTTAATAAGGCTGAGCTTACAAAGGGCAACGAAAGTGTATCACCGGGAGATTCTCATGCAGGATGGACAGAACCATACAATCCTTTGTCAAAAGATGCAACGAATATCACACCGAATGCTGACGATACCCTCGCAACTATCGATTGGAAAGTAACAATTAATGCATCTCAAGGACCGATTCCGGCAGGCTGGACGTTTAAGGATGAGCTGTGGGATGGGCAGTGGTTTACAGGAAAACAGTTGAAGGAAATCAAAGCTGCCATAAATAAGGCACTTTCCGATGCAGGACTGAATCTGAGCTACACCATGGAGGCAAATCTTCAGAAGGGAACAGATGGTGTCGGTGATAAGGTTGACGAGAATCAGATCAAGGATGATGGGAAAATATAAAGTATATACACTGAAGTTTACATCGGAACTTCCAAGAGGAAAGTCCTTCACCTTCAGCTATCAGTCTACAGCGCCGATAGAAGAATATTTCCAAAAAAAGGAAAATAAAGATTTCCGAAATAGGAGTGTAATCAATGATAAAGTTATTGATGACGGAAATATTGTCTATCATCCGCCGAAGGATCCGGAAATCATTAAGACTGATAACAAAGCACAAGATGATACCCTCAAGAAAAACCCTGCAGAAGAAACTGCTCATAACATAACTTCGCTGGATCAGACATTTGAATGGAACGTAAAGGTCACCATTCCGAGTGATTATGGTTCAAAGGGAGGAACAACCCTTACTGTGAAGGAGCATCTCCCGGCAGGTGTTTCATTGGAGGATCTCGAAATCCTGGCACAGGGAACAAATGCAACCATCTTTGGTGCTACACATTGGGAGAGCCCTCATTTGGGAAGCAATATCCTTAATATTGAAGGATTAGGAGGCCCGTATCGAGTTGAATTGCTACTAAGCCAGCGGGATGACGGAGGCCTTGATGCCACTGTGACTATTCCTGAATCACTGATAAAACACAGTGCTGTTGTAGAGAAGGACGGAAAGAACGTCGATAATGCTATCCAGGAGGTTCGATTCGTTGTCAAGGTAAAACCTACTGATTCGTCCAAATGGACAAAAGATGGTGACGGTTATCTGTATAAGAAGTTTGGCAATACTGTTGAATTGATTAACAAGGATAATCAGACTATTGATACAGACAGTCATGATCAGACAATCACTTTAAAAGACGGGAAGAAGCTGGTTAGCAAATCTGTAGGTGCTAGTGATAATGGTAAATTTGATGCCAACTACGTTCCATATTCACTGAAAATCAATGAAGATGGTAAGGATCTGGTTCAAGGTGCAGAGACTATAACACTTACGGATATACTTAAATATGAGTACAACATCTATTATTTGCTGAATGTTACATATAGTACAAACTCATTAAAGGTGTACTATATGAAGGATGATGGATCAAAAGGAGATGAGCTTCCAGAAGATCAATATTCCTTCACATACGAAGAGGAGATTGATTACGAAAATAAAACAAATAATAATCCAATAGGAATAAGAACATTAAAGGTTGTCCTGCCGGATAGTACTCCTCTCATTGTGGAATATAAATATAAAGTTAGTGATACAGATAATGCCGGAAGAAACACTCATTTGAGTAATCGTGCTTATCTGGATGGGTATAATGAAAATCGATACAGTGATGAAAAAAATACGTATGTAATAGTTCAGAATTCTGATGCACATGCATCGGTAGAGGGTATTACCCTGAAAAAGGTTGATGCTGATAATTTTGGAATCAAGCTGGAAGGGGTAAAATTCAATCTATACAAATATGATGAAAACAGTAATACATATGTAAAGACGGACAAAACCTATACCACTGACAATTTCGGAGAAATTAATTTCACAAGAAAAGACATTGCTTATGAAACAGCTTATAAGTTGGTGGAGGAAAGCACATTACCTGGATACTTCTCAGAAAAAGCACCATATTATTTCATAGTAACAGATGTGACTCTGAAGGAAAATGAGGAACCACATTATACTGCGCCGGAAGATTTTGACGGAACGGTATACTCGGTTGGAGCTTCTTTCTACTTCAAGAATAGAAAGATTCCGGAGAAGGGATTATCCGTCAGCAAGGTCTGGAAAGACTATGACGGCAATGTGATCGATGATACGACAAACATGCCGGAAATCACAGCCAGACTGAAGAAGAATGGAGAGGTGATTCAAACCTTTACCTTAAGTGAAGAGAACGGCTGGACCGAAGTGTTCAAGGATCTTGATCCGAAAGGTCAATACACCGTAGAAGAGGCAACAACTCTCACCGGTTACAAGGCAGCTGTGATCGTTTACGAACAGGGAGACGGAGAAACGGTAAGCTACATTTCCGGCGGAAGCTATGGAAGTGCCACTATCACAAACCAGCCAAACAATCCGCCACCAAGCGGAGGAACTACCAATGTGGCGGTTAAGAAGAAATGGGTGGATACAGATGGTAAGACGGAACTGACAGGAGTTGACCTGGAGGGACTGGAAGCGAAAGTTGAACTGGTGAGGTATAAAGCACCTCAGCAGGGAACGACAGTTCACTTCGTGATTGGTGAAAGTAACGAGAGTACAAATTATCAATACAAGTACAGAAAATTCTTTGAGGATGTGGTTCTTGCAACAAAGGATTCGGTAACTATCTCATTTAAAGCAAGTAACTGGGATAACTTATTGTGGATACAGGATCATGAAATTGCAGATGGAACACCATTTCATCAAGATAATACTGAGGCAAATAAAATGACTGGATCCGGAAATAGCAGTACCGGAGAAATCATCATGACCTACACATTCTCTACTGCAGGAAAAAATGAAATCTACTTGTATGCAAACGCAGGCAATTACAATCTCAATCCTGAAAAAGGCATTACGATAGCATCTGGTTCTGAAGGAAGCTATGGAACCCCGGAAAGAGACAGAAGTTATTCCGGATCGAAAGTTACACTGAATTCCTCAAATAACTGGAATGCAGTGTTTACAGGACTTCCTATTAAAGGTACAGAAAATGGTATAACCTATTCCTACACTTATGCAGTCAAAGAAACATCCAGTGATAAATTATTCGAGCTTGAAGGCTACAGCACTGGATCTGATTCAGTAGATGGCAGTAATATACCAATCAGCAATACCGGAAACAATATTACTGTAACCAACAAGAAAAAGGAAGTCTACGAACTTCCGCACACCGGAGGCACCGGTACCTTAAAGTATATTCTCAGCGGCTTCTCGCTGATGATTATAGCATTGCTTCTCTACTTTAGGAGAAAGCCTGAAGGAAGGAGGGCAATGGAAAAAGGGTAACAAGTTAATGTAACAAGTCAATCAAACAAGTAAAGTAAAAGGAGAAACATTATGACAAAGAAAATGAGAAGATTATTCTCGCTCATGCTCGCAGTTGTTATGGTATTCGCTATGACAATTACAGCATTTGCAGACGAACCAAAGACACCTACAATTTCGGTTAAGTCCGGTGATACACATACCTATGAGGTATACCAGATTTTTACTGGTGATGTAAGTGGACAGACACTTTCCAATGTTAAATGGGGAAAGAATGGTACTGGCACAAAAGGTCAGAAAGTTGATGAATCAATTTTAACAGAGCTTCAGAACGCTAACACTGCTGAGAACGCAACTGACACAACTAAACTTGCTGTAATTCAGAAATATGCTAATTTAACTGCTGCAAACAAGTTTGGTTCAGTATCTGCTTCTCAAAACTTGACAGTACCTACTGGATACTATCTGTTAAAGGACACAGATAAGTCTCTTGAAGGAAAAGAAGATTCTTACACAAAGTATATCGTTAAAGTTGTAAATGATGTAGAGGTAGAGAGAAAGGCTGATGTACCTGAATCTGAGAAGAAGGTAAAGGATATCAACGATTCTACAGATACTCAGGAATCTGAATGGCAGGATTCTGCAGACCACGACATCGACGATGAAATCAACTACCAGATTAAGGCAACACTTCCGGATAATGTATCTGCATACAAGTCATATTACTTAGCATTCGTCGATACTATGTCTAAGGGACTTACATATGTAGATGGTTCTGCAGTTGTAAAGGTAAATGGAACACAGGTTGCAAAACTTGAGCCAACACCTTCCGATTATTATGGCAATGATGCTAAGTATACAGGCGGTACTGTTCTTAGATGGAATATTGCCGATGTAAAAGTAGCACCATACTCTGCATCTGATAATGCTGTTATTACAATTGAGTATAAGGCAAAATTAAATGACAAAGCGGTCCTTGGTTCAGCAGGTAACCCGAATAAGATGCATATCGAGTTCTCTAACAACCCTAATGCTGAAGGAGATGGAGAAAAGGGAAAAACTCCGGATGATACAAATATCGTATTTACATACAAGACTGTAGTAAAAAAGATTACGTCTGACAAGAAAGCTCTTGCAGGTGCAGAATTTACACTTGAAAAGAAGCAGGCAGATGGAACTTGGAAGGCAATCACTGTTGTTAAGAATGATGCAGGTACAACCTTCACATTCAACGGACTTGATGATGGTAACTATAGATTAACCGAGACAAAGACTCCGGACGGATACAACACAATTGATCCAATCTACTTTACAATTACTGCAGAGCACAATGTTTTATCTGAGAATCCAGCTTTAACAAAGCTTGAAGGAAAGCAGAAAGATGGAGATACCTTTGCAGCAGATAAGAAAAATGGACTTGCGTTTACTCCATCAGTATCTGAAGGATCTTTAACAGCAGACGTTGTAAATAACAAGGGTTCTGAGCTCCCATCCACCGGTGGAATTGGTACAACTATCTTCTACATCATCGGTGTAATTCTCGTACTCGGTGCTGGAGTTGTTCTTGTAACAAGAAGAAAAATGAATGCTTAGTTAGCAGTCTGATTGACGAGTTACCCGTTTATAAATATTTGCTAGAAGCAATGGATTAAAAAACTAACTGTACGCCGGGGAGGTTTTCTTCCCCGGCGATACAGGATAAAGGAGATTTCTACACACATGAAGAAAAAGAGAAGAAAATCGGATATTTTCATAGCTCTGATTTTCATTGTAGGACTCTCCCTTATTCTGTATCCTTCCGTCAGTGACTGGTGGAATTCCATGCATCAGTCCAGAGCTGTGGCTTCTTACGTGCAGCAGGTGGCGGACATGACAGCTGAGGAACACGAGGCCATGTATCAGGAAGCGGTTGCCTACAACCAAAAGCTGGCAAACAGCGCTTCCCACTACAACCTTACGGAAGAAGAAGAACAGGAATACAACAGCATATTAGATGTTACCGGAACCGGGATCATGGGCTACATTGATATTGAAAAGATCGATGTTAAGCTTCCCATTTATCACGGCACGGACGATACCGTTCTCCAGATCGCCATTGGACATCTGGCGGGAACGTCGCTTCCGGTTGGCGGGGAAAGCACCCACTGCGTTGTTTCCGGACACAGCGGACTGCCCTCCGCATTGCTTTTTACCAACCTGAACAAGCTGGTGGAAGGCGACACCTTTACCTTAACCGTGCTTGACCGCACCTTAACCTATCAGGTAGATCAAATCCGCATTGTCCTGCCGGACGAGCTGCAGGATCTTGCCATTGAAGAGGGAAAGGACTACTGCACTCTGGTTACCTGCACCCCCTACGGCGTTAACACCCACCGTTTGCTGGTGCGCGGGCACAGAATTGCCAATGCCGCAGACGAAGTACATGTCACGGCGGATGCCCTTCAGATCGATTCGAATATTGTAGCTGCAGTTCTTGCAGTTGTGATCATATTTGTATATCTGCTTGTTTACGGCGGATTTGGAAGGAGAAAATCAAAGAATGAAAAAAATGCAACGAATGCAAAGAAAAAATAATATCTTGAAATGCCTCCTTCTGGCATGTGCACTGCTGTTTGGTGTGTTAACTGCTTCGGCAGGTCCTGTGCAGGGACAGGCCCAAAATGCAATTGCGGCAGAAGCAGACAAGGCCTCGCAAAAGGCTTCTCTTACCCTGGACAATGTGATTTCCGGTTCTGTGTTCCGCCTGTATCAGGTACAGGTAAAGGACAGCAGCGGAGCCTTTGTTACAACAGAGGACTTTGCAAAATACTCCGTGGACTACAATGCAGAAACCTCCGAGGAAATGCGTGCACTGTGCAATACCTTAGCTTCCTATGTGCGGGGTGAAAATGCACCTGCGGCATACACTTCCAAAGAAGTTTCCTCCGATGGCACCGTAACCTTCACCGGTCTGGTACCGGGATTATACCTTGCCATGGGCGATGCTGCGGAAGTAAACGGAAATCGTTTGGAACAGGCACCAGTGCTGGCTTTCCTTCCGTACACGGAAAAGGACGGCACTCAAACTTATGATGCAAAAGTTACCGTTAAGCAGGAGCCGCTGGAGGATACAACTTCTTATTCGGTATATAAGGTTTGGAGCGACGGTAAAAGCGCATCCCGTCCAAAGAGCATTAAAGTGCAGCTGAAGGCCGATGGCAAAGCCCTTGGAGAAGCTGTTACCTTAAGCAGTGAAAACAACTGGAAATACACATGGAGTGATCTTGAGAAGGGGCACAAGTATTCGGTAACAGAGGTTTCGGTTCCTTCCGGATACACCGTATCCATTACAGAGGAATCCGGTGTGTTTACCATTCGAAACACCTCCACACCGCCAAAAACACCGCCGTCCACCCCTCCGAAAACTCCGGGTGGAAAGCTCCCCCAAACCGGACAGCTTTGGTGGCCGGTTCCGATCCTGGTTGTTATGGGATTGATTTTCTTTGCAGCAGGGATCATAAAGAAAAGAAATTTTTCAGAAGAAAAGTCATCCGGCGAATAAGAAATAGAATCCGGTAAAGAAATTAAATCCGGAAATAAGAAATAAAATCGAACAGAAGCAAAGGGATAACAAAAAGTTTTACCTTTGCTTCTGTTTTTTTTACCCGATTTTTGCCAAAAACCCCGCAGAATCCGTGATTATTAATCGTATATCCTTTTGTACTGGAATTAGTACAATTTTGCGGGGGGGGGTAAGCAGGATGCACCCCCTGTTTGTTGGACTTTTGTTGGACTTCCTATAGTACACTGCCCGTGAGGGAAAAAAGGAACAATAAATTTAACAGTGTCGGTCACTGGTATTTTTTTTTACACGTGGTAAAATAATACCTGCGACACAGAAATGCGAGGTAATTTCATGAAATATACAAAAGAACAGCGTCTTAAGATCGGCAAGGAAATCTACGACGGTGAGATCACAAAATACGAGGCGGTGGATATTTACGGCATCGGTGTTGACA
>ADGC01001322.1_pt1 | contig 11960 bp, 6 predicted proteins | sample 268048 | NCBI WGS metagenome assembly ADGC01 (sample SAMN02954255, study PRJNA42359) | wallaby gut metagenome | biome: terrestrial; feature: wallaby; material: gut; isolation source: foregut contents of Macropus eugenii | host: Notamacropus eugenii | place: Australia
CAACTTATTTAATTGTTCACCTAAAGTTAAACCTAAACATGTATGAGTGTTAGTGTGAATTAAACCTGCACGATCTAATTCGCCTAAAATACCCATTACACCACCTGCTCTATGAACATCTTCCATGTGGAAAATAGCAGTAGAAGGAGCAACTTTACAAATGTGTGGTACATGCTTAGATAATCTATCAATATCATCCATTGTAAAGTTTACGCCAGCTTCTTGAGCAACAGCTAAAAGGTGAAGTACAGTATTAGTAGAACCACCCATTGCAATATCTAAACTCATTGCATTTTCAAAAGCTTCTTTAGTTGCAATACTACGAGGTAATACTGATTCATCATTGTTTTCATAGTAAGCTTTTGCCATTGCTACAATACGCTTTGCAGCATTAACAAATAGATCACGTCTTGCAATATGAGTTGCAATAAGAGAACCATTACCAGGTTGAGATAAACCTAAAGCTTCAGTTAAGCAGTTCATTGAATTTGCAGTGAACATACCAGAACATGAACCACAAGTTGGACAACCATAGTTTTCAGCTGTATTAATATCTTCATCAGAGATATTTTTATCTGCAGCCATAACCATAACGTCAATTAAGTCTAACTTTGAATGACCTGCAATTGGTTTATCAATCTTACCAGCTTCCATTGGACCGCCTGAAACAAAAATTACAGGAATGTTCAATCTCATTGAAGCCATTAACATACCAGGAGTAACTTTATCGCAGTTTGAAATACATACTAAAGCGTCAGCTTTATGTGCATTACACATGTATTCAACACTATCAGCGATAATTTCTCTACTTGGTAAAGAATACAACATACCAGAGTGACCCATTGCAATACCATCATCTACAGCGATAGTATTGAATTCTTTTGCAATGCCACCTGCTTTTTCAATTTCTTTTACAACTAATTGACCAATATCATGTAAATGCACATGTCCTGGTACAAATTGAGTAAATGAGTTTGCAACAGCAATTATCGGTTTTCCAAAATCTTCATCTTTTACACCAGTTGCACGCCATAATGCACGTGCACCAGCCATCTTACGACCTTCTGTTGTTACAGCAGAACGATATTTAGGCATGTTATTACTCCTAAGGACTTTTACATTTTATTGTCTAAAAATTAATAAAACCAAAAGCATCACTTTTTAATAGTTATGCTTTTGGTTGTCGTTATTTATATATTGGTTAAACCTTTATACATAATTTACATTCTATAAATTACTTGTTAATAGGATATAACCAACCCCACTTGTCTTCAGTTTCACCATTGAATAAACCGAAGAAAGCCTTTTGTAATTTTTCAGTAATTGGGCCTCTTGCGCCACAACCTACTTTAAATCCATCAACTTCACGAACAGGAGTAATTTCTGCAGCAGAACCTGTCATAAAAATTTCATCAGCTAAGTATAAAGCTTCACGTGGAATTCTTTCTTCTTTCACTGTTAAACCTAAATCTTCTGCTAATTTAATTACAGAATCTCTAGTAATACCAGGAAGAATGCTACAAGTAATAGGAGCTGTATATAAAACGTTATCTTTTACTAAGAATACATTTTCACCAGAACCTTCAGCTAAGTAACCTTGAACGTCTAATGCGATACCTTCTGTATAACCATGATTCTTAGCTTCATTAGAGATTAATAAAGAAGATAAGTAGTTACCACCTGCTTTTGCACCTGTAGGAATAGTATTTGGAGCAAGTCTATTCCATGAAGATACACCTACTGTTACACCTTGCTTCATACCTTCTTCACCAAGATATGCACCCCAAGGTACTACACCAATAATAACTTCAATCTTTGCATCTTTTGGAGGCTTAACACCTAGACCTACATCACCAATAAATGCAAGAGGACGTAAGTAACCTGAATTTAAACCATTTTCTCTTACAGTCTTGCAACAAGCATCGCATAATTCCTGTAAACTAAAAGGATTTTCAATACGATAGATATGACCAGAGTTTAAGAAACGTTGCATGTGTTCTTTTAATCTAAAGATTACAGGACCCTTTGGAGTTTCATAAGCACGAATACCTTCAAATACAGATGTACCGTAATGAAGAGCGTGAGTCATAACGTGAACTTTAGCGTCTGCCCAAGGTACCATTTCACCATTGAACCAAATATATTTAGTTGTTGCTTTTACTGACATTTGTTAACCTTTTATACCTTGTTAGTTGTAACTAAATGTTTTATAAACATTAAAAAGTATTAAAGCTAAAAGAGACTCTTTTTATCTTGTATATCTAATTTTATAAGATTTGTTTTAGTACTTTTACGTTTATTTTAATCTTAAATAATATTGTATTACTTTAATGTTGATATTTTAGCACCATATCAATAAAGGTGCAAAAGAGCATTTTATATTCAATAATAAAATGCTCTAAAACTTAATCTTAAATTACTTAGCCTTATTGTATTGTTCACTATCCTTATTTAAGAGATAGTTAACTAATGCTAAATATTCAGCTTGACCATTTAAACTTTTTGGAACAATTAAATATTTATTATTAACAACCACAGATGGCACACCTGAAATTCTAGAATCTTGAGTCAATTGATCATATTGACTAACCATATTAGCAATAGGGAATGAATCAAGTAGGTTGCTCACCTTTGCTTTATCAATACCTAATTGAGCAAAAGTATCAAGTAAGTCTTCTCTTGTCTGTGGGTATTTTTGAGCTTTTACATTAGCAAAAACAGCTGTTGTAAAATCATCTACTACATTCAAATTTTTAGCAACCGCAAAAGCCTTCTGAGTTTCAACACCCATTGGACCACCTAAAAAATGAACCGGATTACCTTCAAACTTTGCATCTTGAGGTAATGATTTACTTAACACAGAAGCAAAACCACTAAAATTATTACAATGCATACAATAGAAAGAAAAATATTCTCTCACTTCCTTTGCTTCTGATAAGTTATTAGTTTCTATAACTTTATAATGAACCCCTTCTTGAAATTCAGTATTAATCTTTGCTGCATCTACTACTAATTCTTGAGGATCGGTGTATTGCTTTTCTTTTGCAGCATCATCAGCAAATACAGAACTTGCACTTAATACTAAAGATAAAAACGCAACATTTAATGTTTTACCAAATTTAAAATTCATAAATTATAACTCCTACAAAACAAAATCATTTAGCAAACATTTACCAATAACTTGTTTCTTTTCTAAGTTTTATAGCATCACGTACTGTAGCTTTCATATCTTTTGCTAAACGTTTTGCTATTCTATCTATCATTTTATTACTAAAACTAAATAATTTTATATAAATAAATATTCTCTTAACGGTTTTTCGTGAAATTTTTACATCACTAGCTTTTTTAAATAGAGGATTTTTATAAATATTACATAATGTTGCAATAGCTAATAAATTAGCAAGTAAACAAAACTCTCTAATACCTTTTTCTTTTCTTGGCATTTGTTTTATATAATCTAACGCTTGTAAAGTATGACCATACGCTATTGATACATATTCTTTGGTTTTAATTTCTTTTTCTGTTTCACTATCACCAAGCGGAAGCCAATGAATTCCTCTTTCTAGATCATCCCAAATATCTTTTAAAATATTTGTTAATTGCAAACCTTCACCAAATGAAACAGATAAAGGTAACAAATCATTTAAATTAGACTTAATTTTAGTAGAATGCTCTGCAAACAGATATGTTAAAAGTTCACCAACTACACCTGCAACACAATAGCAATAACAATCCACTTCATGTAAATTTGAAATATTCTCCCATCTTCCAAATTCACTCATGCCCTTACGCATGATATCGACACCGTGTCTTAAAATATGTCTAACAGTTTCATTATAACTATAATATCTACCAACAACATATTCGATATCTTTAAGCAAGTATACTTCTGATTCTTTAGCACTTGCTTTTAATTTATCTGCAATTGAATTACTCCATGATTCAAGCAGAACTGGACAATTCAAAACATCTATAAAATTTTGTAATTCAGCTTTTTTATCATCATTTGATAATTTAGGATCATCTTCAATAGTATCTGCTATTCTACAAAGTAAATACGCATTGCCAACCCAATCTTGTAATTCCTTAGGAAGCAAAGGTATAGTTAAAGCAAATGTTCTTGAAACCTTTTGTAAATGATAATTTTGTCGTTCTATAGACATTACATTCATTTTATATGATTCCCTTAAATCATCTATAAATTATTATTTGAGCTACATTATAGCAATTGCAGATAAAATAATTATGATAATTAAGGTAATTTATAAAAAAAAATATAAAATATTAAATAAATAATTAGATAAAGTTAGTGAATTTAAATGACAAATAAAATTTATTTTATAAGACACGCAGAAAGTCGAAGTAATGCAGGATTTAGAACTTCTTCTGCAAATGATAATCCCATTACTGAAAATGGCCAAAAGCAAGCTATAGAGTTAAGTAAAAAAATAATGGATATGAATTTAAATCCAAGTCTCATCATCCATTCTCCATACATTAGAACATTAATGACTGCAGAACCTACTATAAAATTATTTCCAACAACTCCAGTAGAAGAATGGGAATGCATTCATGAATTTAATTATTTAAAAAGCAGTAGATGCACTAATACCACCCAACAAGAAAGAAAACCTTTTGTTGACAAATATTGGAGTGATTTAGATCCTTACTACTCTGATGGAGAAAATGCTGAAAGTTTTGTGGATTTTGTAAATAGAATAAAAGAAACTGTGCAAAAACTTAAACAATACAACGATAAAACTGTTTTTGTTTTCACTCATGGTCAGTTTATAGCCATGACAAAAATATTATTAGAAAATCCTAATGAAGATATAAAAACACTAATGAAACTTTTCTGTGTTTCAGATAGAGGTAGAGTAATAGACAATTGCCAATTACTTGATTTTTCTGAATATATAAACTAACAGTAATTGATTTTTTTTATTTTAGAAATGTCGTATGATTTTAATCATACGATTTTTTTTAGGCAAAAAAAAAGCATCCTAACGGATGCCTATCTTTCTCTTCTTAGTGGCGGAACGGACGGGACTCGAACCCGCGACCCCCTGCGTGACAGGCAGGTATTCTAACCAACTGAACTACCGCTCCACGTATTCTTAAGCCCGGTAATGACTTACTCTCACATAGCGAATGCTACACTACCATCAGCACTACTTCGTTTCACTTCTGTGTTCGGAATGGATACAGGTGGGTCCAAAGCGTTATTGTCACCGAGCAATTCGGACTAAAAAATTATCAAGCTTTCTTCTTCTCTCTAGCTCAATCTACAGAACAACTGCAAGCGTCCTAAAGCTTCTTGGGTGTTGTATAGTTAAGACTCTCGGATAATTAGTATGTGTCAGCTCAAGACCTATCAAGTCATTACACCCCACACCTATCAACGTCCTAGTCTCGAACGGTCCTTACAAATAAATTTGGCAAGACTTATCTTGGGGCTCGCTTCCCGCTTAGATGCTTTCAGCGGTTATCGATTCCGAACTTAGCTACCGGGCAGTGCCATTGGCATGACAACCCGTACACCAGAGGTTCGTTCACTCCGGTCCTCTCGTACTAGGAGCAATCCCCCTCAATCTTCCTACGCCCACGGCAGATAGGGACCAAACTGTCTCACGACGTTTTGAACCCAGCTCGCGTACCACTTTAAATGGCGAACAGCCATACCCTTGGGACCTGCTACAGCCCCAGGATGTGATGAGCCGACATCGAGGTGCCAAACACCGCCGTCGATATGAACTCTTGGGCGGTATCAGCCTGTTATCCCCAGAGTACCTTTTATCCGTTGAGCGATGGCCCTTCCATACAGAACCACCGGATCACTATGACCTGCTTTCGCATCTGCTCGACTCGTCTGTCTCGCAGTCAAGCTGGCTTGTGCCATTACACTAACCTCACGATGTCCGACCGTGATTAGCCAACCTTCGTGCTCCTCCGTTATCCTTTAGGAGGAGACCGCCCCAGTCAAACTACCCACCAGACACTGTCCCTTCTCAGGTTAGAACATCAAGCATGTCAGAATGGTATTTCAACGACGACTCCACACATACTGGCGTACATGCTTCTTAGTCTCCCATCTATCCTACACAAACAGACTCAATGTTCAGTGTCAAGCTATAGTAAAGGTTCACGGGGTCTTTCCGTCTAGCCGCGGGTACACTGCATCTTCACAGCGATTTCGATTTCACTGAGTCTCGGGTGGAGACAGCGTGGCCATGGTTACACCATTCGTGCAGGTCGGAACTTGCCCGACAAGGAATTTCGCTACCTTAGGACCGTTATAGTTACGGCCGCCGTTTACTGGGGCTTCATTCAAAAGCTTCTCTTGCGATAACTTCATCATTTAACCTTCCAGCACCGGGCAGGTGTCACACACTATACTTCCACTTCCGTGTTCGCAGTGTGCTGTGTTTTTGTTAAACAGTCCCAGCCACCTGGTTTCTGCGACTGTCAAATGCTTTACTATGCGTGATAGCTCACACTCGACAGCGTACCTTCTCCCGAAGTTACGGTACTATTTTGCCTAGTTCCTTCACCCGAGTTCTCTCAAGCGCCTTGGTATTCTCTACCCGACCACCTGTGTCGGTTTGGGGTACGGTTTATATAAACATTAAACTTAGAAGCTTTTCCAGGAAGCAGGGTATCAGCAACTTCAAGACCGTAGTCTCTTCGTCTCAGATCTCATCCTTCACCATGCCTTCTCTTCGTACACGGCGGAACTACATCCTTTCACATAACACCAGCTGTATGCTTGCCTAACCTTCTTCGTCACTCCATCGCAGGTCTATATAAGTATCGGAATATTAACCGATCTACCATCTGTATCGCTTTTCAGCTTAACATTAGGATCCGACTCAATCTGCCCCGATTAACGTTGGACAGAAACCCTTGGTCTTCCGGCGTACGAGTTTTTCACTCGTATTATCGTTACTCACGTCAGCATTCGCACTTCTGATAACTCCAAGGAACCTTCCAATTCCTCTTCATCGCCTTACAGAACGCTCCCCTACCACTCATTCTTACGAATGAATCCGCAGCTTCGGTGACAGATTTAGCCCCGTTACATCTTCCGCGCAGGCCGACTCGACTAGTGAGCTATTACGCTTTCTTTTAATGATGGCTGCTTCTAAGCCAACATCCTAGCTGTCTATGCCTTCCCACATCGTTTCCCACTTAATCTGTACTTGGGGACCTTAGCTGGCGGTCCGGACTCTTTTCCTCTCGACAACGGACCTTAGCACCCGCTGTCTGTCTCCCAATCTTAACTTATGGGTATTCGGAGTTTGCATCGACTCGGCAACCCGGGATGGGCCCCTTACCGAAACAGTGCTCTACCCCCCATAATCATAATTGAGGCGCTACCTAAATAGCTTTCGGGGAGAACCAGATATCACCTGATTTGATTGGCCTTTCACCCCTAGTCACAGGTCATCCCCTAACTTTGCAACGTTAGTGGGTTCGGACCTCCAGTAAGTGTTACCTTACCTTCATCCTGCCCATGACTAGATCATCAGGTTTCGGGTCTGCTCCTAGCGACTATGACGCTCAGTTAAAACTCGGTTTCCCTACGGCTCCCCTATACGGTTAACCTCGCCACTAAAAGCAACTCGCTGACCCATTATACAAAAGGTACGCAGTCACGATTTCTCGCTCCTACTGCTTGTACGTACACGGTTTCAGATTCTTTTCACTCCCCTCACAGGGGTTCTTTTCGCCTTTCCCTCACGGTACTGGTTCACTATCGGTCAATAAGTAGTATTTAGCCTTGGAGGATGGTCCCCCCATATTCTGACAGGATTTCTCGTGTCCCGCCATACTCATGTATCACCACTGCAACAACACCGCCTACGAGACTATCACTCTTTACTGTTCACCTTCCCAGATGATTCGGCTACCATTACAATGGATTTTGGGCTTCTTCCCGTTCGTTCGCCACTACTTAGGAAATCTCGGTTGATTTCTTTTCCTCGGGGTACTGAGATGTTTCACTTCTCCCGGTTCGCTTCTCCTTAAGGAGATACCACTTGCGTGGTGGGTTTCCCCATTCGGACATCTGTGGGTATAACGCTTCTTACCAACTTACCACAGCTTTTCGCAGGTTAGCACGTCCTTCATCGCCTCTTATTGCCTAGGCATCCACCGTGTACGCTTAATTACTTAACTATACAACCCCAAGAAGCCTCACGACTTCTTAAAGTCTTTGTCGTAATTCTGATGGTTCTCATCAGTTCGTAACATAATTTACGCCAAAAAGTTCCAAGACTCTTGCTTGTTTTTCTATTTCTAGATTGAACTCTTTGATTTCAGCTTGATAAATTTTTAAAGAACTTACGGTCGTAAAAAACCGCAGAATTATTAACTAGTTTCCTAATTACCAATTCTTCGGACTCTTACTGGCGTCCCCTAGGGGATTCGAACCCCTATACCGCCGTGAAACGGTGATGTCCTAAGCGTGCAAAGAAGATGCTCTACCTTCTTGAACTATAATTCCACTACTTTATCGTAAGGCCCACGCGTAGTGGCTCTGAATAGAATCGAACTATCGACCTCATCCCTTATCAGGGGTGCGCTCTAACCAACTGAGCTACAGACCCACTTAAGGACTTCCACGGCTTTTGACCTAGTGGACTTTTCTCTAACTACAATTCAAACAATCTGTGTGGGTACTGCACCAACGCTTATTGGCACTTTGTAAGGAGGTGATCCAACCACAGGTTCCCCTATGGTTACCTTGTTACGACTTCACCCCAGTCATAAACCACACCGTGGTAACCGCCCTCCCTTGCGGGTTAAGCTAGCTACTTCTGGTGCAATTCACTCCCATGGTGTGACGGGCGGTGTGTACAAGGCCCGGGAACGTATTCACCGCGACATTCTGATTCGCGATTACTAGCGATTCCGACTTCATGGAGTCGAGTTGCAGACTCCAATCCGGACTACGAGTTGCTTTCTGGGTTCTGCTCCATCTCGCGATTTCGCTTCCCTCTGTACAACCCATTGTAGCACGTGTGTAGCCCTGAACGTAAGGGCCATGATGACTTGACGTCATCCCTGCCTTCCTCCGGTTTGTCACCGGCAGTCTTCTTTGAGTTCCCACCGTTACGTGCTGGCAACAAAGAACAAGGGTTGCGCTCGTTGCGGGACTTAACCCAACATCTCACGACACGAGCTGACGACAGCCATGCAGCACCTGTATGTAGGCTCCTTGCGGCACTCTCTAATCTCTTAAAGATTCCTACTATGTCAAGTTCAGGTAAGGTTCTTCGCGTTGCATCGAATTAAACCACATGCTCCACCGCTTGTGCGGGCCCCCGTCAATTCATTTGAGTTTTAACCTTGCGGCCGTACTCCCCAGGCGGTCAATTTAGCGCGTTAGCTTCGAAACCCATACTCTTCGGCACAAGCTTCAAATTGACATCGTTTACGGCGTGGACTACCAGGGTATCTAATCCTGTTTGCTCCCCACGCTTTCGCACCTGAGCGTCAGTCTCTGTCCAGGAGGCCGCCTTCGCCACTGGTATTCCTCCAGATATCTACGCATTTCACCGCTACACCTGGAATTCTACCTCCCTCTACAGTACTCTAGTCCAACAGTTTCAAATGCACATCCTAGGTTAAGCCCAGGGCTTTCACATCTGACTTATCGGACCGCCTACGTGCGCTTTACGCCCAGTTATTCCGATTAACGCTCGCACCCTCCGTATTACCGCGGCTGCTGGCACGGAGTTAGCCGGTGCTTCTTCTGATGGTAACGTCAACCAAATGGCCTATTAGACCATCTAAATTCCTCCCATCTGAAAGTGCTTTACAACCCGAAGGCCTTCTTCACACACGCGGCATGGCTGCATCAGGGTTTCCCCCATTGTGCAATATTCCCTACTGCTGCCTCCCGTAGGAGTCTGGACCGTGTCTCAGTTCCAGTGTGGCTGGTCATCCTCTCAGACCAGCTAGAGATCGTCGCCTTGGTAGGCCTTTACCCCACCAACTAGCTAATCCCTCCTAGGCGCATCTAAACGCGATTGGTAAACCAACCTTTGACCTTGCGGTATCATGCGGTATTAGCACCCGTTTCCAGGTGTTATCCCCCTCGTTTAGGCAGCTTCCTAGGTATTACTCACCCGTCCGCCACTCGTCAGCCAAAAAAGCAAGCTTTTTTGCTGTTACCGTTCGACTTGCATGTATTAAGCCTGCCGCCAGCGTTCAATCTGAGCCATGATCAAACTCTTCAATTAAACTTGCGTCTATATTGAGACTTTAATTATTTGCTCTTTGAATTAACTGCTAAAGTTTGCACTTCACCATTTTCAAAAAGACTTTTTTAATTTTGCCTAATCTACTTTGGCGAGTGCCCACACAGATTGTCTGAATTTGTTTTTAAAGAACTTCTCTTCAGCGTTTCGCTGTAAGTGATGTGCATTATAAAGCTTTTATTTCTTACGTCAACACTTTTTTATATTTTTTTTAATTTTTTTAATAATGTACAAAAATGTAGCAGATTTTGCGTTATTTTTGTACTTTTTAATCATTTTTTAACCAAATTTTATCTTCTAAAATTTATTTATACTCGATACTTTTTACTATATTTGAGTGTTATCTCAATAAAAAAAACGCCTCTTGCATGTAATATTGTATATTTTAACGACAAAATACAATTTATTTTTTTGATTTATGATTACGTATTTTGCTTATTTTTGGATAACTGATTGAGAAAAAGCCTTATGTCCTCTTATAAAACAAATTATTTAAAATCGTGTTTTATAACACTTATTTTTACTCTCGTATATATTCTTATATTTAAATTATTACATACAGAGTTAGAAGCTAACCCAACAACTTTATTAACACTTGGTTCATGTTTTGTGGTATTAGTTGGTTTAGTTTCACCTCTTTCATTCTTCTTAACAGGAAAATATATCACCAAAGTAAAAGAACCTGCCCGACCAGAAGAACTTGTAGAAAGTAATCAAAAAAAGATAAATTTATCTAAAAAAGCCTTAAATAGTATCAATGCTAATCCCCAGACTAACGCTAGAAAAGAATATCTAAAAAGAAAAGAAAAAGAACTAAATAAAAACACTAATTCAAATTCAGAAAAGGCAACCACAAAAAATAAAAATGAATTACTAGATAAATCTCTAGCTACAGATAATATTAAAGAGTCAACTTCTACAAGTCATGACTTTTCTAATAATAGCTCCGAACCTTTTATCACAATTTATGTAAGTAACTTACCATATAAAACAAATGACACAGAGTTACGTAGATTGTTTTCTCAATTTGGAGGTAAGCTCTATAGTATCAATCTAACTAGAGATAAAGTTACCAAACGTAAAAAAGGTATCGCCTTTATTAAAATTAGTAGAAACGAAGGTTTAAAAGCTATCGAAAAGTTAAATGGCACTATTATTTCAGGAAGGAATATAATGGTTAAAATTGCGAATGACCATGGAAAGCAACCAGACTTAGATAGTAGTAATTCTTAACTTAAATAAGTAAATTTAAAATAAAGGCAATAGATAATCTATTGCCTTTATTTTTATATTAAATTTTAAATTCTAAAATTTCATCAAAGCCATTTTTCTTAAAGGTATTTTCAAGATTACTGTCTAACTTCACTAGACTTGTACAAAATGCCTCATTTTGTTCCGTATCAATATCTGTTTTTTCAATTGATTTGCTATCTTTTAATAAATTATTTACTCGAATTCCAATTGCATTACCAGAATCTACAAGTGTAGCATTTGGGAAAGATTTTGAATCTCTGTTCTTAAATGAGGAAAGTGAGTACATCCAAGCACATAGTATCAGGTTGCTCATTTATGCTTAAATCCAACCAAGGTTTTAATTCTTGAGCAATTTCATTGATAGAAAAATCTTTTCCAGACATTTTCTTTTTCTGCAATACTAGCAAGATTTGGAGTTCCAATGCTTAATACTTTTACATC
>ADGC01007695.1_pt1 | contig 11861 bp, 5 predicted proteins | sample 268048 | NCBI WGS metagenome assembly ADGC01 (sample SAMN02954255, study PRJNA42359) | wallaby gut metagenome | biome: terrestrial; feature: wallaby; material: gut; isolation source: foregut contents of Macropus eugenii | host: Notamacropus eugenii | place: Australia
AACTGCCAAATCCCGCCGGGAAGTCCTTTACCAAAGCCATCGTTGGCATCTCCCGTAAGACGGATGGACACGCCCTTCGGCAGGAAGGCTCCGAAGGACTGTCCGCCGCCGCCTCTGGCCTCAATGGTGAAGGTACCTTCAGCCAGGGAGTCTCCAAAGCGCCGTGTTACTTCGGAGCCTAAAATGGTGCCGAAGGAGCGGTCGGTGCTGGATACAGCCACAGATGCATTGTGAACTGCCTTTTTCTTGCCTGCCAGCGCATCCTTAAAGGTTGGCAGGAGCACTTTCATATCCAGTGTTTCTTCCAGTTTGAAGTCATGGATATGCTTTGGATAGAGGTGTGCTTCCTCTGCTTCTTTTCCTAAGAGAGAAGAAAGATCCAATGAGGTTACGGCATGATCCGCCACTGCAAGACAGTCTCTGCGGCCTACCATTTCCTCTAATGTGGCAAAACCGAGTTCCGCCATGATCTCACGAAGCTGTCTTGCGGTAAAGAGCATAAAGTTCATGACATGCTCCGGCTTACCGGCAAAACGCTTGCGTAATACTTCATTCTGGGTTGCAATACCTGCCGGGCAGGTATCCTTTGAGCAAACTCGCATCATCATGCAGCCCATACTTACAAGGGGAGCTGTGGCAAAACCAAACTCCTCGGCGCCCAAAAGTGCTGCAATGGCAACATCACGTCCGGTCATAAGCTTTCCGTCGGTTTCGATCACAACCTTGTCACGAAGTCCGTTGTCTACAAGGCTCTGATGTGCCTCGGCAAGACCAAGCTCCCACGGAAGTCCTGCATGATGAACGGAAGAGATCGGCGCTGCGCCGGTACCGCCGTCGTAGCCTGAGATCAGAATTACCTGCGCACCGGCCTTGGCAACACCGCTGGCAATGGTGCCGACACCGGCTTCTGAAACAAGCTTTACGGAAATGCGGGCATCACGGTTTGCATTCTTCAAATCGTAGATCAGCTGTGCCAAATCTTCGATGGAGTAAATATCATGGTGCGGCGGAGGTGAGATCAAAGATACCCCCGGTGTGGAGAATCTTGTGGATGCTACCCACGGATAAACCTTCTTTCCCGGAAGATGACCGCCTTCACCGGGCTTTGCGCCCTGTGCCATCTTGATCTGGATTTCCTTTGCGGAATTCAGATAGGCGGATGTTACACCAAAACGTCCGGAAGCTACCTGCTTGATGGCAGAGTTTTTCTCGGTACCGTAACGGGCTGTGCTTTCACCGCCCTCACCGGTATTGGACTTGGCACCAAGGCGGTTCATGGCCTCGGCCAGACACTCATGGGCTTCGGCAGAAAGAGAACCGTAGCTCATGGCACCGGTCTTAAAGTGCTTAACGATCTCCTCCACTGGCTCTACCTGCTCTAACGGGATCGGCTGTCTGTCGGAAACAAGCTTTAACTGGCTTCGTAATGTATGCGGACGGCTCGGATCATCGATGCGCTCTGCATACTCTTTATATGTATCATAACTGTCATTTCGAACGGCCTGCTGCAGCAATACAATGGTCTTCGGATCATACAGATGATCTTCTGCCCTGTTGTTTGAACGCAGTCCGTGCTCCCCGGTAGAATCCAGTGTTGTATCAATTGCAAGATCCAGCGGATCAAAGGCTGCATCGTGGCGGTCGCATACATCCTGAGCAATGTCATCAAGGTTCTTGCCGCCGACCGGACTCTTTACACCGGTAAAATAGGTATCAACCAGTTCCTGATCCAGACCGATGGCCTCAAAAATTCGGGCAGACTGGTACGACTGCATGGTGGAAATTCCCATCTTTGCCGCAATCTTTACAACGCCGGACAGAAGTGCCTGATTGTAATCCTCAATAGCGGTATGGTAATCCTTATCCAGAATGCCAAGGTCGATCAGCTCTGCAATGCACTCATGTGCCAGATACGGATGGATGGCTCTTGCACCGAAGCCTAAAAGGGTTGCGATCTGATGCACATCTCTCGGCTCGCCGCTCTCTAAGATCAATGAAACGGCGGTACGCTTCTTTGTGCGGACCAGATGCTGCTCTACGGAAGATACGGCTAAGAGTGCCGGGATCGGCATATGGTTTTCATCCACACCTCTGTCGCTTAAGATCAGAATGTTCTTTCCGGCAGCGTACGCACGGTCAACCGCAAGGTTCAGCTGATCCAATGCTCTCTTTAAAGAGGTGTTTTTGTAATACAGCATGGAAATAGTTGCTGCAGAAAATCCCGGGCGATCCAGCTGCTGGATCTTCATAATATCAACGCCGGTCAGAAGCGGATTCTTAACTTCCAACATCCGGCAGTTGGCTGCTTTTTCACCAAGCAGGTCACCATCGGAGCCGATATATACGGTAGTATCCGTTACAATCTTTTCACGAAGGGAGTCGATCGGCGGATTGGTGACCTGTGCAAAGAGCTGCTTGAAATAAGAATAAAGGAGTGGTTTTTTCTCATCCAAAACAGCGAGAGGGGTATCATGTCCCATGGATACGGTCGGCTCAATGCCGTTGGCAGCCATAGGCATAATGTCTTCTTTTACATCCTCGTAAGAATAGCCGAACACCTTATACAGGCGGTCTCTGACCTCCTGGGTATGTACCGGCACCTTACGGTTCGGAACCTTTAATGACTCTAAGTGCAGCATATTCTGATCAAGCCATTCGCCGTAGGGCTTTGCCTTGGCGTAGCTCATCTTGCACTCATTATCATCAATAATGCGGCCTTCCTTTGTATCTACAAGAAGGATGCGGCCCGGCAGAAGACGGCTCTTTTTTACGATCTCGGATTCCGGAATATCAAGTACACCGACTTCGGAAGCTAAGATCAGTCTGCCGTCCTTTGTCACATAGTAACGGGACGGACGAAGTCCGTTTCTGTCAAGAGTTGCTCCGAGAACCTCACCATCCGTAAACAGGATAGCGGCGGGACCGTCCCATGGCTCCATCATGGTTGCGTAGTAGTGGTAAAAATCTCGTTTATCGGGGTCCATGGCAGCATCGTGTCTCCACGGTTCCGGAACAATCGTCATCATTGCGAGAGGCAAGGGCATGCCGCTCATATATAAAAATTCAAGGGTATTGTCAAGCATGGCAGAGTCAGATCCCTCGTTATTAACAACGGGATAGATCTTATCCACATCATCCCCGAAAACAGGGGATGACATGGTTTCTTCTCTTGCCAGCATACGGTCAATATTACCGCGGATCGTGTTGATCTCACCGTTATGGGCGATCATGCGATACGGGTGTGCTCTGAACCAGGACGGCGTTGTATTTGTTGAAAAACGGGAATGTACAACAGCGATAGCGGTCTCATATGCGCTGTCCTGCAGATCTGCATAGAACTTTCGAAGCTGTCCTACCAGAAACATTCCTTTATATACGATGGTTCTTGATGACATGGAGCAGATATAGGTTTCCTGTGAGCTCTGCTCGAATTCACGGCGGATCACATAAAGCTTTCTGTCAAAATCAAGTCCCTTTTCACAGTCAGCGGGCTTTGCAAAGAAGCACTGTTCGATCTGCGGCATGCAGTCAACAGCGGTCTGGCCTAAGATTTCGGGAGATGTGGATACCACTCTCCATCCGATCACTTCGACACCGGCCTTCACTGCCATTACCTCTAACAGACGTTTCTGAATTCTTCTTCGGATGGCATCTGTCGGTAAAAAGCACATGGCAATACCGTATTCTCCCTTCCCCGGGAGTACAAAGCCTTCTTTCTTTGCTGCCTTCTGGAAAAATGTATCGGAGATCTGTGCTAAAATTCCGACACCGTCACCCACCTTGCCGGTTGCATCTTTTCCGGCACGGTGCTCTAATTTTTCTACAATGGTAAGGGCATCTGACAATACGGCATGATCCGGATGGCCGTCGATATTGACGACGGCTCCGATACCGCAGGCATCCCTTTCCATTTGTGATAAGTCGTATAATCCGTTCTTCATATTCGTCCTTCCTGAACTGTTTATTTTGCTGTAATAAGTTTCTAGTCTGTGCGAAAATTCCGACACCGTCATTCCCACGCTCGCCGGTTGCATCTTTTCCGGATCGGGCTCTAATTTTTCTACAATGGTAAGGGCATCTGACAATACGGCATGATCCGGATGGCCGTCGATATTGACGACGGCTCCGATACCGCAGGCATCCCTTTCCATTTGTGATAAATCGTATAATCCGTTCTTCATATTCGTCCTTCCTGAACTGTTTATTTATCTAAGAGAGAATAACATTTCTCCGTATGTCGGGTATTCGAGATAGTTCTCCGGGATCAGTACCTCTGCTGCATCTACATCGGCACGAAGGATGTCCATATCCTTTAAGATGGTTTCGTAGTAGTAGGTTGCGCTTTCAAGGCCGCCTTCTACGGATTCTGCTGTCTTTGTATCAGCAGTAAGTGCTGCAAGGTCTGTCATCATCTTTTCGGACTGTGCATCCAGCTCGGCAAGAATGGACTTTTCGTATACTGCACCGCCGCCAAGGAGTGCCGTCTTCTTTTCTGCTTCCTCGGAAAGCTCCTTCATATAGCTTACAATGCCTTCGGTCACATCCTTACGAACCATTTCCTGCATGGTAAGAGCTTCGATATGAATGCTCTTTGCGTAGTTTTCAAGAATGATCTCATATCTTGCATCAATCTCTTCTTCGGTGAATACCTTATGCTTTGTGAAGAGCTCAATGTTCTTTTCTGCCTTGAATGTCGGAAGTGCTTCCGGAAGAGACTTCAGGTTCAGAAGTCCTCTTCGCTCAGCTTCTTCTACCCATTCATCGGTATAACCGTTGCCGTTGAACAGGATCTTCTTATGCTCATCAAGCATGGTAAGAAGAAGTTCCTTAACCTTGTCATCCATCTCATCTGCCGGAACATCCTTTAATGCCTCGTAGATCTTGGAAAGCTCTTCTGCAACTGCTGTATTTAATACGATATTCGGGTTTGCAACAGAAAGTGCGGAACCCGGCATTCTGAACTCAAACTTATTACCGGTGAATGCGAACGGTGATGTTCTGTTTCGATCGGTCGTATCCTTTGTAATATGCGGAAGCACATGAGCACCGATGCTCATCTTGGACTTACCAGCGCCTTCATAATCCTTATGTGCCTCTAATGCGGAAAGCACACCGGCGAGCTCGTCGCCAAGGAAAATGGAAATGATAGCCGGCGGAGCCTCGTTGGCACCTAATCTGTGATCATTTCCTGCGGATGCAACAGACACACGCATCAGATCCTGATAATCATCTACACCGGCGATGGTTGCCATTAAGAATACTAAAAACTGTGTGTTCTCCATTGGCTTTTTGCCCGGATCCAGCAGGTTTTCTCCGGTGTTGGTTACGATGGACCAGTTGTTGTGCTTACCGGATCCGTTAATTCCTTCGAAGGGCTTTTCATGAAGAAGAAGTGCAAAGTTGTGACGGTCAGCAACCTTCTTCATAACCTCCATGGTCAGCTGGTTGTGATCTACTGCAACGTTTGCTGTTTCGAATACCGGTGCCAGCTCATGCTGTGCCGGAGCAACTTCGTTGTGCTTTGTCTTTGCCGGAATACCAAGTTTCCAGAGCTCGTGATCCAGGTCATGCATAAATGCGCTTACCTTCGGCTTTAATACACCGAAGTAATGATCTTCCATTTCCTGTCCCTTCGGAGCGTTAGCACCGAGAAGGGTACGTCCTGTCATGAGAAGATCCTTTCTCTTTAAGTACATGTCCTTATCAATTAAGAAGTACTCCTGCTCGCTTCCGACGGTAGTATCAACATGAGTAACTTCAGTCTTTCCTAATAAATGAAGTACCTTGGTTGCTTCCTTTGATAAAGCTTCCATAGAACGAAGCAGCGGTGTCTTCTTATCCAATGCCTCTCCGCCGTAAGAACAGAAGGCGGTAGGAATATAAAGGGAACCGTCCTTAACGAATGCCGGTGAAGACGGATCCCATGCAGTATAGCCTCTTGCCTCGAAGGTTGCGCGAAGACCGCCGGACGGGAATGATGATGCATCCGGCTCGCCCTTAACAAGCTCCTTGCCGGAGAACTCAAGAAGCACGCCGCCTTCTGATGTAGGAGAAATGAAGCTGTCGTGCTTTTCTGCGGTAAGTCCGGTCATCGGCTGGAACCAATGGGTGAAATGGGTTGCACCCTTCTCCAGGGCCCATTCCTTCATAACAGCTGCTACGGTATTTGCAACATCAAGCTCTAAGTGCGTTCCGTTTGCAATGGTCTTGTGCACTGCCTTGTAAACATCCTTCGGCAGACGCTCTCTCATGATCTTGTCATTGAATACCATGCTGCCGTATTCTTCCGGGATTGTTGTGAATTTTTCTTCCATGGTTCCTTCCTCCTTAAGTTAATCTCTTCTGCGGTTTGTGCCGCCTTTTTTCATATGCACATGAAAAAAGTTTGTGACTGGGAATTATGTATTATAATCAGAAACGCGAAAAGGCGCCCCGGGATGGCTCAAATCTGAGCTTTCCCGGAACGCCTTTGTTCCATGTGCATATTTTTAGCACTTTATTTTGATGATGTCAACTATTTTTTCAATTGATACAACATTATTTTTGTAGTACAATTGTATTACAAACAAATAACAAGGAGGTTACATATGGCAAAAGAAGCAACATTACAGGTACGTATGGACGCCGATCTAAAAGCAGATGTCGAACTTTTATATAAGAATATGGGCACAACCTTTTCTGAAGCTGTTCGTATTTTTGCACGTCAGAGTCTGCTGGAAAACGGTATGCCTTTTATTGTTCATCTGAATACGCCTTCTACAAGGGGCGCTCTTTCCGCATATGCGGATCCTGCCAAAATTCAATCAGAAGATTCTGCTTTTGAAAAGGCGGTGATAAAAAAGCATGAAAACCATTCTTGATGCAAATGTAATTCTACGCTATCTGCTGAATGATAATATCGAGATGGCTGATTTGGCTTCCGAAAAAATAAAAGAAGGTGCATATACCATTCCCGAGGTTATGGCCGAAGTCGTATACGTCTTAAATGGTGTATATCACGTGGAACGTACTGTTATTTCTGATACATTAACACAGCTTCTTTCTGAAATTTACATGGACGCACCGGATATTATGCTTCGTACTTTACAACTCTATAAAAAAACAACTCTCGATTTTGTAGATTGTATTTTGATTGCACGTCACCAGATTCTTGGCGATTCCATCATAAGTTTCGATAAAAAGCTTAATCGAAATATGGATTTGGAATAAAACCTGTATTGACCGGAACATAAGACGTTGCAGAATTATCTCCAAAAAACTTCTTGACAGTTTTTTTTCGCACGTGCATAATAACAACGTGATAAAAATCACAATTACATATGAATTATTTAAGGCGGCAAAGATGTCGTAGTTACTGAGATGCATTCAGTCTACGCTATCTTTGCCGCCTTTTTGCTGCACCAAGGTCGTTTGCGACCGCACCGGTGCACTGCCACACAAACGATAGGAGGCTAAGTTATGTGTTCCATTCTTGCATATTTAGGACAACCTGCCCAGCAGTCTGATCTTTGCACCATGCTGCGCCGCACCATTTTACGAGGTCCGGATGATTCGAGACTTCTTCCGGTAGCCAACGGCTATATGGGCTTCAACCGTCTTTCCATTATGGGCCCGGCACCAAGCGGTATGCAGCCCTTTACCTTAAACGGCAATGCCCTTGTATGCAACGGTGAGATCTACAATTTCCGTCCCATGAAGGAAGCACTGCAGGGAAAGCACTATACCTTTCACTCAGAATCTGATTGCGAGATTCTTCTTCCGATGTATGAACAGTACGGCTGTGATATGTTTGCCATGCTTGATGCAGAATTTGCTCTCGTATTATATGATGCAAAAACAAGATCCTGGATCGCTGCCCGCGACCCGATTGGCATCCGTCCTCTGTATTACGGAAAGGATGCAAAGGGGCAGATGATCTTTGCTTCCGAGCCTCAGACCCTTGTGGATTTCTGTGAAGAGATTGCTCCGTTCCCTCCGGGCTGCTACTGGAAGGACGGCTCCTTTACTCTTTTTAAGGATCCTTCCGTTGTACATGAATTCCATCATGATGATATGGATACCATTGCAAAGAACATTCATGACAAACTCATCGAAGGTGTTCGCAAGCGACTCGATGCTGACATGCCGGTTGGTTTTCTGTTAAGCGGTGGTCTGGATTCATCCCTTGTCTGCGGTATTGCCGCAAAGATGATGGACAAGCCGTTAGAGACTTTTGCCATCGGCATGGATGAGGATGCCATCGACTTAAAATATGCCCGTGAGGTTGCTGACTTCATCGGAAGCAATCACCACGAAGTGATCATCACAAAGGATGATGTGATCCAGGCATTGGATCCGGTTATCAAGGCTCTTGGCACCTATGATATCACAACCATCCGTGCTTCCATCGGTATGTATCTTCTGTGCAAGTGGATCCGTCACAACACCGATATCCGTGTTATCTTAACCGGCGAAATTTCTGATGAAATGTTCGGTTACAAGTATACCGATTTCGCTCCGGATGCAGATGCCTTCCAGCAGGAAGCTTCCAAGCGGATCCGCGAGATCCATGCCTATGATGTACTCCGTGCCGACCGCTGCATTTCCGCAAACTCCTTAGAGGCCCGTGTTCCTTTCGGCGATCTGGATTTTGTGGACTATGTTATGAGCATCGACCCGGAAAAGAAAATGAACACCTACGGCATCGGAAAGTATCTTCTCCGCCATGCCTTTGCAGAGGATCATCTCATTCCGGAGAACATTCTGATGCGTGAAAAGGCTGCCTTCTCCGATGCTGTCGGTCATTCCCTCCGTGATGACCTCATTCACTATGCTGCCCGCCAGTATACCCAGGATACCCTGGAAAAGGGATGTAAGAAATACGACTATGCCACACCTTATACAAAGGAATCTCTGCTTTACAGAGAAATCTTTGAAAAGTATTATCCGGGCATGGCTTCTATGGTACCTGGTTTCTGGATGCCGAATCCAACCTGGCCGGGATGCAATGTAGACGATCCGTCTGCGCGAGTTCTTTCTAACTATGGTGCCAGCGGCGAATAATATTAAAAAAGAATTTACAGACAGTATGAAAGCCTGCAGATGGTGACCAAAATCGGCACCTTCTGCAGGCTCTCTTTGTTTCTATCATTTACTTTTTCATCATAAAATTCCACATGGAACTTACGGATGTACTTGGTTCTCTCCGGGAAATCTCGCTTAAAAAAGCAGTTCCATCTACTGATAATTTTTTCTGCAGAGATAACTCTGACAGTACGCTCTTCAATTCAAACAATGAACGAACTCAGCTGCGCTTTCCGATTTGAAATCATACCCTTCTGATTGCCTCCACCGTCTTCGCAATATCCTCATCGCTATGTGCATCCGAAACAAACATGGCTTCAAACTGACTCGGTGCCACGTAAATCCCCTGATCTAACATAGCATTAAAATATGCAGCGAACTTCTTTGTATCACTGGCTACCGCTTCCGTGTAATTAGAAACCGGCTTACCGTCTGTCATAAATGCGGAAAGCAGAGATCCTACGCGGTTTACGCACCAGCCCTTTTCTTTGAATGCCGCTTCCAGTTCAGCGGCTTTTGCGTCGATTCTTGTATATACTTCTTTGTCTGCCTTTAACAGTTTTAATGTTTCAATACCTGCAGTAACTGCAATGGGATTTCCGGACAGAGTTCCTGCCTGGTATACCGGTCCTTCCGGTGCGACAACTGCCATAATGTCGCGTCTGCCACCGTAAGCAGCCAGCGGCATACCGCCGCCCACGATCTTTCCCATGGTGACCATATCCGGGATCACACCGTAATACTCTCCGGCGCCGCCGTAGGCAAGACGGAATCCCGTAATGACCTCATCAAAAATCAAAAGTGCATCATTTGCCGTTGTGATCTCACGAAGAAATTCCAGAAATCCCGGCTTAGGCGGTACAACGCCCATATTTGCAGCCACCGGCTCAACGATCACTGCGGCGATCTCGCCCTTATTTTCCTCAAACAGCTTTTCCACGGAATCCGGATCGTTATAATCGGCAAGCAGTGTGTACTGTGCATAGCCTGCCGGCACGCCGGCAGAATCCGGGGTAGACTCCGTTAAAAGTCCGCTTCCTGCCTTTACCAGAAGACCGTCGGAATGACCGTGATAATTTCCGATGAATTTTACGATCTTGTTTTTTCCGGTGAAGCCTCTTGCCACACGGATGGCACTCATAACAGCTTCTGTTCCGGAATTAACGAAACGTACAATATCCACCGCTTCTACTGCTTCCGTTACGAGCTTTGCAAGCTCCGTCTCAAGAGGCGTCGGTGCTCCGAAGGTCAGGCCCTTTTCACAGGCCTCCTGCACTGCCTTTACAATGTTCGGGTGTGCCGCCCCTAGAATATTCGGTCCCCAGGAACACACATAATCGATGTATTCATTTCCGTCTACATCGTAAATTTTGCTTCCCTTTGCATGGTCAATAAACAGCGGGTTTCTGCCTACGGCACGATACGCACGCACCGGGGAATCCACACCGCCCGGGATTACCGTTCTTGCTTCCGCAAACATTTTTTCTGAAGTTGACTGGTTCATACTCTTACCTCATTTCTATCTCATCACATATCTGCTGGATCTGCCCAATCCTTCCTGTGATAATCGTTTTTCCTCACAAAGTTCCTTTAACAGCTGATACGCCTTTGTGCTGCCGCTGTTCAACACAAGTTCTGCTTCTTTCCTGGTGATCATTCCATTCTCTTTTACATACAGAAGCAGTTTTTCCTTTTCACTGACGGGCATCTTCCCTTTTGGTCCCGGTGACCCGGAATCTCTTAAAACAAGTATTTCATCATCTGTCTGCTCATTTTTATTCGGAAGCGTAACCCGAAATACTCCGGGTGCAGTTTCAAATAATGGCTTTTTGAAATTATCATAATAACTTCTTTGTATTTTTCCGATTCCGGTTCCGTAACTTTCGATCAGATTCATCCGGAAAAACAGATTGGCAAGATTTGGATTTCGTGTTTCCGATATACCAAGAAAGATAGAATCCAGGGTAAGATTTCCGACAAGGCCTCCCAGAGAAACAAATTCAATCCGATCATCATAAATATTGATCAGATTACTTCCACTGTAGGAATAATCTCTGTGTACGATCGTATTCAACAGTGCTTCTCTGATGGCCTCCTGCGGATAATCCCTGATATCTATCCTTTCCAGTCCCTGAAATTCCGCTTTTGTTTTGTTTGTTATATCAATATACTGATATGCCTCTTCCAGCTGCTGCAGTACGGAACCGGTAAATTCCTTTCTGTCCCGAAACACTGCCTTATCCGTTCCCTGAAACAAAGCAATCTTTATTACAGAATGAAACTGATCAGAAAGCATGTATGCAAGGTTTTTATATAATCCATCTTCCCCCATCAGCTTCAGCGTTCTCATCTGCGGTATATCCAGAGGATAGCCTCTCTTTTCCATTTCTTTTCTCAGCGTCCAAAATGTCAGTTCCTGTTCTAAACTACGCTCTTCTTCAAAAGATCTTCCGGTGTTTTCACGGATCATCTCACGGATTCCCTCATCGGTCATGGGCTGGGTGGAACTTCCCTTTCGGACATAGACTCCGGATGGCTTCAGTCCCTTTTCTCTGATATAGTATGGCCGGTTGGTACCTGTTGTTACCGTAATCTCAACAATATTTTTCCCTTCTTCTGTTTCTGTTTTTACAGATACAAAGGGCATAATATCCGGTACGATCGCATCTTTTAATGTATTAACCACCCGAAGCATGGTTTCATCCGGATCATCAACACCGACCACAGTTCCGTCTTTTCGAATACCGATCAGGATGATTCCGCCTTCTGCGTTCGCAAATGCGATCACTTCTTTTTTA
>ADGC01005034.1_pt1 | contig 11806 bp, 10 predicted proteins | sample 268048 | NCBI WGS metagenome assembly ADGC01 (sample SAMN02954255, study PRJNA42359) | wallaby gut metagenome | biome: terrestrial; feature: wallaby; material: gut; isolation source: foregut contents of Macropus eugenii | host: Notamacropus eugenii | place: Australia
TATGATTATGAACTGTATGAAGACATGATCTCCGGTCGTATCTCCGAGCAGAACTTCAATGTCATGATGGAAAAAGCCCAGAATGAGCAGACGGAGCTTCGTAAGAAGGTGGAAGCCAACAAGAAGTATGTGGCTGCTGAGAACCGTATCTCTGCAGACAGCAAGAAGTGGCAGGAAGTCATTCAGGAATATGTAGACATTGAAGAACTCGACTCCCAGACCTTGCAGAAACTCATTCGTGAAATCATCGTTCACGAATCTATAGCGGAAGACGGTACACGAACTGTAACCGCCGAAATTCATTTCAATCTGAAACCGGCTGCCTGATTCATCAAATCAGGTACAAACCCCGTTCATATCTGGTGGAAGGAGCCGGTATCAATAACAATTCAATATATTTCACACTACTACGAGTCCGGAAAGAAGAAAAGGAACGAGAGTGGAACCGATAAGCGCACCGCCGCCTGTCATTTGACTGAAGGGTACATCAAACTTGTGATGAACCCGGTTGATGCCCTGAGATGGAACCTAAAAACATCCATCAAACTGGGTATCAAACAGCTCATGGCAGGCGGCGGTGTTGCACTGATCGGTACGACTCTCGTGCCTTTGCTCTCTGGTCTTTTCGGTTAAAACGAGATGGCGGTCCATCCAGGGCCGCCTCAGCACAGTTAGGAGGAGTAGCGATTGTTTGATTTATTTGGAAGCATTGAGGAGTGGATCAGAGAACTCCTCACCGGCTTTATATCGAGCAATCTGACTACCATGTTCACTGATGTAAACGACAGGACCGGAACCATCGCTGCGGAGGTTGGACAGACCCCGCAGGGATGGAATTCCGGAATCTTTTCCATGATCCAGAGCTTATCGGATTCTGTCATTGTGCCGATAGCCGGACTGATTATCACATTTGTGCTGTGTTATGAGCTGATCACCATGATCACTGAGCGAAACAACATGCACGACATGGATACATGGATGTTTTTCAAGTGGTTCTTCAAGGCATTTATTGCCGTATATCTGGTGACCAACACCTTCACGATCGTGATGGCAATCTTCGATGTAGGACAATCGTTGGTCAGCTCAGCAGCCGGAGTGATAGGTGGCAACACCTCTATTGATATCACATCAACCATGACTGCTATGGAAACCGCGATGGAGTCGATGGATATCGGTGAACTATTGCAGCTGACGCTTGAGACAGCGTTGGTTTCTATGTGTATGAAGATTATCTCGATTTTGATCACAGTTATTCTGTACGGCAGAATGATTGAAATTTATCTCTATAGCTCTGTAGCACCTGTTCCGTTTGCAACAATGACCAATCGAGAATGGGGACAGATCGGAAACAACTACGCAAGAGGGCTTCTCGCTTTGGGCTTCCAGGGCTTTTTCATTATGGTGATTGTGGGTATCTACTGCGTTCTGGTCAACCAGATGTCGGTGGCTGCAAATATCCATTCAGCTCTGTTCTCTATTGCGGCCTATACCGTAGTTATGTGTTTTGCATTGTTTAAGACAGGCTCTATCAGCAAGTCGATCTTCAATGCTCATTAAGAAAGAAGGTGAAGAAATATGGCATATGTACAGGTTCCAAAGGACCTGACAAGGGTGAAGACGAAGGTCATGTTCAACCTGACAAAGAGACAGTTAATATGTTTTGGTCTGGCCGGAGTGATCGGTGTTCCGTTTTATCTCCTGACGAAGGGAGCACTTGGAACTACCATTTCTGCCTGCCTTATGGTTGTACTGGTACTGCCGTTTTTCTTCTTTGCTATGTATGAAAAGGACGGAAGGCCGTTGGAAAAGATCCTTATGAATATTTGGAGAGCCAAGGTGCAAAGACCTGGCATCCGTGTTTATAAGACAGACAACTTCTATGCGGCAATCCAGCAGGAAATTTACGATAAGGAGGTACTCGGAATTGGCGAAGGGCAAGCATCTGGCAAAGCACGCAGCGAAGCCGGAAACAAAAAGTCCGTCAAGAAGCGTGCAGCTGACGGGCGTTAAGACAAAGACGACTGAGCACGGTCAGGAGGTTGGCTCTATTCTCTCCGGAGAGCAGAAGAAACGCCTGGTGAAGCAGCGTCAGAAGGAAAAGAAAGCAAGTAAGGTTCCTCGCAGCGCACAGCAGACCATCAGCTATCAGAACATGTATAAGGATGGTATCTGTCAGGTAACGGACCATTACTACACAAAATGCATTCAGTTTGGTGATATCAATTACCAGCTGGCACAGAACGAGGATAAGACAGCAGTCTTTGAGTACTGGTGTGATTTTTACAACTACTTTGACTCCAGTATTTCACTGCAGCTCTCCTGCATGAGCCAGTATGCGAATGTACAGGAAATGCAGAGTACGATCGACATTCCTTTCCAGGATGATCAGTTTAATGAGATCCGCAGAGAGTATGACGGTGTTCTCAAGACACAGCTGGCAAAGGGCAACAATGGTCTGATCCGCAGAAAGTATGTGACCTTCGGTATTGAAGCTGACAGTGTGAAGTCTGCCAAACCGAAGCTTGAGCGTATCGAAGCGGATATTATTAACAATCTGAAGGCTATGGGAGTATCGGCCAGATCACTTTCCGGCTTTGAACGTTTGAAGGTGCTCTATGGAATGATGAATGAGGAAAGTCAGGCACCTTTTATCTTCAATTATGACATGGTGGCCAGAACCGGTCTTACTACGAAGGATTTTGTAGCACCGACAAGCTTTGATTTCAGGGACAGCAGATTCTTTAAGATGGGGCGTACCTTTGGTGCGGTTTCCTTCCTTCAGATCCTGGCTCCGGAGCTTTCGGATAAGATGCTTGCAGATTTTCTTGATATGGATAACTCCATCGTGGTGAATTTCCATGTTCAGTCCATTGACCAGGCAAAAGCCATCAGGCAGATCAAAATGAAGATCACTGACCTGGATAAGATGAAGATTGAAGAGCAGAAGAAGGCAGTTCGTTCCGGCTATGACATGGATGTTCTTCCTTCCGACCTTGTGACCTATGGCGGTGAAGCAAAGAAGCTTCTGGAGGATCTGCAGTCTCGTAATGAGCGTATGTTCCTGGTAACAGTTGTTGTCATGAACACGGCGAAGACAAAGCAGAAGCTCGACAACATCGTATTCCAGACGGCAGCCATTGCACAGAAATATAACTGTGCTTTGAAGCGTCTTGATTATCAGCAGGAGCAGGGACTGATGAGTAGCCTGCCTATCGGTCAGAACCACATCGACATCCAGAGAGGTCTTACGACTTCGGCCACTGCGATCTTTGTTCCGTTTACCACGGAGGAGCTGTTCCAGTCCGGCGAGGCTCTGTATTACGGCATCAATGCCATCAGCAATAACATGATCATGGCAGATCGTAAGCTCTTGAAGAACCCTAATGGCTTGATCCTTTGGTACTCCTGGTTCCGGTAAATCCTTTTCTGCGAAACGTGAGATGACTAACGCCTTTCTGATTACACAGGATGACATTATCATCTGTGATCCTGAGGGCGAGTATTCTCCGCTGGTAGAGCTTCTGGAGGGTCAGGTCATCAAGATCAGCCCGAACAGTGATCAGTATATCAATCCTATGGATATCAATGACTCATATTCTGAGGATGAATCACCTGTCAGCCTCAAGGCAGACTTTATTCTGTCTCTTTGTGAGCTGATCGTTGGCAGTAAGACTGGCCTTGAACCGGTTGAAAAGACCATTATCGACCGCTGTGTCCGTATGGTCTATCAGGATTATCTGGAGCATCCGGATCCTGCAAAGATGCCTATCATGCAGGATCTTTATGAATGTATTCTGGCGCAGGAGGAGCCGGAAGCAAAGCGTATCGCAACAGCACTTGAGATCTATGTAAAGGGCTCCCTCAATGTGTTCAATCACAGGACCAACGTGGATATCAACAACAGATTGATTTGCTTTGATATCAAGGAGCTTGGCAAGCAGCTAAAGAAGATCGGCATGCTGGTTGTTCAGGACCAGGTGTGGAACCGCGTAACGATCAACCGTGCGGAGCATAAATCCACCAGATATTACATCGATGAGTTCCATCTGCTTTTGAAGGATGAGCAGACGGCAGCATATTCCGTTGAGATCTGGGAAACGTTTCAGAAAGTGGGGCGGTATTCCTACCGGCATCACTCAGAACGTAAAGGATCTTCTGGCCTCGCGTGAAATCGAGAACATTTTTGAGAACAGTGACTTTATCTATATGCTCAACCAGGCAGGCGGAGACCGTCAGATCCTGGCTAAGCAGCTCAATATCAGTCCTCACCAGCTGAGCTTCGTAACGAACTCCAATGAAGGTGAAGGGCTGCTTTTTTATGGGAATACCATTATCCCCTTCAAGGATAAGTTCCCGAAGGACACACAGCTTTATCGCATCATGACGACAAAGCCTAACGAAATGGAAGGAGAAATTGCAGATGAATAATGTAAACAAAATGGCAGCTAAGCCTGCCGGTATGGTGCAGGTTCCTGAGGTAATGCTTGCACAGATGTATTCCGATATCCATGAGCTTGTGAAGATGCATCGCAAGCTCATTGCTCTTTATGAGGAGGAAGGCCAGCTCAAGAAGAGCCATAAGGCATATCTCCATGTAAGAGATCATGCAGATGAGGTCTGCAGAATGGATAAGAAGCGTGTTGCTGAGATCCGTGAGCATTACAGCGAGCGTCCCGACAGGAAGGAAAAGCAGGAAATGTCGGATAGCATCTGGGGAGTGATCATCCTCCCTGCCCCTGATGACGTTGTTGATGAATGCAGCCACTGCGATATGAAGTGCGGTGAGGAACAGGAGCAGATGAAAGCGGTTGATGACTTCTTCAATATGCTGATGGGTGTACTCGTGGAAAAGCTTGCAGAAAAAGAAGCTGAGTAATCAGAAAACCCGGATGAAGGAGGTGGTGATATTTGCATGATGATTTAGAGCTTGGCACCAGAGATAAGGTCGTAACCAAATGACCAGGGATGGTGCTGTAGAAGACAACCTGAGCAAAGGCACCTCCACGCGAGTCAGTGCCAGAGCTGAGGACGCTGATTTTGAATTTGGTAGTGGTGACTCAGGCAGTTCAGAAGAAGCGGCTGTATCAAAGACAAAGGCACAGCAGCGCCGCTATTACAGAAGCCGGGACTCTGATAGTTCCGGCTCTGATTCTGTAGGTGAATCGGATACTGCTTCAGATTCTGTGGATACTGCTGAGGTTCCTGCTGACAGCTCTCCAGAGACAGGATCAGAAACCAAAGCCGGAAGGTCCTCTCTTCGTGAGCAATCGGTAAGATCTGAGAGCAGATCATCTGAACAGACTACAGATTCCAGACATGAGCAGAAAAAGCGGCAGACCGTCAATGAACAGAAGAAAACGCAGACTGACACAGGCGAAAAGCCCCAGAGTACGAAGCTTTCCTTTGATGATGAAGCTGGAGCTGAGGCTAAGGGATCTAATCTTGGCGGGCGTTTTAGTTCTGTTACCGGTAAAGCAGCTCATACGGCAAAAAACGTAGTCAGTGATTCCATTGATGCCGAGGATGATGACAATGCCGGAACAGATGCCGTTCATAAGACCGAGGTGGCTGCAGTCAATGCTTCACGCCTTATGCAGAACAGCTCCGCTAAAAGAGGAAATGTCAGTGCCAGACGAGCCTCTACGGTTGAACAGACTGCCGAGGTGAAGGCTTCAAAGCTGGTATTTGATACTGAAACCGGTGGAACGACTGAGGCTGCAAAGGAAGGAGCAAAAAAGGCCAGTCAAAAGGCCGCACAGAAAAAGGGACTTGGTCGTAAGTATGCTGAAGTATTCCGTAAGGGCAAGGCCGCAGAGGCTGGTGCTGCAGGTGTATCCACAGCGGCAAAATCCGGAGAAGCAGCTGTTTCAACGGGAACAAAGATCAAGAACTTCTTCTCCGGTGCAGTCAAGAAGAACAAGGGTGCTATTGTGGCGCTTCTTGCGGGAGGACTATTCTTCGTTTCTCTTATGAGTGCCTTTGGTACGGCAGGTTCACTGATCACAGGTGGAGGAAATGCAATTATCGAATCCTCTTATCTGACCTCAGACGATGAAATCTATGCTGCAGAAAACGAATATGCGGGTATGGAGGCTGCTCTTCAGCGTCAGGTAAATACGATTGAAAGCTCGTATCCCGGATATGATGAGTACCGTTATCAGGTGGATGAAATTGCTCATAATCCATACCAGCTGACCTCTTACCTGACCGTGAAATATGGCAATTACACCTTCGCTGACGTGCAGACAGAGCTGAGTGAGCTATTCCAGTCACAGTACAGCATTTCAGTAAGCAGCACTACCGAGACGATTACGGAAACACGAGAGGTTCGTGTTGGCGAGTCTCTTGGAACCGTAGTCACCAGTGGTTACTGCAACTGCCGAATTTGCTGCGGAAGCTGGTCCGGAGGTCCTACGGCATCCGGCGTTTATCCGACAGCAAACCATACGATTGCCGTTGATGCTTACAATCCAACCGTTCCGATGGGAACCAAGGTTGTCATGAATGGTGTGGAATATACCGTTGAGGATACCGGCAACTTTGATCGCTATGGAGTGGATTTTGATGTTTACTATGACAGCCACGCTGCAGCGTCAGCCCATGGTCATCAGTCATGGGAAGCATATCTTGCAGATTCCAATGGCTCTCAGACAGTAACTGTTACACAGACACGCACCGTACGAGTGCTGAATGTAACGGTGACGAATGCAGGCTTTGATCTGGTTGCCAGAAACAGGCTGCCATCCGAAGCTATGAATTATTACAACCTTCTGAATGCATCCTTCGGCAACAGGGATTATCTGTGGGATACGGCCACCCTGCCCGGCTACAATCCTGGCGGCATGTCCTATGAAATCCCACCTGAAGCACTTAATGATGTGAGATTCAGAAATATGATCACAGAGGCAGAAAGATATCTTGGATATCCGTATGTCTGGGGTGGTTCCAGCCCAAGTACAAGCTTTGACTGTTCAGGCTTTGTATCCTGGGTCATTAACAACTGCGGTAACGGATGGAGTGTTGGACGACTTGGTGCAGATGGCCTTCGTGGTATCTGTACGTATGTATCGCCGGATCAGGCAAAACCAGGTGATCTTATTTTCTTTCAGGGAACCTACGATACGACCGGTGCATCCCATGTCGGTATCTATGTAGGAAATGGAATGATGATCCATTGCGGCAATGTGCGCCCAGCAGGGCGGAAATAGAAGTAGAACGAAAGGAGGAATGAAACAAGGCACTACCTCGGAAGATAACCCGAGAGCTCACCTGCCTTACCGAAGAGCTGAAAGGCGTAACGGGAACAAAGCATGGCAGGAAAGCGGCAAGTCATTTAAAGGTAATCGGATGCGACTGAACCGCGAGAGTAAGTGAATATGAGGATGAAACTGCGTTTGTTGATTGTGAGTTCTGAGTCTCTGTTCAGTGTGGACGCAGGAAATTTACCTGAAACCTGTGGTGTATATGTCATAAAAGAGGGTTGCCCTTTTATGTGTTATTTCAATATATGCACGGCGAGCCGGAGAACCGGTGTTAAAAGAACGAAAGCACATCCGACAATTCACATGGCCTACTATTTCCGCAAACTGGGGATTACCTAAATCAGAACGTCCAAATGGACTATGTGTAATCCGTGAAAACGGGATAAATTCCAAGGCATTGCCAAGGAAGATGACACTGAAAATCTGACATGGTAACGGAGTCCTCATAGTAGTCCGAGAACGGGAAAGCCGTTCACATGGCGAAGGAGGACAGTTTGAGTGTATTAAAATCAAAATTGATTAGGGAGGAAAGCCTCGAATGAAACCAACAATCGAGATTTTAACAAGATTACAAGAGAATTCAAAAAACAATCATGACGAAGTGTTTACGAAGGTATTTCGCTATTTACTCCGTCCAGATATCTATTATGTAGCATACCAGAATCTGTACGCAAACAATGGTGCAGCAACCAAAGGTGTGGACGATGATACAGCGGATGGATTCAGCGAAGACAAAGTAAATCGAATTATTGATGCATTGAAAAATGGAACGTATGAGCCTAAACCAGTAAGACGTACCTATATCAAGAAGAAAAACGGAAAGCAGAGACCACTAGGACTCCCGACTTTTACGGATAAGCTTGTGCAGGACGCCATTCGTATGATTTTACAGGCAATATATGAACCAAACTTCTCTAACTACTCCCATGGTTTTCGTCCAGGCAGAAGTTGCCATACAGCCCTTGCACAGATCAAACATGAATTCATCGGTGCAAAGTGGTTCGTGGAGGGCGATATCAAAGGGTGTTTCGACAACATCGATCATACGGTGTTAATCGAGATCATCAGCAGAAAAATCAAGGATGCCAGATTCATAAATCTGATTCGGCAGTTTCTAAAAGCCGGATATGCAGAGGAATGGAAGTATTACGGCACATACAGTGGATGTCCACAGGGGGGAATTATTTCGCCTATCCTTGCCAATATCTATTTAAATGAATTGGACAAATATGTGGCTAAGCTGAAAGAGGAATTCGACACCAAAACGCCGTACACGCTGACGCCGGAATATAAGGCATTACAGCAGAAACGAGCTAATACTCGGAAAAAGATTAACAGGCGAGAAGATGGAGAAGAACGTGACAGGTTGATTGCTTATTATGTGGAAATCGGCAAGGAATTGAGAAAGACACCTGCTAAACTCTGCAATGATAAAAAACTGAAATACGTTCGATATGCTGATGATTTTCTAATTGCAGTAAATGGTAGCAAAGCGGACTGTGAGCAGATAAAAGCAAAACTGGCGGAGTTTATCCGTGGAACGCTGAAGATGGAACTCAGCGAAGAAAAAACGCTAATCACGCACAGTAATGAGAGTGCCAGATTTCTTGGATACGATGTCAGAGTCCGTAGAGATTCTCAAGTCAAACCATGGAAAAACTGCAAACAGAGAACCCTTAATAATACCGTGGAACTACTGATTCCATTTAAGGATAAGATTGAAAAATATCTATTCTCTAAAAACGCTGTTATACAGAGAAAGGATAATGGAAGACTTGAATCTGTAGCACGACTGGATCTGACAAGAAACACAGACCTAGAGATAGTGACGGTTTACGATGCGGAACTCAGAGGATTATGTAATTACTATTACCTTGCCAGCAACTATCGGAATCTGAACTACTTCAGCTACTTAATGGAATACAGCTGTTTGAAAACCCTAGCCTGGAAACACAAATGCAAGATATCAAAGATTTACGACAAATATCGCATCGGTGCAAAGCGGTGGGGTATCCCTTACGACACGAAGAAGGGCAAGAAAGTTCGCAAACTTACAAAATTCAATGAAATAGAAGAGAAAAGATGCGAAGACGTGTTGCCGACGGTTGTTACTATCATTAAACATGGCAGAACGACCATCGACAGTCGATTGAAAGCCCATCAATGTGAACTCTGTGGATACGAAGGAACGGACAGAAAATACGAAGTGCATCATGTAAACAAGGTTAAGAATCTAAAAGGTAAAGAACCTTGGGAAATCGTTATGATTGCCAAGAAAAGAAAAACAATGGTGGTATGTCACGAATGCCATCAGATGATTCATCATGGGTCTTGAATAATTGAGTAATTGAGCAATATAACGGCGAGCCGGATGCATCGAGAGGTGCACGTCCGGTTCTGAGAGGGGTCTGCGCAGACCTACCATAGAAATATGGTAAGGCGGCGAATTCCTACTCTACCCGATCCAGTACTCCTCCATCGAGACGAGTTACTGGCAGCAACACTTTTATTGTTTCGGAAGACTTCCGTAAGGGAGTTCTTCCGGGAAAGGAGAACGATGGAAATCGAAAATAAAAAGATCATGAAGGTCCGTGAGGATATTCGAAAAGCGGAAGCTAAGGCCCGTGAAGTAGATGAGTACATCAAAACACTGCGTGCAAAGGAGAGGCAGTTAGAGGATGATGCCATTATTGCCGAGATCCGTGCCATGCAGGAAAAAGGCGGCGATGTACTGGAGGTTCTTCACAGAATCAAACGTGATGAAAAACCACAAGATGAGCAGCAGAAAGAGAGAGGAGGAGCGGAAATTGAACTTTAAGAAACTGAAAATTGCAGGCCTTACCATGGCCATGTCCACGATGCTTCTGTTCGGCAATGCGGTCAGTGCCTATGCGTACACACCGGACAATGTGGACACCACAGAGGCTTCCTCAACGTCAGAGAGTATGTCGGAGGCAGCAGATTCTGCAGCTGAATCAGCGGAAACAGCAGAGGAAACAGTAACGGATTCCGGCACGGAAACAGAGAATACCGATACATCAGACAGTGCTGCGGAAGGGCGTGTCACCGGTGAATCGGAAAACGGTGTTTTAACCCCGACCGGAAATTTGAGCCTTGTGGATGACGTCAGTGATACGGATGCGGAAAATATGGAGTTTATGACCGTCAACAGCAAGGATGGTCATACCTTTTATATCATCATCGATCACAGCGAATCCACGGACAATGTCTACTTCCTGAATCAGGTAGACGAGACGGATCTGATGGCACTCATGTCCGATGAGGAGAAAGCGGAGTTTGAAACAGACGATACGGAAGAAGCAGAGGAAGCTGTGACACCGACCGTCACTACAGATACAGATTCGACAGAAGACGGTGAAGCAACAGAGGAAACAACAGCGACAGAGGAGACCGGAGCGCAGATGAACAGCAATCTGGTTATGGCAACTGTCTTTGGCATCATCGGTGTACAGTGCATGGCCGGTTATTATTTCCTCAAGTTAAAACCGGGCAAAAAGGGTTCTTCCATCGAAGATGATCTGGATTTCTACGATGATGAGGAATATGAGAACGAAGATGACATCATGATCGACACCAATGAGCATATGGTTCCGGATGAGGAAGATTCCGATGAGGATGCTTCAAACGATCCGGAGGAAGGAGAGGTGTAAATGAAGTGTAAAGTGAAAAACGGCATGAGTGTATTCCTGGCGCTGCTTCTTTGTATGGCGGCGCTTTTTTCTGCCTTCCCCTACACAGGTAATGGCGGCAGGGAACACCGTAAATGTGACGCACGGTTCGTATATTTCCTATGGAAGTTACTCTACCAACTACATGACGGTAGATAATAACACCGGTATTGCGTACTGTGCGGAACCGACTAAGAGTACGCCGAGCGGCGGAAGTCACAGCTATCAGCTGCTCGGAAATGATTCCAGTATCCGAAAGGCACTGTACTATCTGCAGGGCGGACCGGGGCATGACTCCGTGAAGGATACGTATTTCAGTGGCATGAGCAGCAGCCAGATCTATGTCATCGGACACTTGGTTGTCTCTTATCTCTATGATAACGAGAGCTCTTCCAGTGATGCATTCTACGGAGCACCGGCCAGCTACAAGACAGCAGCCATCAACTTTGTCAATGCTCTGGACGGTCTTGAGAATCCTTCTTCGGATTTCCAGGCATTCATTGTTCCCGGCAACACAGCGGCTCAGACACTGGTTGGATGCTGGTATCAGAGATACGGATACATCGAGCTGCAGAAATCATCTGCGGACACATCCATCACAAAGGGAAACAGCAACTATTCCCTGAATGGTGCAAAGTACGGCATCTACTCCGGAAGTACTCTGGTAGAGACACTGACTACCGATGAGAACGGTTATGCAAAGTCCGGTCAGCTGAAAACCGGAAGTTACACTGTAAAAGAAATCAGTGCATCTGCCGGATATCAGGTGGATGCCAAGGGTTACGACGTGACAGTTACGGCAGACGGAACAGTCACCGTAAAATCATCCGAGACACCGTGTACCGGATGGATCGA
>ADGC01009798.1_pt1 | contig 11787 bp, 8 predicted proteins | sample 268048 | NCBI WGS metagenome assembly ADGC01 (sample SAMN02954255, study PRJNA42359) | wallaby gut metagenome | biome: terrestrial; feature: wallaby; material: gut; isolation source: foregut contents of Macropus eugenii | host: Notamacropus eugenii | place: Australia
ACCGCAGATATATACATATCCAAGAGAAGTATCCTCATCGTTATCGGCATGGATTGCATCTTCACCGGAAGTGATCGTAATATCACCGTCTGCGATTCGAATGCTGTCGTTTGCAGAAAGTCCGTGTTCCGCGGCATTGATCTCATAGGTTCCGCCGGTGATCTTTAAATCATCTTTGGATACAATGCCATGTCCGATGGAAGAAGCATTGATCACAAGGGTTCCCTGTCCGTTTAAAGTAATATCATCTTTTGCAAAGATAACAGCATCAATGTTATTTTCGTCAATATTAACATAAGAACCGCCGTTGGTAAGAGTATTTGTTGTGTCTGCAGCAGTTGTGATAAATACCTTATCCGCCTGTTTTACATAGATGGCAGCAGAGGTGGAGCTTGTGATATCCACACCGTTTAAAACAATCTGAACTTTCTCTGTATCATCCACGTCGACAATGATCATGCCGTCGTCTAAGGTTCCGGAAAATACATAGGTGCCTTCTGCCGTAATTGTAATGGTCGAGCCATCAATGGAAACATCAGAAGAATCGCTGGAAGCGGAATCGCCGTTTAATGTTACAGATACAGCTTCCGATTCGTCCCAGCCCTGCTCCATGTCGCGGTCGGTAAAATAATCTGAGTTAGATACAGCAGCCGTCGCTGTGGAGGAAGAATCGTCATCAGATGAAGATGCTGTCTGTGTGGCGGAATCTGCAGTTGTCTCTGTATTTGAAGATGTGTCAGAAGAAGCACATCCGACGGCGGCAACGGAAAGGGAAGCGGTTAATAATAAAATGGATACCTTTTTAAATTTCATGGATAAACCTCCTGTATTAGTAAATATGGCTGCAAAGATGCAGCCATTTGTGTTGCTATTGGGAATGCTGTTTTACAGCTCGGCTGTAGAAGTCTGCTGATTGGATACGGAAATTTCAAGGTTTCCGTTTCTTGTACGAAGCTCATCGATGAGAACCTTTTCTTCCTTTGCATCATGAAGTGTGATGTCATAGGTTAAACGGAAAAGACTGCCCATGTTTGTTGTTTTTACTCTTGTGAGTTCGTAAGAAGAGGTATGAGCCTTCATGATCGGGTCAAAGACATCGGTGTAGTTTAAGTCCTCGGGAATTGTAATGTTCAGTGTTTTTGCTTTTGCACCGTTGTCACCGAAGTTCAGCTTGCTGTAAAGCATGAACACACCGCCTAAAAGAATAGCGCAAAGGAACGCGTAACCAAGATAGCCCATACCGCAGATCAGACCGCAGCACATGGCAAGGAAGATAGCCCCGATTTCTTTTGCGGTACCTGCAGCGGAACGGAAACGAACCAGTGAAAAAGCACCGGTTACGGCAACACCGGTACCGACATTGCCGTTAACCATCATAATGACAACGCAGACAATGGCGGGAAGCAGCGCGAGTGTTGCGACAAAACTCTTGGAATGACGGGTATTGTACATATAGAAAAATGCAAGGATCAGTCCGATAACAAGAGCAGAGCAAACGCAAAGCAAGAAGTTAGATGGAGTGATCACAGTTGTTGTAGTGGAATCAAAGATTCCTGAAAATAATGAAGTCATGTTAAATTCCTTTCTTTATAAGCCTGTTGTATTGAATTTTGAGTTTGTATGAAAATGAAGCGGCATAGCTACGCCTGCATTGCGCCGCGGGATCCTCTTGTTACGCCATGAACCCGTGGTGAATAAAATCGCGCGGATGTGCTGATACGAGTGCGGGTATTTCCCTCATAAGAAGGCAGTGCCACAAGATCATTTCCTTCCTGCCGCATCATCTGGTATGCCATACCGTACTTGGAAAAAGATGTTTTATACACCTTCAGTTCCCGGAGAATATCGCACATCCATAAAGGAATGCCTCATGCGGTTTTTATTTCCATTAAAGTCTGGTCATCAGATAGTATTTTTGTACCGGACACTTTGCTTTTTAACGAAAGATCTGTTGTACGGTAAAGAATATTTTCATCAAAGGTAATCCTGAAATCCGGGTTGGCCGGATCAAGACAGAAGAAGGCTTATCTTTCATAGGAAATCCAAACCTTAGGAGCCAGATCGGTATAGTAAGTTCGGAAATACTGGATCTCACGGCCAATCTGAGAATCTACCGGAAGAGGAGTGCCGTGTTCAAAATTTGAGAATGTAACTTCTTCCGGAAGAGTAAGTCTTCTTTTATATACGATGGAATCATATTTTTTCTTTAATTCAATAAAAACCGGGTCTGTTGGTTTTGCTTCGTGATAGCTTCGGATGCGAAGCTTTTCTTTGTAAACCGGCTTTGTTAAAGAAGTTCGGATCAGACGAAAATTCTCAGTATCAAAATAGATATTTCGAATGGTTGTCCTTCCGTAATCATCTAACTGCATATGGCCCCGCATTGCTTCCAAAATTTTTTCTTTCTGGGCACGGGTCAGCATATATTTTATTTCATATCGTTTAAATGTTGCCTGATATGCCATAGGTTTCTCCCTTTATCTTTTGTATTGGAATTCTGTATTTTTGTATCTGACAAGGGGTATCTTACACTGCAAACTTAAAATGAAACTTAAAAAGAAAATTAAGTTTATAAAAAAACATCCGCTGTGTTTCAGATAATCAATCTGAAAGCAGCGGATGTTTTCTTCATATTCTCTTAATACGAATATTAAATTGTTTCAATACAAATATCAAATTTTATCAATATTAATATCAGATCGGCAGCAGTACCGTGATCACCAGTACCTTTTCGTCTTCTGTAGAAGCAGTGATCTTACCTTTATGCTGGTCCACAATTGCCTTGGCAATGGAAAGTCCAAGTCCATAGCCTTTGATCTTTGAATTTCGGGAAGGGTCACCCCGGTAAAAGCGGTCAAAGAAATGTTTGGTGCTTTCTTTTGAAATATGATCACATGTATTGGATACGGTAATCTGCGCATAATTTTTGGCAGATGAAAGTGTTACATGGATCTGTCCGCCTTCATTTGAATATTTCATGGCATTATCAAGAAAGATTGTGATAAGTCTTCGAATGGAACCCTCATCACCGTTAACAGAAATCATCGGTGTAATTTCCGATGTCAATTGACGGTTTTTTGTTTTTGCCATGGCCAAGAAACTGGATACGGTCTCTTCTGTAATATCGGATAATGAAAAATCAATCATTTCCGTATGCGGTCTGTCTTCTTCAGCCTTTGCAAGGAAAATCAGATTATTGGTCAGTTCGAGCATGCGGTCTGTCTGGCTGCGGATATCCCGGATCCATTCATTATCCTCTTCATCGATATCCATTTCCAGAACTTCGGTATCGGCATTGATGATGGCAAGGGGTGTTTTTAATTCATGCCCCGCATCAGTAATGAACTGACGCTGTTTTTCGTAGTTATCGACAAATGGCTTTGCAATCTTCGCGGAAAGAAAGATCATTAAAATGCCAACGGCACAAAGTCCTGCGGCAGACACGGCAATGCTGATGAACAAAAAGCGATAGAAGGAGTTTAGATCCCGGTTGCAGTCCAAAAAGATGACAAGAGTCTGTCCTTCATATTCGCTGACAGAATAGCGGTAGTGTTCATCAAAACCGGTGGTCCTGTCTTCCTCCATAATGTTTTGCGCCATTTCGATGGCTGTATCAGAATCAATGGCTGCAATCTTACCGGTATTCACCGCGGCAACTTCTTTATCAGAGGTAAAGGTGACAGTAAAATAGCGGGTTTCAAAGGCAAGCTCCGGTGATTGGTTGTTTCGCTTTTGATCGGCAGGTTGTGTCGGTGGATCCTGTGATTCAGAATGATCAGAAGATGAATCTGTATCGGCAGGAGGCTCCGCAGTTCTCATATCCTGTGTGAACTCTGACGGAAATTCGCCGCCGTTTTGTGACAGGATAGCAAGTGTCGAGTCTGCATTAACACAGATACTGTGGTAATTAAAAGCAGAAATCACACCAATGATCACGGCAAGAACTGCAATCAGAGAAAACATGGCAGCAAGCACAATCCGGCGCCTCAGTTTTTTGATCATGGCATTTCCTCCAGAGAATACCCAACATTACGGGTTGCTTGATCGCTACATTTGCATTGATCGCCTTTAATTTTTTTCGCAGATAAGAGACATATACCCATACAACATTCATTTCTACTTCACTGTCATATCCCCAGATCTTTTCAAAAAAGCGTTCGGTGGGAATTACATTTCCCGGATTGGAAATCAGAAGTTCCAGCATCTGAAATTCCTTCCCTGCAAGGCGATAGCTTCCGAAGGGAGAGGAAAGTTCATAGGTTGACTGATTCAGGGTAATATTTCCCAGTGACAGTTCTGTTGTTGTGTGCGCAGTCATGGTTCTTGTCATGGCACGGATACGGGCAAGCAGTTCTTTGCCGTGAAATGGTTTCGTCAGATAATCGTTGGCGCCGGCATCCAATCCTGCTACTTTATCGTCAATTTCGGATTTCGCTGTCAAAAGAAGAACAGGAATCTCGTTCCCTTTTGCACGAATGGTTTTTAAAACCGTAATGCCGTCGACCTTTGGCATCATAATGTCCAAAATAACACCGTCATAATTGCCGGCCTCCAGATAATCAAGTGCTTCTTCTCCGTCATATACAGGGTCTACGGAATAATTGGCACGCTCTAATATAACGCAAAGAGCCTTTGATAAAGCTTCTTCGTCCTCAGCAAGTAATAAACGCATATGGGATCCTTTCTCTTATGTGCTTTAAAATCATGGATGCTCTTACTTTTCGGCCGAAGAAAGAAGATGGAGATCATTCGCAGAGACCAAGAAAAGTTTTTATTTCATCCGCACGGTCACGGCCGTTTGCAAGACCTTCTTCATACATGGCAGCCATAACTTCCGTATCCCATGGTAGTCGTTGACATATGGTATTTGTCGGAAGGGGCAAAGGTCTGTGCGATGTCGTGATTACGAAGTTTTATAATATAATCGACTTCTTTATTATACATCTTGTGTCTGCGATTTAAACGATAAATAATATTCGGATATTTCTGCAGAGCAGCCGTATAGATGGCTCTGTGAGACTGCGGCTTCATATGAAAGTCGTTTGGCTTTGAAAAAATGATAACAATACGGTCACATCCCATTTTACGTAATTTATAGATCGGGATGGAATCAGAAACGCCTCCGTCAAAGTATTCTGTACTGCCGAATTTTACAGGACGGCAGATAACCGGAAGGGCGCAGGAGGCAGAAATAGCCTCATAGTGGTTTCTGCCAAGATCAGCCTTTGTAAAATAGTGCGGTCGGCCGGTTCTTGCGTTGGTTGCCGGAATGATGAATTCGCTTGGATTTGCACGAAGTGCATCATAGTCCAGCGGATCTGCACCGGTTTCCGAAGAAAGATCTCCGTAAATATAGTCCAGTCCAAAGGCAGAACCGGTAGTTAAAAAGCTTTTCATTCCAAAGTAACGTGGATCCAAACTGTGCTGCAGATAAAAACGTTTATTTCGTTCCCTTTGTCCCGCAAGAAAACTTGCAGCATTTGCAGAGCCGGCAGAAACACCTGCTACTACATCAAAATGAATTCCTGCATCCAAAAAGGCGTCCAGCACACCGGCGCTGTAAATATTCTTCATTCCGCCGCCTTCGACGATCAATCCTGTTTTCATATTTTCTCCTGTTCCATAAAGATTTTCGAGATTAATGATAATCATAGCATAGTTGAAAATTGTCAGGGGTTTACAATATTTGCATTTTGTAGGGGAAAAGAGGAATAGTTATTTCTTATACCCGGCGACTTTGATAAAATATTATGACCTTATCATGGAATATGGTAAAATAAAAAGACGTATGAATTTTAGAAAGCAGGTAATGGATCTATGCAGTTAAATCCAAATATAAAAAGAAGAAAACCGGCAAAGAAGGGTGTGATGTGGGTTTGTGTTCCCATGATCATTGTGATTTTGATCCAGACCATCGTATCTTTTGTTGTGACAGAGGCGGTCACTTTTCAAAATATGCACAAAACCTGGATATGTCCATGGAGGAGCTGTACCAGCTGATACTGGACTTAACAGGCAACAGTGAATTTAACGGCTTGATCCTTCTGATATACGCGGCTGTAACATCGGTGATTTTCTGGTTCTGGTATCGCAGTGAGTTTTTAATGCGTAAAAAAGAAAAAGGCTGGGGCGCTCAGTTTAAGCTGTTTGGCAGCTATGATTATCGGTATTTGATTCCGGGAGTAATTCTTGGAGTTGCAGCATTCCAATACGGAGCCACATATCTGATGAACATATTAGGAATGATGTTCCCTGACTGGCTGGAAACCTATGCACAGATCATGCAGAATGCAGGACTTGGCCAAGGAAGCATTTCGCCGGTTCTGGTTTTATATTCCGTTGTGTTAGGACCGATCGCGGAAGAATTAACCTATCGCGGTCTAACCTTTGGTTTTGCCCGAAGAAACATGACCTTTGCTTCCGCAAATTTCCTGCAGGCACTTTTATTTGGTTATCTGCACGGAAACATGCTGCAGGGCTGCATGGCATTCGCCTTAGGTCTTGTATTCGGTTATATCATGGAAAAAACAGATAACCTTTTACTGGTTATTCTGCTGCACATTGCATTTAATGGATTTTCCACATTTGCGGGTAATCTGATCTACAGCGGAAACAATATATTCGGGTTCTATTTAAGCGTATTCTTTGGTATGACAGGAACTTACTTTGCAATCCTTATGATCACAAAAGGTGCAGAGAAAAAAAGAGTTTCGGACAGCCCGAACAATGGTCCGGCGGCATCTGACTCCGATCGGGAGCAGTAACCGAAAAGGACAACAAGGAAGGAGCCTTATGGCTAAAAAAATAAAAACAGATTATACGGGAATGGTAGAACGCTGGGGGCACAGAAAGTTTTCTTCTGTTCTTGGACTGGAGAGGGAAAGCGTAAGGGTGACAGAGGATGGCTTCTTAGCAGCATCACCGCATCCATTCACAAAGCCGGAGTTTGACCCCGCATCCTTTGACAGAGACTTTGCAGAATGTCAGACAGAGCTTGTAACACCGGTCAGCTACAGTTCCATGGATCTGTACGGCAATCTTTTGATGATGCACCGGCAGGCAGTTAAACGTCTGAAGCGTCAAAATCCCAGGGAATATCTGTGGGTTTATTCGAATCCTCCGTATATCGGAGAGAATATCCCTGTTGCACGGTTTACCGGTGATCTTGCATGGAAAACCGAGTACCGCAAATATCTGACCGAACGCTACGGAAGCCATAAACAGCTGTTTTCCGGCATTCATTATAATTTCTCATTTCCGAATTTTTTGATTCCTAAGAAAGAGAAAAACGCATTCTACATGAATCTGGCAAGAAATGTGTATATCCATGCATATCTGCCGGTCATGCTTCTTTCCGCCAGTCCGGTATATGACTCCTCCTTTGACTACGAGGCACCGGGGACTGCAAAAATTTCCGATGCTGCAAGTATTCGCGTCGGAGAAAACGGTTACTGGAATCCGAAAACCTTATATCTTGATTTCTCCTCCGTAGAAGCCTATGCAGCCTCCGCAGAAGAGCATGTAAAGAAAAATGAAATCATGTACACGTCAGAGATTTATCTTCCCGTGCGGATCAAATCTGCAAAAACAACAGATCCGAATAAATACGTCGAAGAAGGAATTGACTATGTGGAGTTTCGATCCGTCGACATCAATCCCTTTGATGAAGCAGGAATTGACTACAGGGACCTGGAATTTTTACATTTATTCATGATCTATATGGCAAGTCTTCCGGAAATTGATCTGACAAAAAAGCGTCAGGATGTTGCCATGCACGACGTAAAGGAAGCAGCCATGCTTCATCCATCCCAGAAGCTTGTAGACTGCGCATGTGCCGTGTTAGAGGATATGTATCGTTACTTCGAACCGGAAAAAGCCGTTGTCTGGAACTTTTTGGATTACGAAATGGCAAAACTCGTAAAACCCGAGCGCCGCTACTCCACCAAAATCATCACCGAATACGGCCCCCACTACGTCGAAGCCATGCTAGCATCCTTCAAGAAACGACAAGGGTAGAACTGCTGAAAATCATTAAGATTCAGCAAGAGTAATAGAAGGTAGAAGTAATTCTGATGAAAAATAACAAAGTTTGGATATTGTTTTTCCAGGAGTGAGTATCCAAAATTTTTGTGATTACAGAAAAGTATCGCAGGAGATGTCCTTACATATTCCCTAAGCGAACATTGAGGAAGCGGATGCAATCGTCCCAGCCTTCTGGGGCGATTGGCAGGCGCGACGACGTGAGCGTGGGAATATGTAAGGACATCTCCGGGTGATCGGTTATTGAAATACAGAAAAATTTTAGAAAGGAACGTATGTCTTTTGTCCATCTTCACACCCATACCCAGTACAGCTTACTGGACGGGTCAAATAAAATAAAAGATTATGTTTCCCGTGTTAAGGAACTGGGAATGAATGCGGCGGCCATCACCGATCATGGTGTTATGTTCGGCGTTATCGATTTCTATAAGGAATGCCTGGCACAGGGAATTAAGCCGCTGCTTGGCAGTGAGGTGTATGTGGCGCCGGGATCCCGTTTCGACAGGGAACCAACCCAGCGCGGCGATGACCGATACTATCATCTGATTTTGATCGCAGAAAATAATCAGGGATATTCCAATCTGATGAAGATCGTGTCAAAGGGATATGTTGACGGCTATTACTATCGTCCCCGTGTGGACCGTGAAGTGCTTGAACAGTATCATGAGGGGATCATATGTACATCTGCCTGTCTCGCAGGAGAGGTTCAGAAAAATCTGGCCAGAGGCATGTATGAAGAAGCAAAAAGTGCAGCACTCTGGTATCGGAATACCTTTGGGGCAGATAATTATTTTCTGGAACTTCAGGATCATGGGATTCCGGAGCAGAAAACAGTTAACCAGGGCCTGCTGCGCCTTTCAGCAGAAACAGGAATCCCTCTTGTGGCAACCAATGACTGTCACTATACAAATGCGGAAGATTGGGCATCCCATGACGTTTTGCTTTGTATCCAGACCGGAAAGAAGCTTGCAGATGAGGACCGTCTTCGTTATGAAGGCGGACAGTATTATGTGAAATCCGAGGCAGAGATGCAGGCACTTTTTCCGTATGCGCCGCAGGCTTTGGAAAATACCCAGAAGATTGCAGACCGATGCAATGTAACGATCGAATTTGGCGTAACAAAGCTGCCGCATTACGAAGTGCCGGAAGGGTATGATTCCTGGACATATTTAAATAAACTATGCAGGGAAGGCCTTGTTAACCGCTACGGAGACAGAGCACCCAAGCTTTTACCGCAGTTAGAGTACGAGCTTTCGGTTATTCAGAAAATGGGATATGTTGATTATTTCCTGATCGTATGGGATTTTATCAATTATGCCCGGACTCATGGAATTCCGGTAGGTCCGGGTAGAGGCTCCGCCGCAGGTTCCCTTGTTTCTTATACAACAGGAATTACCAATATCGATCCGGAGAGATATGCCCTTCTTTTTGAGCGTTTTTTGAATCCGGAACGTGTATCCATGCCGGATATTGACGTTGACTTTGACTTTGAGCGAAGAGGAGAGGTCATCGATTATGTTGTAAAAAAATACGGCAAGGACTGTGTGACGCAGATCGTAACCTTCGGTACCATGGCGGCAAGAAACGTCATCCGTGATGTAGGCCGTGTTATGGATCTGCCCTATGGATATGTGGATGTGATCGCCAAGAGCATCCCCCAGGAACTAAATATTACCATCGATAAAGCTTTGGTGGAAAATCCGGACCTTCGGAAAATGTATGAAGAGGATGCACAGGCAAAGGAGCTGATCGATAATGCCAGAAAGCTGGAAGGTCTTCCGAGACATACATCCATGCATGCGGCAGGTGTTGTAATTTCCCAGAACCCTATGGATACCTACGTGCCGTTATCCAGAGCTTCCGATGGTACCATTGTAACGCAGTTTACAATGACAACTATTGAAGAGCTTGGACTATTAAAAATGGATTTCCTTGGTCTTAGAACACTGACGGTTATTGACAATGCCGTAAAGGGAGCCGTTGAAAATAATCCGGGGCTAACGCTGGATATCGATCACATTGATTTCAATGATAAAGCCGTCTATGAAATGATCGGTGCCGGAAAAACCGAAGGTGTTTTCCAGTTAGAGTCTGCCGGCATGAAAAACTTTATGAAGGAGTTAAAGCCGGAAAACCTGGAGGATGTTATTGCCGGAATTTCTTTGTACCGTCCGGGTCCGATGGACTTTATTCCCCAGTATATCAAGGGTAAAAAAGCTCCGGATGCCGTTACCTATGACTGTCCGCAGTTAGAGCCGATCTTAGAGCCGACCTACGGCTGTATTGTTTATCAGGAGCAGGTAATGCAGATCGTGCAGCAGCTGGCGGGATATTCTCTCGGCCGTGCCGATCTTGTGCGCCGTGCCATGAGTAAGAAAAAAGGCAAAGTAATGGAGCAGGAGCGAAAAAACTTTGTCTACGGCAACGAAGAAGAAGGAGTAAAAGGCTGTATTGCCAACGGAATTGCCGAAGAAATGGCAAACAAGATCTACGATGATATGATCGACTTTGCAAAGTACGCCTTCAATAAATCCCATGCGGCAGCATACGCGGTAGTTGCTTACCAGACCGCATATTTGAAGTACTATTATCCAAAAGAATTTATGGCATCCATGATGACAAGCTTCATTGATAATTCTGTTAAAGTAAGCGGATATATTCAGGTTTGCCGAAACATGAACATTAAGGTGCTGCCGCCGAATGTGAATGAAGGAGACGGCAGATTCGTGGCAGTAAAGGACGGCATTCGCTACGGTATGTATGCCATTAAGTCTGTGGGCCGCGCTGTTATCGATGAAATTGTTGCAAAAAGAAATGCCGGCGGTCCGTTTAAAACATTAGAAGATTTCATCACAAGGGTCATCGGAGAATCCGTCAATAAGCGTGCCATTGAAAATCTGATCAAGGCGGGAGCTTTAGACGGACTTGACGGCAACCGAAGGCAGATGATCTACATCTTCCCCGCCATGGTGGATAAGATCAATTCCGATAAGAAGAACTCGATTGAAGGGCAGATGAGTCTCTTCGATTTTGTGGATTCTTCCATGAAGCAGGATTTCGCCATTCAGATGCCGGATGTACCGGAATTTGACAGAGAAGTTCTGTTAGGATTTGAAAAAGAGGTTCTTGGCATTTATGTCAGCGGACATCCGTTGGAAGAATACATGAGTATCATGAATAAAAACACCACAGCAGGTGCTTCCGGCTTTATGGTGGATGAAGAAACCGGAGAAACCGCGGTTAAGGATCAGAGCCGCGTTGTGATCGGCGGAATGATCACAGAAAAAACCGTAAAGTTTACAAAGAACAATCAGCCCATGGCTTTTATCATGGTAGAAGATCTGGAAGGTACGGTTGAGGTGATCGTTTTTCCAAAGGTATTCGAACGGTATCGGGCATATTTAGAGGAAGATGCAAAAATTCTGATCCGAGGCAGAGTTACAGCGGAAGAGGATAAAGATGCAAAGCTGATCGCAGAAGAGATCCATTCCTTTGATGAAGTTCCAACGGAGCTTTGGATCCAGCTTTCTGATAAAGAAGAGTATGCGCAAAAAGAACAGGAAATCGCCAATATCAGCCAAAAGCATCCAGGAAACGCCACGGTGGTTGTGTACCTGTCAAAGCTGAAAGCGGTAAGGAAAATGCCGGGAACTTTTAATGCTGCGGTAACTGCAGAGGCATTACGTCAATTCACTGAAAAATTTGGTGAAGGAAACGTGAAAGTTGTCGAAAAAGCCATTGAATCAG
>ADGC01003580.1_pt1 | contig 11782 bp, 14 predicted proteins | sample 268048 | NCBI WGS metagenome assembly ADGC01 (sample SAMN02954255, study PRJNA42359) | wallaby gut metagenome | biome: terrestrial; feature: wallaby; material: gut; isolation source: foregut contents of Macropus eugenii | host: Notamacropus eugenii | place: Australia
TGAAGCTGTCAAAAGGGAATCGGACAATTACGAGCTTTATATTATATTACGATAATCTGAATGCTCTTGGATACGAAGAAGAGGCAGAAGATTATTTAAATAAGGCCCTGGAGATTTCAGGAGAAAAGGGAAGCAATTATCTGTATCGCGGCAGAATATATCTGCTTTTGGATCAGTACGATGCGGCAGAGGTGCAGCTGAATAAGGCGGTGGATGCAGGCGAGTATGAAGGCTATGCATATTTATGCCGACTTTATGATGCAACCGGTGACGTTTCGAAAGCCGAAGATCAGCTGACACTGTATAAAGGACAGGAAGGTCTGAAAGTTTCCGATTACTCTGAAATCGCAAAGGCAGAGCTTTCCCGCGGTGATTATGATGCAGCCTTTTCCGATGTGGAAACAGCATTGGCAAACAGCAGCAGCAACAGTACAGAAGAAAGAGAAATGCTGGAAATTAAAATTTCCTGTCTGGAAAAACAGGGGGATTATAAAAAAGCCCTTGAAGCCGCACAGGAATTTATAGAAAAATATCCGGACAGTCAGGAAATGCTTCGGGAAATTGAGTTCCTTACCGTACTGACTGCAGATTGAGGTGAAGTTGAGTAATACAGAATACAGAAAAGAAAAAGTAATCCTGTTTGCTGTCAGGAAAAATGCAGAGGATGATACCGAGCAGTCTCTGGATGAACTTGCAGAACTATGTGATACTGCAGGGGCACAGGTTTGCGGTTCTCTGATCCAGAATCTGGAATATCCGGTTTCCGGAACTTATTTCGGGAAGGGTAAAATTGAAGAACTCGGTGAATATGTTCAGATGCTTGATGCTGACGGCGTTGTATGTGACGATGAACTTTCTCCGGCACAGATGCGAAATCTTGAAATGATGCTGGGATGTAAGGTAATGGATCGTACCATGGTCATACTTGATATTTTTGCAGCACATGCGACGACGGCGGAAGGTAAGATACAGGTGGAGCTTGCACAGCTTCGTTATCGGTTATCCCGACTTGGCGGCATGGGAACGGAAATGTCCCGTTTAGGCGGCGGTATCGGTACACGAGGTCCGGGTGAAAAAAAGCTGGAGGTGGACCGCCGGCGGATCCGAAGCCGTATTGGTCAGTTAAAGGCCGAATCAAAGGAAATCAAAGCCCACAGAGAACTGACAAGAGAACACCGAAACCGTACACAGATGCCGGTGGCAGCCATTGTTGGATACACCAATGCCGGTAAGTCTACATTGTTAAACAGTTTGACCGGTGCCGGTATTCTTGCAGAGGATATGCTGTTTGCGACTCTGGATACGACTACAAGGGTGCTTAAGCTGTCAGGTAAGCAGGAAATATTGCTGACAGATACGGTTGGATTTATACGAAAGCTTCCCCACGGTCTCATCGATGCATTTCGGTCAACCCTGGAAGAAGCGAAGTATGCGGATTATATCATCCATGTCGTTGATGCGAGCAGCACGCAGATGGATGCACAGATGGCAACGGTATACGAAACATTAGATGAACTGGGTGTGAGCGGCAAAAAGATCATTACCCTGTTTAATAAAACAGATAAACTGACACAGCCGGAAATTCTTCGGGATTTCCGTGCAGAAAAGTCCCTTCGGATCTCTGCGAAAAATAAAACCGGTTTAGATGAGGTGAAGGATTCGCTGGAAGAACTGCTTCGGGATGATAAGGTATTGGTGGAACGGGTGCTTGGCTATGAAAAGATGAGTCTGATCGCCCAGATCCACAAACGCGGTGAAGTGCTTGAGGAAGCCTACGAATCTGACGGGATTCATATAAAGGCGTATATCCCTCTTGCCATATATGGAATTTTAGATGATTAAACATGTAAGGAGGCAAAGATGATCACAACTCTTATTAACAAAATCGAAGAGACAAACGCACCGGTTGTTGTAGGTCTTGATCCGCAGCTTGGTTTTATCCCTTCCCATATTTTAGAGGATGCCTATGGCGCTTATGGAGAAACCTTAAAGGGCGCAGCAGAAGCCTTCTGGGTATTCAATAAGCAGATAATTGATGCGATCGCAGATATCGTACCGGCAGTAAAGCCGCAGAGCGCCATGTATGAGCGCCTTGGACTTGCAGGGGAAGAGGTTTATAAGAGAACCATCGATTACTGTCATCACAAAGGTCTTGTGGTGATCGGTGACATCAAGCGCGGTGATATCGGTTCTACTTCCGGCGCATATGCCGACGGACATCTTAGGTACAGTAACCATCGGAAAGAACACATATGCACCTTTTGATGAGGATTTTGCAACAGTAAATCCGTACATGGGAAGCGATGCCGTAACACCGTTTACCGATGTATGCAAAAAATGCGGCAAAGGTATCTTTGTACTCGTAAAAACATCAAATCCTTCCTCCGGAGAATTTCAGGATCGTCTGATCGACGGAAGAGCGCTTTATGAGCATGTTGCCGATCAGGTACGTTCCTGGGGAGATGATGTGATGGATGGCTCATACAGCGAAGTCGGAGCAGTTGTAGGTGCGACCTATCCGGAGCAGGGAGAAATCTTAAGAAAGCTCATGCCGCATAATTATATTCTTGTACCGGGGTACGGTGCACAGGGCCGGAAAGGGAGCAGATCTTGTTCACTTCTTTAATCCGGACGGACTCGGTGCAATCGTTAATTCTTCCCGCGGTATTATTGCTGCATATAAGAATGATGCGTACAAGTCTTTCGGCGAAAAGAATTTTGCAGATGCTTCCCGTCAGGCTACACTCGATATGATCGCCGACATTAACGGCGCCCTTGGAAAATAACAGGAGATCTTATGGCTGAAAAAATTATGGATGAAGGAGTAATCCTGTCACAGGAATGCCTGGCCGAAGGCGTTTACTCCATGTTGATCAAAACAAAGATTGCTGCGATGTGTAAGGCCGGACAGTTTGTCAGTGTTTATACAAAGGATAACAGCCGCCTGCTTCCGCGTCCGATCAGTATCTGTGATTTCTCTGCAGAGGAGGAGACACTTCGATTGGTTTATCGTGTGGTCGGTGAAGGAACAAAGCAGTTTTCGGATTATAAGGCAGGAGAAAATATCCGCTTGTTAGGCCCTCTCGGAAATGGATTTTCCCTGGAAGGAAAGCACCCGCTTCTTGTTGGGGGCGGTATCGGAGTCCCTCCTATGGTTGGACTTGCCAATGCCTTTAAGGCAGCAGATGCTGACATGGAAGTGCAGCTTGTTATGGGTTACCGAAATGCAGACACTTTCCTTGAGGAGGAACTGAAAGCAGCAGGTACTCTTTATATTGCAACAGATGACGGAAGTCTCGGGACCCACGGTACTGTGATTGATGCAATCAAAGCAAATCAGATTTCATGTGATGCAATCCTTGCCTGCGGACCAAAGCCAATGCTTCGTGCATTAAAGGAATATGCTGAAGAAAATAATATTCCCTGCTGGATTTCCATGGAAGAGCGTATGGCATGCGGAATCGGTGCCTGTCTTGGCTGCGTATGTAAGTCAACGGAAATTGATGACCATTCAAAGGTTCATAACAAGAGAGTCTGTGCAGACGGTCCTGTATTCAATGCGAAGGAGGTGGATCTGACATGAACACAAAGGTAAATATTGCCGGTGTGGAATTAAAAAATCCGGTTATGGAAGCTTCCGGTACCTTCGGCAGCGGTATGGAATACGGTGAATTTGTTGATTTAAATCGTTTGGGCGCTGTGGTAACGAAAGGCGTGGCAGATGTACCGTGGCCAGGAAATCCAACGCCGAGAGTGGCAGAAGTAACAGGTGGTATGTTAAATGCCATTGGTCTGCAGAATCCCGGTGTGGAAACATTTGCAAAAAGAGATCTGCCGTATCTTGCGCAGTTTGACACAAAGGTAGTTGTAAATGTCTGCGGTCATTCCGAAGAGGAATATGCAAGAGTTGTGGAACGTCTTGCTGAAGAAAAACGTCCGGATCTTCTTGAAATCAATATTTCCTGCCCGAACGTAAAGGAAGGCGGACTTGCTTTCGGAACCGATCCAAAGCAGGTGGAGTATATTACAAGAAAAATGAAAGATCTTGCAAAACAGCCTGTGATCATAAAGCTGACACCGAATGTAACGGATATTAAGGAAATTGCAAAAGCCGCAGAAGCAGGCGGTGCAGATGCTGTATCTTTAATCAATACCATTACCGGTATGAAGATTGACATTCGAAGAAAAACCTTCCTTCTTGCCAACAAAACCGGCGGTATGTCCGGTCCTGCAGTTCATCCGATTGCGGTGCGCATGGTATATGAAGTGGCACAGGCAGTAAATATCCCGATCATCGGAATGGGAGGAATCGCTACTGCAGAGGATGCAATCGAAATGATACTTGCGGGGGCAAATGCAGTTTCCGTAGGTACGGCAAATTTTTACAATCCAAGAGCAACACTTGATGTGGTAGAAGGAATTGAACGTTACATGCAGGAAATGGGCGTGGAAGATATCAATGATCTTGTAGGCGCAGTAAGATAACGAAAGAGGAATATCATCATGGAAAGATACAAAGAGGAATTTATTGAGTTTATGATTGACTGTGAAGTTTTAAAGTTCGGTGACTTCACAACAAAAAGCGGCAGAAAGACTCCGTTTTTTGTAAATACCGGATATTACAGAACCGGTTCTCAGCTGAAGAAGCTGGGGGAGTATTATGCAAAGGCAATTCATGATGCATTCGGAACGGATTTCGATGTCCTGTTCGGACCTGCATACAAGGGTATTCCGCTTACCGTTACAACATCAGTTGCTTTGGCAAATGAATATGATGCAGATATCCGCTATTGCTCCAACCGTAAGGAAGAGAAGGATCACGGTGATAAGGGAATCCTTCTCGGCGGACCGATCGAAGACGGCGACAAGGTTGTGATCATTGAAGATGTAACAACTGCCGGAACCTCTATTAAAGAAACATTTCCGATCATTCAGGCACAGGGAAATGATATTACGGTAGCAGGTCTTGTTGTTTCCGTTGACCGTATGGAAAGAGGTCAGGGAACAAAGGCTGCTCTTACAGAAATCGGTGAGAACTACGGAATGAAGACAACCGCAATCGTAACTATGGCAGAGGTTGTTGAGCATCTTTACAACAAGCCGTATAAGGGCAAGGTTATCATCGATGATGCGATGAAGGCTGCAATTGACGCTTACTACAAAAAATACGGAGCAGAAGCATGAAAAATGATCAGAAGCGTTCGAGAGGAGAAAGGTTCATCCTTGTGAGCCTGTTTATACTCTACCTTCTGATCCTTAGCTACTTCCTTTTCTTTGCAGAGAATCTTGGGAGAAATGAAGCGGCTCCTCATGGAGTAAATTTAGAACCGTTTAAGGAAATCCGCCGCTATATACAGTACGTGTCCGTACTAGGCTACCCTTACGTTCTTTTAAATCTTCTGGGAAATGTTCTGGCATTTGTTCCCTTCGGAATGTTTTTGCCTGTCGTACCCAGAAAACGACCAAGATGGTATACGGTGATCTTATCATCTGTAATGTTCTCGGTTCTTGTGGAGGTGATTCAGCTTGTTACATCTCTCGGAACCTGTGACGTGGATGATGTGATTCTTAACAGTCTCGGAGGCATTGTGGGGTGGTGCATATACTGGATGGCGCATCGGATCCGCAGAGGACCTCTTCAGGAAAGGATAAAACAAAATGGCAGATCGCAGAAGTAGACGAAGGCGAATGGAAAATCGGAAAGCATTTTCCTCGACGGGGGTGGTTGCTGCGATGGTTTCTGCGGGAGCAATTCTTTTGTGGGTTGCTTTCGTTGTACTGGCAAGCATGCAAAACGGTGATGTCGCAAATGTTGTTGCAGGTATCAGCGTGCTTGCATATATTGCTTCAATTGTCAGTCTTGTATTCGGAATCAGAGCATTTTCAGAAAAGCAGTTTTCTTTTGGCAGCAGGCTTGCGGGAATTATTGTACCGGGAATTGCATTTGCTGTATGGACATTTTTATATCTGACGGGGTTGCTGCTTTCATAGGAGGTGAAAATTTGACAGAAGAATATTCGAAGGATGCCGATCTGATGGAACGGTACGATCTTGTAATGGAACGTATTACCGCGATTGCGGAAGAACCTGAGATCGAAGGACCTTTCGGCAGCTATATGCAAAAGGTAGCAAAGTTGTTTCTGGACGTTTCCCATATCAGCGTTCTGGAACAAAATCATATGCTTCGGGATCTGACGTTTCAAGAGCATAAAGATTTACAGGATAAGGTTTACAAACGTATGGATCCGGATCACTATGCAAAGAGCTTTCTGCGTCCGGCTTACGCCGGTGAACAACTTGGAGACGAACTCGGCGGAATGTTAAGTGCGTTTTATACCGACTGTCTTGCGGCGATCGTCTGGGCGTATCAGGGAAGAACTGATCTTGTTCTTTTATACGCTGAGCTCTTTGTGCTGATCCATGGAAGTTTTTTGATGGAAATGGAGGAAGCAGGCTCAAAGGAAGAGGAAAAAATCCTACCAGATTCAATTCCATACTTAAAAGAGAGCGTACATGACAGCATTCGCTGGTTCTATCATGATAACTGTGAGATTTTTCAAAAAGAATCAATCCTTTCCATGATCGATCCGGAAAGAAAATTTTTACAGAGATATTGCAGAACATGCCAATCTGACGGATCTTTCCTATCTGTTCTGGTATGGATCATACATCAGTGATGATGTAATCAAAATGGCGGAATTTATGAACTCCAGAACGGAGGAAGAAGTGAAAGCCATGGCGGATACCTTTACGGAAGGATATCGGATTGGATTTGAGGTAACAAGAAAAGATCTTTACAAAAAAGAAGACCGTTAAAATCGAATATCCGATCGGTATGGAGCGCATGGTACGTTTCGCCATCAAAAACTTTAAAGAAATGGGACTGTTCCGTAACCATGCAGGGAGAAGCCCTTCTCTCGCTTAAACGGACGGGGAGGTGCTAAGAGAGGTGTTTATAATATCTCTTTAAATCCGCAGCTGGAGTTTGATCATAGAAACGACAGAAGCTGTTATCTGGATCACAATCTGGTGAACCGTCGTCTGGAAGTTTTGAAGGACACTTTTGCAAAAAATAAAAAGCTTGCAAAGCAGCATGGCGGTCCCGCCGTGATCGAAGTATTTGGTGAACCGGAATTTGTACCGGTGACAGATGCATGCAGTCTGCAGTATTCTTCAAAGCAGAATAAGCTGAATGTTTCGTATGCAAGCCAGGCTTCGGAAATTACGAATACATATATCCCGGGAGACGAAAGAAGTTTTACGATCATTGCATTCCCGCTTCCGAGTATCGGTGACCGGTTTGAGGAAATTTTTGCAAAGACAATAGAGATCAATACGCTTGATTATTCAAAGTATCAGCGAATGCAGCAGAAGATCATTGATGTGCTGGATCAGGGCGAGAGCGTTTATATTAAAGGCCGTGACGGCAATGAAACAGATCTTACCGTTGCACTTTATAAACTGAAGGATCCTGCCAATGAGACAAAGTTTGAGAATTGTGTTGCCGATGTTAATATCCCGGTAGGAGAGGTGTTTACGTCTCCTGTATTAGAAGGAACAAACGGAGTTCTGCATGTTTCACAGGTGTATCTGAACGGAACGGCATTCAAAAATCTGAAGCTTATTTTTAAGGATGGTATGGTACAGTCAGTGACCTGCAGTAATTTTGAAAATGAGGAAGATAATAAAAGACTGATCGATGAAAATATTCTTTTCTTCCATCCCACATTGCCGATGGGAGAGTTTGCGATCGGTACAAATACAACCGCGTATCGAATGGGAAAGGATTTTAATATAGCTTCAAAGCTGCCGATCCTGATCGCGGAAAAAACCGGACCTCATTTTGCAGTCGGTGATACCTGCTATTCCCATGCAGAGGATGTGGCGGTATTTAATCCTGACGGAAAAGAAATCGTGGCAAGGGATAACAGTATTTCCCTGCTTCGTAATACAGACAGTAGTAAAGCTTATTTTAACTGTCATACAGATATTACAATTCCGTTTGATGAACTCGGGGAAATATCTGCAGTAACAGAGGATGGCAGAAAACTGCCGATCATCCTCGGAGGCAAGTTTACGGTAGAAGGTTGTGAAGAACTCAACCTTCCGCTGGAAAGTTAAGAAGGAGAGAAAAATGGCACAGGTAGGAATCGTAATGGGCAGTGACTCTGATATGCCGATTATGGCAAAGGCAGCAGAAATCTTAGATCAGCTTGGAATTTCATATGATATGAACATCATTTCAGCGCATAGAGAACCGGAAGAGTTTTTTGCTTATGCAAACAGTGCAGAAGAAAAAGGTTATAAGGTAATTATTGCCGGTGCCGGAAAGGCAGCTCATTTACCGGGAATGTGTGCAGCAATTTTTCCAATGCCTGTCATCGGTATTCCGATGAAGACATCTGATCTCGGCGGTGTAGATTCACTTTACTCTATTGTACAGATGCCGACAGGTATTCCGGTTGCGACCGTAGCGATCAACGGCGGCGCAAATGCAGGTATCCTTGCAGCAAAGATCCTTGCAACCGGTGATGAAGCACTTCTTGGCCGCTTGAAGGATTATTCAAAGGAATTAAAGGACCAGGTAGTGGCTAAGGACGAAAAGCTTCAGGAAGTTGGGTATAAGAATTACAAGTAAGTCGTTGGAAATAAGAATTACAAGTAAGTCGTTCGTGTTTACCTGAGAAGTAACTGTTACAGATCTATAAGCAACATGTATGAATGGTAGAAGTATTTATAATTAGAATTTATAAGTTACTCAATTTATACTTACAGTGACAGGTAGTGGCGCAAAGCGTCTTTTAGAATTAAAAGATCCAGGAGGATATTATGGATTACAAGAGCGCAGGTGTAGATATTGAAGCTGGTTATAAGTCAGTTGAACTGATGAAGGAATATGTTAAGGGAACAATGCGTCCGGAAGTTTTAGGCGGTCTCGGAGGCTTCTCCGGTGCCTTCTCTATGGCTTCCTTTAAGGATATGGAAGAGCCTACTCTTCTTTCCGGAACTGACGGTGTCGGAACAAAGATCCAGCTTGCTTTCCTTATGGATAAGCATGACACCATCGGTATCGATGCGGTTGCCATGTGTGTAAACGATGTTGTTTGTGCCGGCGGTGATCCGCTTTTCTTCCTGGATTACATTGCCTGCGGCAAGAACTATCCGGAAAAGATTGCTTCTATCGTTAAGGGTGTAGCAGAAGGCTGCAAGCAGTCTGACTGTGCACTGATCGGTGGTGAGACAGCAGAGCATCCGGGACTCATGCCGGAGGATGAATACGATGTGGCAGGTTTCTCTGTTGGTATTGTTGATAAGAAGGACATTATTACCGGAGAAAATGTAAAAGACGGTGATGTAGTGATCGGTATGGCATCAAGCGGTGTTCATTCCAACGGTTTTTCTCTTGTAAGAAAGATCTTCCCGATGACAAAGGAATCTTTAGATACATATTACGATGAGCTTGGAAAGACATTAGGTGAAGCCCTGATCGAGCCGACAAGAATTTATGTACACGCATTAAAGGCTATTCGTAATGCCGGTGTTACCATCGAAGCATGCAGCCATATTACCGGCGGCGGTTTCTATGAGAATATCCCGAGAATGCTTCCGGAAGGAAAGCGTGCCGTTATTGAAAAGGATTCTTACGAGGTTCCGGCAATTTTCAAGCTTATGGCAAAGACAGGTGATGTTGCAGAAGAAATGATGTACAACACATACAATATGGGTATCGGTATGATGCTTGTTGTTGATCCGGCTGATGTGGATAAGACAATGGAAGCAATTAAGTCAGCAGGCGATACACCGTATGTGATCGGTCATATCGAAAACGGAGAGAAGGGTGTTACCTTATGCTAAAAATCGGTATTTGTGTATCCGGCGGCGGTACCAATCTCCAGGCTATCATTGATGCTGTAAACAGCGGTAAGATCCAAAATACCCAAATTGCTGTAGTTGTCAGCAATAATCCCAATGCATATGCATTAGAACGAGCAAAAAATGCAGGAATCCCGGGAGTTGTTGTCAGCCGAAAGGATCATCCGGACAAGGATGAGTTTAATCAGGCTCTGATCGCATCTTTAGAGGATGCGGGAGTAGATCTTGTTGTGCTTGCCGGTTTTCTTGTTGTGATCCCTCCGGAAATGGTAAAGCGTTTTCCGAATAAGATCATCAATATTCATCCATCTTTAATTCCTTCCTTCTGCGGAACAGGCTATTACGGCCTTAAGGTACATGAGGGTGTTCTTGCAAGAGGCGTAAAGTATACCGGTGCTACGGTACACTTTGTGGATGAAGGCACAGATTCCGGTCCGATCATTATTCAGAAACCGGTAGCCGTGAAAAACGGAGATACACCGGAGGTTTTACAGCGACGTGTCATGGAAGAAGCAGAATGGCAGATCCTTCCCGAAGCAATAAATCTGATCGCACAGAATAAAGTGCGAGTAGAAGGCCGGATCACCATGGTAGAAGAATAATATCGCAGTAATCAGCAATATATTATTGACATTATATTTCAGGAGGCACAATGAAAGTTTTATTAATTGGCGGCGGCGGAAGAGAGCATGCTATGCTTCACGCGATCGCAAAAAGTGCACAGGTAGATAAAATTTATGCTGCACCGGGCAACGCCGGTATGGCAGATATGGCAGAGCTTGTAAATATCGGTGTTATGGATTTCGACGCACTCACTGCATTTGCAAAAGAAAAGGAAATCGATCTTGCGGTATGTTCACAGGATGATCCTCTTGTAGCAGGTGTCGTAGATGCCTTCGAAGCAGCAGGTATTCCGATTTTCGGAACACGGGCAAATGCCGCTATTATTGAAGGCTCTAAATCCTTCTCTAAGGACTTAATGAAGAAATACAATATTCCTACAGCTGCATATGAAATCTTTACAGATGCGGATAATGCAATTGCGTATCTTGAGACAGCGAAGATGCCGATCGTATTAAAGGCAGACGGTCTTGCATTAGGCAAGGGTGTTTTAATCTGTAATACAAAGGAAGAGGCACAGGAAGGCGTGAAGGAAATCATGCTGGATAAGAAGTTCGGAACTGCCGGAAACGAAATGGTCATTGAAGAGTTTATGATCGGCCGTGAGGTTTCGTGTCTTGCCTTTGTTGACGGAAAGAATTACAAGCTTATGACATCTTCTCAGGATCATAAGCGTGCCGGTGATGGTGATACAGGACTTAACACAGGTGGTATGGGAACATTTTCACCAAGTCCGTTCTTTACTCCGGAAATTCAGAAGGTATGTGAAGAAACAATTTTTGCCCCTACTGTAGCGGCAATGGCCAAAGAGGGCAGACCTTTTACAGGGGTTCTTTATTTTGGGCTTATGCTTACACCGGACGGACCGAAGGTTGTTGAATACAATACACGTTTCGGCGATCCGGAAACTCAGGTCGTATTGCCTCGAATGAAGACAGATATTATTGATGTATTTAAGGCTTGTATTGACGGTACCTTAGACCGGATTGAACTTGAATTTGAAGATAATGCAGCTGTCTGTGTTGTATTAGCTTCGGAAGGATATCCGGTCAGCTATGAAAAGGGCTTTGAAATCACAGGCTTTGACAAGTTCGATAACGAAAACTATTTCTGCTTCCATGCAGGCACAAAGTTCGACGAGAACGGTAAGATCGTTACGAACGGCGGGCGTGTATTAGGCATTACTGCCAAGGGAGCTGATCTAAAGACAGCAAGAGAAAATGCTTATAAGGCAACCGAATGGATTTCCTTTGCAAATAAGTATATGCGCCATGATATCGGCAAGGCG
>ADGC01004588.1_pt1 | contig 11769 bp, 4 predicted proteins | sample 268048 | NCBI WGS metagenome assembly ADGC01 (sample SAMN02954255, study PRJNA42359) | wallaby gut metagenome | biome: terrestrial; feature: wallaby; material: gut; isolation source: foregut contents of Macropus eugenii | host: Notamacropus eugenii | place: Australia
GGGTTGCTAAAACAATACGACGTCCTGCATGTGTGCAAAAACCTTATTTGTTCCGCATTGAAAGACGGGCATAAAGAGGTAAAATTTCTGTATTCTTTAAATCTGCTTTTCTTAAATAATCAGCAGTTTCTGAAATATCACGTTCCCCATTTAAGAATATTAAAATATCACCTAATGGTTCAAAACATAATTCATCTACCGCTTTTAAGATACTAGATAATAAATCATCAGCGTCTATTTCTGTAGAATCATCATCAAGTTTACTTTCACCAATTGGTTCATAACGAACCTCAACAGGATATGTGCGACCTTCAACAATAGCTATTGGAGCATCATCAAAATGTTTACTAAATCTTTCAAGATCAATAGTTGCCGAAGTAATAATAACTTTTAAGTCTTTACGTTTATCTAAAAGATTCTTTAAATAACCTAAAATAAAATCAATATTTAAACTTCTTTCATGAGCTTCGTCGATAATTAATACTTCATAATCATTTAAATATCTATCATGCTCAATTTCAGTTAATAAAACCCCATCGGTCATGAGTTTTATAATTGTATTTTCATCTGTTTTGTCACCAAAACGAATTTTATAACCGACAGTTTTGCCTAATTCACATTTTAATTCTTCACTAATTCTTGCGGCAACTGTTCTAGTACTTAATCGTCTTGTTTGAGTATGTCCTATCATGCCTTTGCGACCAAGGCCTGCTTCCAAACAAATTTTTGGAAGTTGAGTGGTTTTACCAGAACCAGTATCACCTGCTACTATAACAACACGATTTTTCTTAATTAGTTCTGCTAATTCTTGATGTTTCTTGCTTACAGGTAATTCTTCTGGATAAGAAATTTCAGGAATAAGTTGAGCTCTTTTTTCCGCCTTTTCTACAGCTTCAGCACTAAGAACTGCAAGTTCATATTTTTGTTCATCTGTAGGATTTTTAGGATGATGTAGGTTGCCAAAAAAGTTCTTTGCTTTTCTTAAAATTCTTACTTTATCTGCAATTAATGCATCATTTAAAACTTTTTGTAAATTTTTATATGTAACTTCCATAAACTCGCAACTTTATAGTTTTATTTATATAGTTATATTTATTATTTTTCTATCATTTACTTATCATATTTTTCTTAATAACAAGTCTAGATTTAAACCTTTTCTTATGTGATTTTTTTTATTTTTATTATTTTTATTCTTGTTCTCTATACTCTATTTTTCTTAGAGTTTGTTTTTGATTTTTATCGTTTGACTACTTTTGATATTCTTTTTTATTTTTGGTGTCTTTTTGTTTTTTTTATAAATTTAATTGTACTTACTGTTTTACAATTTTTGTCTTTTTCTACAATAAACAAGTTGGGTTAAGCTTAATTTTAAAAATTTTTAAACATGTAAACACAATATGAGATGGATATATTAACACTATTTTTTTTATATTAGAGATAAAGTAAAAAAAATTTTCTAGTTTCTTTTTATGGAAACTAGAAAATTACGATACAGCTTAAAGACTTTTTACAAGTATTCAATTCCTAAATACTTTAAGAATTAGCTTAAAAATCAAACTCAAATTTATATAAAGCATCAACTGCAGTTTCTATCGCACTGATACCTTCTATGTAGAAATGAGGGAACATTTCATAACGAATTCTAAATTCAGATAAAGAGTTATATATACCATAACCATAAGCGATTTGAACTTTTGGCAATATATATGCAGAAACTTCTATTGAAGTATCATCTCCATCTCCTTTAGAATCTAATGAAAAATCTTCCATTCCAAATTTTTCTGCAAAACTTCCCACATAACCAGAAGTTTGCATTAAACCAACCCCTAGAAGTAATTGCATACTCATATCTGAATTTTCTGCAGTACTGCGTTCAATGCCTTTACCACGTAATAAGTAAGACAACATTTCACTTTGGGCCATCATAGGTTCAGAGAACAATTCTACTTTTGGTTGCGCAGTGTTACCTGTAATATTCACCCCAACTGTAATATTTTCATCATCAATAGTTCTAGGATCTCTAATAGCTCTTACATCTAGAACCATGTTGTTAACATCTCCCACAAAAGAGATTTTGCCTTTTTCAATGATCAGATTTTGACCATATGCTTTATATTTACCATCAACGATATCAATGATACCTTCGGCACCAATTGCAGACTGATATGTTTTTTGACGAATCTTTAGACTACCATTTAAGTTAGTACGTAGTCCCATTGCACTAATGTAAAAGTTCGGACCAATATTGATGTTCATCTTAAGGTCTACCGCTGATTGACCTTTTTGTTCAGCCACATATCTACCTTGTTCATCTACATCAATTTTTACCACATCAGAAGAAGCAGCCACAGAAGATTCAGGTAACTCTTTTACTCTAATATTCGCTGTTGGCATATTTACTGTACCAAAAATTTTTGCGACATCATTTCTAAAAGTACCATCAACGTCTAATTCTATTTCACCATTGCCATAACCTAATAATGAAATTGGTAACAACTCAGTTTTTAGTTTTATAGAAGCATCCATATCTTTAGACCAATCAACCTTACCGGTTACTTTTCCTTGCTTCTTGTTTATTAAGAAAGAAGTTTTCATCTTAGCGTTATCACCTAAGAATTTTAGGTCTGTATTTAATGCTTCAATTGTACCAATATCATAATTAGTAAAGAAGCTCATATCATTGATGTGTAAATCCCCATATAATAAAGGCTTACTTAAAGTTCCCGCATATGAAGCTTTACCATCTAGGATGCCACTTCCGCCATTTACTTCAGGAACAATTTCAAAAATATGAGTTAAATCTACCGCATCAAACTCTATTGCCCCACTTAATTCTTGTTTATTCTTTGGATCGATAATAAATAATTTATTTTTTATTTTACCGCTTTTACCAAAATCAATATTAGCATTTGCAATCGCGCGATCTTTTTCAAGATCTATTTGAGCTCTTACTTCTTCATAACCTAACTTTTCTTGATTATAAATAATATCGCCTTTTGGTAAGAGTACCGATATAAATCCTAATAAGTCACCACGCTTTAAATTTATATCTGCTTTAGCAGTTACTGGCTGAGTTAAACTAAAGTCCTTTGGCAAGTAATCTTTAAATTTCATGATATCTAAACTAGGAATATCTAATAATACGTGAGCATCATTACCGGCATAGAACATATCACCAAATTTTAAAAGATTATTATTCAAACTCCATGAGTGAGCTTTAGTAGTAACTTTTAAATCATTAGCAAAGCTTACATCAAAATTTAAATCGTCTTTTAACTTTAATGCTAACTTATCCCAAGTAGCATCAAGAGTTGAAATAAATCCTGAATAATTGGTGCGATTTTTATTTAATCCTGAGGTTAAATTTAATGCCACATTTCCATCTTTTAAACTACTATTTAGGCTAATATGATGTTTGCTTTCACTGCCATTTATCTTTAATTCTAAATTTTTAACATAACGGGTTTTGTCTATAAATAAAGCGCCAGTGCTAAGAGAAGTATCAATATTTTCCACAACTAAATTCTTTGTTTCAATATTACTTACCAAACTTACTTTACCGAGTCTGCCCCCATCAAATAAAATTCTTGGAGAATCTAAAGATAAATTTAACCTAGGACTAGTATAACTTCCTGTTAATGCTAATTTTCCAAATACTCCACCTGTAATACTTGGAACTAATTTACTTAAATCATTTAATTCTATATTGGCAATAACATTATTTTTCTCTCCCAAATGACCGTTAATATTTACAATATTATCTGAACCATTTTGCAAATGAAGTTTAGAAATTTTGCCAATAAAATTACTATTAAAATCAATATCATCAGAAGATACAATTAAACTATTGTTGTTTAATTTACCATCAGCTTGTAATTGGGTAACAGCAATATTCCATGAATCAATATCTTTAAATGCCGCCTTATATGCAACTTTAGCAGCAACATTTCCTGTTACCCCTAAATTATAATCTGCTAAGTTCTTAATACTTGCCTGTAATTGTCCATTACTTTTGATAATGTCTTCCCAAGTAACAAAACCATCAAAGCCAATATTGTCATTCTTTTGAGTAACATTAAGAGTTCTAATATATGCCGCATTTAAATCTGTATCAGCTTGAATATTTACATCTAGTTTTGGTAAATCTAAAGCTTTTACCCCCAAAGCTTTCACATTAGCACTCATTGCATCTAAAGTACCACGAGCATGCACTGTTAGATTTTTAGCTTTCACATCTGGAGTGCTACTTATAGGAAACATTAAATTGTCACCTTGAATTTGTGCAATAAAAGGTAAACTTGGAGTCAATACAGAAAGTCTTGCTTTTACATTTAATGCATCATTAACTTTAAAATCTTTAGCTTTTGTTTCTGCAATATTTTTAGAGGCTTCGTTATCTTGTTTGGTTACTTGCACATCTTTGGCATTATCTTGAGCCTCTGTTTGAACATCATTTGAGATATTATTTAAAGTTGTTGGCTGACTTTTTTCTGTATTTAATTCAGTCTTAGCTTTTGTTGCTTTATGATCAATTCCCACTAAATTAGCATCAACAAATAAGTCTACTAAATCACCTTCTACTTCTGCATCAAGTTCATGAGTGTCTAATGCTCCAAACCATTCGGTATTATGTGAATAAGCATGAAGGTGAGCCTTCATTGGAAAATAGCGAGTTAAGAATATTTCACTATCATTTAATTCAACAACCCCTAAATCATGAACAAATTTGAAGTGATGAATTGGAATATGAGGACCTATAAATTCACCTGTAAGTTTAGCCATGAATGTATTAGTGCTAAAACCATCCATATGATATTGACCATTAAAAATTTCTAATGATTTTAAGTCAATATTAAATGGCAATATAACAGTTGGTAACATTGTTACCTTTTGAATTGTTTCATCTCTATTAAAAACTTCTTTTACAGCACTTGAAGTTAATAACTTATCTTCTTCTGTAGGTTCTGAATCTACAAAACGTTCATTATGTAATAGTACGTCTATATTAGTTACCTTAGCGTCATAGGCTGTAAGAGTATCACCTTTATAATCAGCTCTAAGTGATACATGTTCAGCAGCCACATCAATTTCTTCTATTAACAATAAGAAATTTTTTACTTCAACATTTTCTATAGTAACCAATATTGGTAAAGTTAAAGGTGATGATTTTTCATTACCTTTATATGCAAAGTTATATTCCGCAATATAAGAATTATTTTCAAACAAATCCTTATAGTCGCTATCTAACCCACCATTTTGATAAAGATTTACTTTCTGTAAATCATTTACAGATGGAGCATAAATAAAATTAGAAATAAAACTATCATTATATTGTTTGATATTTTTATCTTTTAATAATTCAGGAACCTTATTAGCAGATTTGGCTTGTTTTTGCATATTATCAACAGTCTTAAGTGTGGTTGCCAAATCTGTATGGTTTTCCGATTTTGAAATACTTTCTGAATTATCCTTAGATACTTCTTTAGTTTCTTTTGCAGAGTTTTCAACATCTTGTGTTGATAAATTTTCAGAACTAGCAGAATCTGCAATTAAATTAGTAGCATTCTCGGTAGATTCATAAGGAATTGGACGAATATTTACTGTTGAATCGTCTTTCTCTGCTCTTACACGAGATACAATTTCAGCATCTTTATCATAAATAAAAGATTTTACTTCATATAAACGTTCAGCAAGAAAATCTGCAACTATTGGCATATCTTCAGGTTTTTTACCCATTACGACTAATAGTAAATTTTCAGCATAAACATTTTGAATTCTAAAATCACCCGTAAATAAAGAAGACAAACGATAATCTAAATTTAAGACATCACTTTCAATGGTTATTACTTCAGGTATTTCAATATGAACATCTTTTAAGTGAATACCTTTACCTAAATGTCCCGCTTCATAAGTAAAGGCAATAGAATCATCAAGTAAGTTTGAAACATTTTTAGCAACTAAGCCAAAACCTGCTTCCGTAAATAGCAGAATATAAAGTGCTATAAAAATAAAAAGAGATAGTCCCAAAAATAATTTAAAAAATAAGAATGACCAAAACCATAGGAATTTGCCACCAGTATTAAATAATTTTAAAAACTTACTAAATATAAATCTCATACAATAACTTTTCTTTATTTCTATTAGCTATACTTTCATTTAAAGAATTCAAAATTATAAAAATATAGCCAATAATACAATAGAAATACGTAACACCTAATTATCACTAATAATTTAGATATCTGGACCAATACCAAAATGGAAATGGAATGGTATATGTGTTTCTGAAACTCCAAAACCAAAGTCAACACGCACCAAGCCTACAGGGGTAAAAATTCTTGCCCCGATACCAGAACCTACATATAAATCATTATTCTCATGAATGTGATTATACGCCCCACCCGCATCTACAAAGGTGGCTAAACGTACTTTATCAATAATAGGAAATTGAGTTTCTATAGTTGCCACAGAAAGGTATCTGCCACCAATAAGTTTATCATTTTCTTTAGATGATAACTTTTTATAACCATATCCACGTATAGTTGTATCACCACCTGTAAAGAATCTAAATGAAGGCGGAATATGTAATACATCATTACCAATATTGGCGCCTTGTTCTAAACGCATTAAGAAACGAGAATTTGGAGTTGGTGATACAATATATTTAAAGGATCCATATACCTGTAAAAACGAATAATCAGCCCCAACCTTTTTGCTAGTACCAAACACCGAAACCTGAGCGCGATAACCACTTATAGGATCTTGTTTAAATACAATTTCAGAACGAGTAAGAGAAACACCTGCGCCATACACAAAGCCATTACCAGTCTCATAACCTTGAGTAAAGTCTTCATATTGAGCATTTAACCAATAATCACGTTGCCATACTCCGGTATTTTTAGCGACATAGTGTGGCTGAAAAGATGTAATCTTTGAATCAGTATCATTGATATCATCAAACTTTTGTTGTAACTGTAAATAATAATAATCGGTTAAAGGATTCTTACGAGGAATTTTGTAACGCACTAAAAATTCTTGCGACTTTTGAGAAACCTTTGTTTGCATCAATAAAGAATGCCCTGATTCATTTAGTAAAGGCATTGACCATCCTAAACGACCACGTAATCTTTCGTCAGTAGAATAACCAATACCTGTTTCCATAATATTAAATTTTTTTCTCTTTAATCTTATGTTTACAGGCACATCACCTTCACCAATACTTTCTATTTCAGGAATAACTTCAGCTCCCTGGAAATAACCTGTGTTATATAAATCAGAACTTATTTTGGCAAATTTATTAAAAGCAAAACTTTGACCTTCTTCGATTGTAACTAAAGGAGATATAATTTTGGCATATTGAGTATCACCTAAATATTTAATTTTACCTAAGCGATAGCCTTTTCCTGTATCTAAAATTAATTCAATATCTGCAGTATTTTCATGCATGTCTGCATAAACTACTGAACGAATGAATTTAGTATCAAAATAACCAAAACTATAAGCTTTATTCATCATTTCTGATTTTAAAGATTCATAATCAGTATGAGTAAAAACGGTATACTGTTTTAAGCTATTCTCTCTAAACATTCTCATAAATCTAGGATCTGTCATTGCTTCACCTAGTACTTGAATCTTTACACTTCTAATCCAAAGAGCTTTACCTTTTTCTACTGCGATAATAAGCTTATTACTTTTTTTGGACTTAAATTTAACCTTATAAGTAGGATGATAATAACCAAAAACTTCAAGTGATTGATTTAATTTTTGAATAATTTCATTACGACGTAATGCGACATTACCACGTAAAATCTTTGGTAAAGATGCTAAATAAACTGTAGCATTATCTTGTAGTTTTCCACTAACCCCAACTACTTCATAAGAAATAGGATCATCTAATAAATCAAAGTCAACTCCATCATTTAAGTCTTGCCACTGTTCTGCACTTGCTAATTGCTTTTCTTGCTCGGCATCAATTGATTCTTTGGTAATTTGATTAAAAGTTTTTTGAGAAATATCTCCATAAGTATTTTGAGATTCAGAACTTGAGTTTGCTCCTGAATTAGAATTACTTTCAGAATCAGAATCAGAATTAGCATTTACTGAATTCGCTTGAATTGAGTTATCACTATTAGCAACTTTATTTTCTAAATTTTGCTCACCAACTGTGGCTGTTTCTACTGTTGTTGCATCTACTGCATTCACATAGCATAAAGAAATAAAGCTAGTCATAAAAAAAACATTCTTAAAAAAACGCAATTTTTTTATGACTTTATTTTTATTGATTGCAATATTATTGTTTTGAGTTCTTGTTTTTTTTGATAAAACTTTCAACATTTAAAAAAAATCATCCTTTAAAAACAACAATTCATATTGTTTTACGTCATTATTCTTTCTTCTAATAAAAGGATTATTTATGGGATTACATTTATTAAATTATTGAAATTAGTTCTTCCAATAATTTAAACAATAAACAAATTTAATAAACCTACAAAATCTTAATCTTAAATATTTTTTATTTTAATAAAGTTTTGAGTGTTATTATAACCTATTAAATTTTTAAAAAGTTGAAACTGTTTAATAATATGACTTAAGAGTTATATTTTGTAAAATATTGTTAAATTATTCCTTTGATATTTCGAGCTTTTTATGAAAATTTCACTTCTAAAAACAATGATATAAGTAATATCAATTCAAAACCCCCAAAGTAATAATCAAGAAACATAATTTGTGATAGCTAAATTCACAAAGAATTGATTATCTTTGAATTATTTATCTTATTCGTTTACTTTTTCATGCATAACTACTTTAATATTTTTGAATAAAACCATTATTCAAAAACATTTTATAGTTACATGAATTACATAAATCTCCAAATGTTATGTTAATATCAATACCAATAAATCAATCATTTAAAAAAGTTTCTATAAAAATAATTTAAAATTTATCCGATAATAAAAAAGAAAACAACCAACTACCGTATCAATCAAGCTATCAGAAAGTGAAGTTTATATAACACTAACGATTTTTTACATTTGATGTGTTTTGGAAAAAATTATGAAAAAAAATAAAGGTTTTACATTAATTGAATTAGTAGTCGTAATAGTAATCTTAGGCATCCTAGCCGCAGTTGCAGCCCCTAAATTTATGGATTTACAACGAGATGCTCGCATAAGTGCCAACAACGGCCTTGCAGGAGCAATGAAAAGTGCTATGAATATGACATATAGTAAATCTATTTTAAATGGCACAGATCATTTAGCAGCAGGAAGAGTTTGTTTAGGTACTCAAATATGCACAGCACAAACTCAGCCTACTCCAAATACAGAAGTAATTTTAACAATGTATGGTTATCCTAAAGCAGATATTCACGGCATTGCAGCATCTTTACAACAATTTTCTTCAAATGTAACAAGTACAACATCACTAGATAATGATTGGCAATTTCTTGGATTAGGAAGAGCTGGTAGAATAGCATCTGCAGGTGTTAATATAGTAATAGCAGGTCTACAAAAAGTAGGAACTAGTGAACTAAAATTAACCAATAATAATGCTCCAAGAAATAGTTCAAGCTATGATGGTTGTGGCGTAATATATATAGATCCTGCAGATTCTGATTCAGCTCCTACTATTCTTGTTATAGATAAAGATTGCTAATTTTAAATAAACTAAAATTAGTCAAACAACAAAAAACAACAAGTAAGTTTGTTAAAAAAAATCCCTATTTCAGTTCATTGAAATAGGGATTTTTTTTGTTTGGTTTTAAAATCATCACTTCCTATAGCAATTGCTTTTTTCTTAACATAAAACCTATCTTCCAAATCCTATAAAATATATCACCGCATTAATATTATGATATTTACTTAATTTCCGTGAAAAAATTATAAGAACAATCTTACAAATATTTTAATCTTTATTAAATCATAAATAATTTCCTACAAGTAAAGCAATTACTTCCAAAGTAAATAAAACAATAAAAAAAATAAGAAAAGTGAAAGCGATAAACACAATAAAAAAAAACGCACAAGATTTAGCTTATGCGTCTTTTTAATTAGAAGAAATTTACTAAAAATTACTTCTTGATATTTAACTTACTATGAACGATATCATGAAGTTCTTGAATTGAATGAACATTTTCTGTTTCATCAATATTCATATCGTTAACCATACAACTTGCCATTGCAGCATTCATTGTAGTTGTATAAGTTACCTTATATTGTAGAGCTCCACGACGTAATGTTCTAGAGTCTTCAATTGCTTGACGACCTTCTGTAGTGTTAATAATGTAGTTGTATTCGCCATTCTTCATATAGTCAAGAATGTTAGGTCTACCTTCATAAACCTTCTTAACTAAACGACATTCTACACCAGCATCTTGTAATACCTTAGCAGAACCACGAGTAGCATCAATTACAAAACCTTCACTAATAAGTTTTTGACCTAATTCTACTAAACGGTGTTTATCAGAATTCTTCACAGAAACTAATACCTTACCGCCCTTTTGAATTCTAGAACCAGCACCTAATTGAGCCTTAGCAAATGCTTCAGGGAATGTTTTACCAACACCCATAACTTCACCAGTTGAACGCATTTCAGGACCAAGTAATGGGTCAACACCTGGGAACTTATTAAATGGTAAAACAACTTCCTTAACAGAGTAATATGGCGGAATAACTTCTTCAGTGAAACCTTGTTGTGCAAGATTTTCACCAACCATTATTCTTGCAGCTACTTTTGCTAAAGGAACACCAGTTGCCTTAGAAACAAATGGAACTGTTCTTGCAGCACGTGGGTTAACTTCAATTAAGAACACTTCGTTTTCACGAACAGCGAACTGAGTATTCATTAAACCAAGAACGCCTAATTCAAGAGCAAGCTTAGTTACTTGATCACGAATTACATCTTGAACTTCTTTTGAAAGTTTATATGGAGGTAATGAACAGCTTGAGTCACCAGAGTGGATACCACATTGTTCAATGTGTTCCATAATACCACCAATAACTACACGTTCGCCATCACATACCGCATCAACGTCAACTTCTGTTGCATTGTTTAAGAACTTATCAAGAAGCACTGGAGATTCATTAGAAACGCGTACAGCTTCCTTAAAGTAACGACGAAGGTCACTTTCATCATATACGATTTCCATTGCTCTACCACCTAATACATAAGATGGACGAACAACTAACGGATAAGTAATCTGCTTAGCTTTTTCTACTGCTTCTTCTAAAGCTGTTACAGTTGCGTTTACAGGTTGTAATAAATGTAAGCGTTCAACAGCTTGTTGGAAACGTTCACGGTCTTCTGCACGGTCGATTGAGTCTGGGCTTGTACCAATGATAGGCACACCTTCCTTTTCAAGTGCTAATGCAAGCTTAAGTGGAGTTTGACCACCAAACTGTACAATTACACCATTAGGCTTTTCAACACGACAAATTTCAAGAACGTCTTCTAATGTAACAGGTTCAAAGTACAATCTGTCAGAAGTATCATAGTCTGTAGACACAGTTTCAGGGTTACAGTTAACCATGATTGTTTCATAGCCGTCAGCATGAAGAGCTAAAGCAGCATGAACACAGCAGTAGTCGAATTCGATACCTTGACCGATTCTGTTAGGACCACCACCTAAAATCATGATCTTCTTCTTATCTGTATGTTCAATTTCTGATTCTTCATCATATGTTGAATACATATAAGCTGTATCAGTAGAGAATTCTGCAGCACAAGTATCTACACGCTTGTATACAGGAAGAACATCTAAGCGGTTACGTAATT
>ADGC01003265.1_pt1 | contig 11680 bp, 9 predicted proteins | sample 268048 | NCBI WGS metagenome assembly ADGC01 (sample SAMN02954255, study PRJNA42359) | wallaby gut metagenome | biome: terrestrial; feature: wallaby; material: gut; isolation source: foregut contents of Macropus eugenii | host: Notamacropus eugenii | place: Australia
GGAGGATGAAGTAAAGAGAAGAGTAGAGGAAACATTGAAGATCTGCGGCCTTTATCCATTCAGAAACTGGCCCGGTCTCTGCACTTTCCTTCGGTCAAAAGAAGCGTGTGAGCATCGCATCGATCCTTGTGATGAATCCGGAAATTTTAATCTTAGATGAGCCTACAGCCGGACAGGATTATCGGCATTATACAGAAATTATGGAATTCCTTCGTATGCTGAACCGAGAGAAGGGATTAACGATTTTAATGATTACCCATGATATGCATCTGATGCTGGAATACACGGATCGGGCCATTGTCCTCTGTGACGGTCAGCTTTTATGCGATGATACGCCGGCAAAAGTACTGACGGATATTGAAATGGCAGAGCGTGCCTGCCTGAAAAAAACAAGCCTGTATGATCTGGCAGTTGCCTGTGATATTGAAAAGCCATATGAACTTGTAGAACGGTTCATTTCGTATGAGAGAGAGGAGGTGCAGTCATGAATACAAGAATGCTTTCTTATGTAGAAAAAGATACATGGCTGCATCGATTAAGCGGTGTCACAAAGCTTATCTTCTTTTTGCTTTGGAGTATTACGAGTGCAATGACATATGACACAAGAGTGCTTGTTTTGATGATTGCTGTAAGTCTTGTTTTATATGCAATGTCAAAAACATCCTGGAAGCAGGTGGCTTCGGTGTTTCAGCTGGTCATGTTTTTTATGATCTTAAATATCATCGGAATTTTTGCTCTGGCACCATATCAGGGAACCGTGATCTACGGAACAAAAACCGTGCTTGCGGAATTTCTGCCGGGACATGCCATTACGGCGGAGGAACTGTTTTACCTGGCGAACGTGGTGATCAAATATTTTACAATCATGCCATCCATTTTTATTTTTATGGTAACAACAGATCCGAGTGAGTTTGCAGCATCCTTAAATCTGATCGGTATTCCGTATACCGGAGCGTATTCCGTTGCAATTGCTCTTCGTTATATTCCGGATGTGCAGGATGACTACAGAAGAATCAAAAACGCACAGGAAGCAAGAGGAATTGAGATGAGTGCCAAGGCCGGTCTTTTTGACCGGATCCGACGCACCGGCAGTATCATTTTTCCACTGTTGTTTTCAGCTATGGAACAGATCGATGTGGTAAGCAACGCCATGGAGCTTCGCGGCTTCGGAAAGAAAAAGAAGAGAACCTGGTATGCAAGAAAAGAACTGACAAAGGAAGATTATATGACGCTGATCGCAACAGTTGTTTTCTGTGCAGCGGCACTGGTGTTTACATATTACGACGGATCAAGATTTTATAATCCTTTTGTATAAAGTTCGGTACTGCAAAATTACGCTACTTATGTAAACTACAGGTTATGGATTAAATATACTGCTGACAGTGTATTCTTCCGACATATCCTTGTGGACAGAAGAGAAACACGAACAGTACAAAATAAAGCGCATGCTTATAAAGGAGTTTTGAAATGGTAGATTTCAGAGAAAACGAAGAGTTAAAAACACTCAATCACTCCTGCGCCCATTTAATGGCTCAGGCAGTAAAGCATATCTATCCGGACGCAAAGTTCTGGGTAGGACCGGTTGTTGCAGAAGGCTTCTACTACGACATCGACCTTGGTGACGAAGTTCTGAACGACGAGGACATCAAGAAGATCGAGAAGGAAATGAAGAAGCTCGCAAAACAGGGCAAGAAGATTTTCCGCCGTGAAATGTCAAAGGAAGAAGCATTAGAGTTCTTTAAGGATGATCCTTATAAGTTAGACCTGATCGCTGATCTTGAGGATGGTTCTATCACTGTTTATGATCAGGGCGACTTCACGGATCTTTGCCGCGGACCACACGTTGACAACACAAAGCTTCTCCGCAACTTCAAGCTTGTAAAGCATTCCGGTGCTTACTGGAAGGGCGATGCAAAGAACAAGATGCTGCAGCGTATTTACGGTGTGTGCTTCCCGACAGCAGAAGAGCTTGAGGCTCACCTGCAGGAGCTGGAGGAAGCTAAGGAAAGAGATCACAGAAAGATCGGTAAGGACATGGAACTTTTCATGACAGACGATCTGATCGGTAAGGGTCTTCCGATGTTCCTTCCGAAGGGCTATACCATCTGGCAGGAGCTTGAGGATTATATCAAGGCGAAGGAAAGAAAACTTGGCTATCTTCATGTTATGACACCTTGTGTTGGTTCTGTAGACCTTTACAAGACTTCCGGTCACTGGGATCACTACAAGGAAAACATGTTCCCTGCAATGGAAGTAGAGGATGAGACCTTTGTACTTCGTCCGATGAACTGCCCGCATCATATGATGATCTATGCAAACAAGATGCATTCCTACAGAGATCTCCCAATCCGTATCGGTGAGATCGCTCATGACTTCCGTTTTGAGGCTTCCGGTACATTAAAGGGTATCGAGAGAGGACGTCATTTCTGCCAGAACGATGCCCATCTGTTCGTAACACCGGAGCAGATCGAGTCAGAGGTTTCCAAGGTTGTTGATCTGATCTTTGATGTTTACAAGGATTTCAATATTACAAATTACCGCTGTGTTCTCTCCTTAAGAGATCCGGAGGATAAGGTAAAGTATCACGATGACGATGAGATGTGGAACAAGGCTGAGGATGCTCTCCGTACCGTATTAAACGATCTTGGTATCGACTATACCGAGGAAATCGGAGAGGCTGCATTCTACGGACCGAAGCTTGACGTTAACGTTAAGCCTGCTGTGGGCGCCGAGATCACACTTTCTACCTGCCAGCTTGACTTCTGTCTGCCGGCTAAGTTCGATCTTACCTATGTAGATGCCAACGGCGAGAAGCAGACACCGGTTGTACTTCACCGTGCAATCTTAGGTTCTCTGGATCGTTTCATGGCATACATCTTAGAGGAAACAAAAGGTAACCTTCCGGTATGGTTAGCTCCGGAGCAGGTTCGTGTACTTCCGGTTAAGAACGATGACGAAGAACTGAACGCATACGCAAACAGCGTGGTAGACGCATTAGAGGATGCCGGTGTTCGTGTTGAGCTTGATGACCGTTCCGAAAAGCTTGGTTACAAGCTTCGTGAGGCACAGTCTGCAAAGGTTCCGTACATGCTTGTACTTGGTATGAACGAGAAGGATGAGCAGACCGTTACATACAGACTCCATGGTCACAGAGAGTCTACAACCGTAAGTCTTGATGAGTTTACTGCAAAGGTAAAGAAGGAAATCAAGGATAAGGTTTTTGCAAACTGATAACGACTGTATAAGAAACAGGATAGAGCTCCGCTGCACGGTTCGTGCGACGGGGCTCTTTTGGCACAGATAAGGCTGTACGCAAACGGCGCAGATATCGGTCCGAACATAAGTGTATGTATACGGGAGAAATTGATACAGCGCACAAAGGCAGGTGAAGCATGACATACTTTACAAGTTTATTTCTGGATAATGAAAAAGACATTATTGTAGATCTTTTTATGGATCAAGACCGCATGTTCTATGAGCTTTCCACACCGAATCATCACAGCGGAAATCTGATCCGCAATCTGGCGGCGGTCTGTGATCTTATTCTTACCGAAAATGAGAAGGGGCTTCTTGTGGCAAAGGGAGAAGTGCCCTGTTATATTGATGCCAATAACAGAGAGGTGTATATTTTCCGCCTAAAGGATACAAAGGTGGCAAATATTTACCCGGATGGAAGAGTAGAAAAAAAAGCAGCAATTCCTGCCATTGCAAAGACGCTGATGAGCCAGACGAGAGATTACCGTCTCGGCCAGGAAAAAACAATTTTTAAAACCTATATCAAAAAGGATCTGAAATTCCGGGAGGATCTCCATACCCATATGAACGGAAATCTGCCGCCGGATATTATGATCGCATTGGGAATCTATCATCAGATCCGTTATCCTTTGTACTATGTCAGAAAGTTAGAGCTTACGCTTACGCCAAAGCAGGAAGAAGCGGTGATGAAGCAGCGCGAGAAGGTTGCCCGGCAGTTTGTGGATTCCGGTCTTGAGGGAAAGTATCTGGATCGAAGGATCAATGATAACACATTTATCAACTTTGCCGACTTAATTGTGAATAACTTAGACAATGCAGAGGATAACATTGTAAAAATCCGCGGCAGTCTTGCTGTGCTTAAGGATGGCCAGGCAGTATTCACCAATCTAGAAAAGGTGTATCTGTATCGATATGTGTTTGCTAAGGGAAAAGAGAGTGAAGAAAAAATCCGCTTAGAGCGCATTGATTCCATTCCGGATGAGGATGTAAAAGCCGCTGTTAAGCAGATGCTTCGCGACGGAGAAAATCCGGCATATCATGGAAACACGATATTTCAGGATAAGCTTTTGTGGATCGCAAGAACCTATGCAAAAAACGGAATTGAGTATGCAGAAATTTCCGATACCACACTGGTAAAGAAATATGAATCGGCGGAAATGCTCCGTCAGGTGCATGAGGTTATGCCGGCAATCTATCAGGAGACAGGCGTGATGCTTCGTTTCCTTGCAGCTATGCGCCGGATTCCGCTTACGATCATTAAAGATGCCGTGACACCGTCGGATTATCTTGCACAGAACTTAGAGGTGCTTCGGGCAACTGCGCATGACCCGTACGTAGCAGGCTGTGACTTTGTCGGTGAGGAAATCAACGATATTATCACCTTAAAGCCAATGTTTAAGGAAATCGTAAAGATTGCGGCGGCGGATCCGTCCTTTGTGATCCGGATCCATGCCGGGGAAAACGACAGTCAGAAGGATAATATTTCCCATTCCATTCTTTGCGTAAAGGATTCCCTTGCACCGGGACAGGAGATGCCGCATGTGCGTCTGGGACACGGTCTGTATACCTATAGTCTGAAGTCCAAAAAGGGCAGAGAAGTTTTAAAGGAGCTGCAGGAAAATAAGGTTGTACTGGAATTCCAGATTACTTCAAATGTGCGTCTGAATAACCTGAACTCGCTGGATAACCATCCGCTGAAGGAATACCTTTTCAAGGGTATTGCCTGTGTGCAGGGTACCGACGGTGCAGCGCTTTATGGCTCAAACTCCATTGATGAGCAGCTGTCCTTAGAGAAGATGCTGAATCTTTCCGAAGACGATATGCGTCAGATGCGGGAGACAGAAAAGAAGATCATTGATGAAAGTAAGCGTGCATATTCCCGAAAGAAAAAGGAATTTGAACATCTGGCAAACGGAAGATCGGTTGAAGACACACTGCTTTCTGTAATGGATGAACAGGCAAAGATTTCGGGTCTTAATCTGCATTCCGCAAAGAAGATGGATGCCAATGTGGAACTGAAAGAGAAAATTGCAGAGCTTCCCTGGGACCGTACACCGGTCATTTTAATGGGAGGAAGCTTTAATACAGAGAAACGTGCCACAAGAGTCACAGAAGAGGGCATCAGCCAGCTGACAGGCGCGTTAGAGACGCTGTCACCGGACGAGGTGTTCTTTGTGATCGGACACAAGCTTTCCGGCTATGAAAAATATTTGCTGGAGCACAATGAGAAAAGCTTTGAGATTTACAGCTTTGTGCCGGCATACATTACGACAGCAGAAAAGAAAAAGCTGACAGATGCCGGTGTAAAGATCCGTGTGTCCATCGAAGGAGAGGGCACCGGTATTTATAAGAGCTTTAATTATGAAATCTTTGAACGCCGCCCGTCTGTTGTGCTTGCCTTTGACGGAAATTCCGCCGGAGCAAATATTATTCAGGAGGCAAAGAACGGCAAAGGCCATGCAGCTATTTTGGTATGGGGACATTCCAGAACCCTTTATGAAAAAGCAGCATCCTTAGAAGGATATGTACAGTTTTTTGATAAGAATGTTCGACTGGAAAGTCTGCTTGCAGAAAAAATCAGTGTCAGTGCCCGTTCTTAAAGTCTGAAGCAGATGGAGCAGAAAGATAGCTGAAATAGAAAGGTAGCTGAAACAGAAAGGCAGCTGAAATAGAAGGCAGCTGAAACCAGAAAGATAATCGAAAACGTACACAGAATGGGAAATCCCCCGGCAGATCTGGAGAACTTGATCTGCCGGGGGATTTTCTATGGATGTATCTTGAAACTTTGCAGTTTCTATGGAGAGCGAAAGGTTTAGAATTTTCTACGAAGATTTAAAATTTTCTATGGAGAGGTTTAGAACTTCTTAGGATAAAGTCCTAACGGAGCCTCTGAAAGGTCGATAAAGATGTTCTTCATCTGTGTATAGTGGTTCAGGATTTCCTTGTGTGTCTCACGGCCGATACCGGATGTCTTATAGCCGCCAAACGGAGCACCTTCCGGTATGTTGTTGTAGTTGTTAACCCACATACGGCCTGTTTCAACAGAGCGGGCAACACGGATCGCACGGTTGATATCCTGTGTCCATACACCGCCGCCTAAGCCGTATTCGCTGTCATTCGCCATATCGATCACTTCCTGCTCGTCGTGGAACTTGATCACAACAGCTACCGGTCCGAAGATTTCTTCCTGTGCGATGCGCATGTCATTTGTAACATTTGTAAGAAGGGTTGGCTTAAAGAATGCACCCTTTGCAAGCTCGCCTTCTTCATAGCGGGAACCGCCGCAGGCAATATGGGCACCTTCTTCCACACCCATCTTAACCATGGACTCGATCTTAGCAACCTGACGTTCGTTGATCTGAGATCCCATCTGAGTATTCGGATCTAACGGATTACCGACAGTTACGGTATTGAAACGCTTTACCGCTTCTTCTACGAACTTATCATAAATGGTATCCTGAACGAAGATACGGGAACCTGCACAGCAAACCTGACCCTGATTGAAGAGGATACCAACCTGGATACCTTCCAGAGCCTTTTCCCAGTTGCAGTCTTCGAAGAAGATGTTTGCAGACTTTCCGCCGAGCTCAAGTGTTGCCGGGATAAGCTTTTCTGCAGCAGCCTTTGCGATGTTGATACCAACCTCGGTACTTCCTGTGAAGGCTAACTTACGGAAGCCCGGATGCTCTAACATGTACTGACCGGACTTGCTTCCGGCACCTGTGATAACGTTGAATACACCTGCAGGGATGATGTCCTTTGTAAGCTCGGCAAATGTAAGGATGGAAAGCGGTGTATCGGAAGATGTCTTAAATACGGTGCAGCAGCCTGCAGCAAGTACCGGAGCTAATTTCCATGCACCCATTAAAAACGGGAAGTTCCATGGAACAATCTGACCGACAACACCGATCGGCTCTCTTGTAATAAGAGAAAGAGCGTCGCCGCCGAATACGGATGATCCGCTGATAAACTGAGCAGAGCCTTCTTCTGCTAACAGGCATCCTGCAAAATAACGGAAGTGCTCTGCAGAAAGCGGGATATCCGCTGCCATTGTTTCACGGATCGGCTTACCGTTATCCATAGACTCAATGGCTGCGAGAAGCTCAGCGTTTTCTTCAATCACATCAGCAATCTTGTTTAAGAGCTTTGCGCGATCCTTTACAGGAACGTTCTTCCATGTTTTGAAAGCTTCGTTTGCGGCATTAACGGCGTCATCAACATCTTCTCTTGTGGCCTGCGCGCAGTAAGATAAATGCTGACCGTTGAAAGGTGACTTTGTTTCGAAGGTTGCACCGTCAGAAGCCGGTCTGAATTCGCCGTTAATGTAAAGACCGTAAGTTTCTTTTAATGTTACATTTCCCATGATAAAAACCTCCATATGTTGAAATTTATTTGTTTGGATTGTACGTCTGTTTCTAAGTAAAATTATAGACTTTTTGTTTGGGTATAAAAGTGACATAAAAATTATAATTTAGCAGACCAGATAATGCGTAAATCCGCTGTTTTTCAGTGTTAACATTTTAGTTAATTGAAAGATAAGACCAGTGAAACTATAATAAAATAAGACCAGATAAGAAGTGTTAAAATAAGCCTGACAAAAGATGAGGGTGAAGAAAGGGCTTGTTTTATAACAGGAAAAATAACAATGCAGGGGGATACATTATGCTTACATACGATCTTTCCGAAAGAGGAAAAGTTTCAATCTATCAGTTCTTATATCAGAAAATCCGGGATGAGATCCTAGAGGGAAAATTGCTTCCGGGAGAGCAGCTTCCGTCCAAGCGTGCGTTTGCGAGACATTTAAATATTTCCTTTGTTACGGTAGAAAATACATACGATCAGCTTTTGAAAGAAGGTTACATTTATTCTGTTGAACGAAAAGGCTTCTTTGTAGAGGAGGCTCCCGGGAAAAAGGCGGCTCTTCCCCAGAGGACAAAGAAGAAGGATGAAGCCGGCGAGTGGCAGTCGGATTTCTTAATGAATTTTAAGGCAAATCGGATCAATCTCACAAAGTTTCCGGCATCGGTATGGAGTAAATATATGAGGGAGGCCCTTGCCATTGATCAGGATCTTTTGTATAAGGTCATTCCGTATAAGGGGCTGTACCGGCTGCGAAAGGCAATAGCAGAATATCTGTTTTCCAATCGCGGTATGCAGGTGGATCCGGACCAGATCATTATCGGTGCAGGAACTGAGTATTTATACAGCAGGCTGTTTCAGCTGCTAGGAAGAGAGTGTATTCTTGCTATTGAAGATCCGGGGTATACGAAAATCCCAAAGATTTCCGAAAGCTACGGCAATCGATGGATCCGTATTCCAATGGATGAGAAGGGATTACTGGTGGACGAGCTGGAGGATTCCGATGCAGATGCTGTTATCGTGTCTCCCGCAAACCAGTTTCCTACCGGTATTATTATGGCACCGGATCGAAGAAAGGCACTGGAAGAGTGGGCCCGGTAAAATTAAAAAGCGGTATATCATCGAAGACGATTATGACAGCGAATTTCGTTACAGCAAAAAGCTGATTCCGCCGCTCTTTGCCCATGACCTTGCTGATAAGGTGATCTACATGAACACCTTCAGTAAAACCCTGGTGCCAACCATCCGCATCAGCTACATGATCCTGCCGCCGCAGCTGATGAAGCGGTATGAAGAGACCATGAGCTTTTATTCCTGCACGGTATCGAGTGTAGAGCAGTACACGTTAGCAAGGTTTATTGCGGAAGGACATTTTGAACGGCACATTAACCGTATGAAAAAGTATTACCGTGGAATCCGGGAAAAAATTTTGCGGGAAATACAAAAATCTCCGCTGAACGAGTTTAGTGTGATCGAAGAACATGAGGCCGGAACGCATTTTTTGTTAACGGTGAAAACCCATTGGACTATTGACGAGATTAAGCTTCGGGCAAGACAGAACAAGATTTTCCTGAACTTCTATTCGGATTACAGCAGTGAAGATGCGGCAGAAGGGCAGTGCAGGCTTGTGATCAATTATGCGAGTATTCAGGAGGAGCAGATTCCGGAGGTGGTGAAGAGGCTGAATAATGTGTTTTTGAGTTAAACATTTTTCACCTTTTTGAATTTCTCATACCTTTTATTAAATTTGTTCGAATGATATCCTTGATTCATCACAGGAGATGCAAAGGAGAAGGCATCTTACAGTTGAAGGAGGATTTTTTTATGAAGAAGAAAGTTTTATCACTGGTTCTTGCAGCAACCATGGCAATGGGAGCACTGGCCGGATGCGGCAGCAGCAATTCCGACAGCTCAAATGATTCTGCATCAGAGTCTTCTGAGAGCTCAGGCGATCAGGTTACCTTAAAGGTATTCTCAAACCTGCCGGATCGTAAAAACGGACAGGGCCTTGTAGAGCAGACCATTATCGACAACTACATGGAAGAGAACCCAAACGTTAAGATCGAAGTTGAGACTCTTGACGAGGAAGCTTACAAGACAAAGTTCAAGGCTTACGCGATGGAAGGTATGCCGGACGTTGTAAGTATCTGGGGTCAGCCTTCATTCCTTGATGAGGTATTAGATGCAGGTGTTCTTGCAGAGTTAAACGAAGATGATTATGCAGATTACGGATTCTTCGAGGGTTCATTAGAAGGATTTAAGAAGGACGGCAAGCTTTACGGTCTTCCAAGAAATACAGACGTTGCAGTATTCTTCTATAACCAGAAGATGTTCGAGGATAACGGCTGGGAAGTTCCGGAGACATATGATGATCTTCTTGCATTAGCAGGTACCATTAAGGATGCCGGCTACACACCATGTGCAATGGATGGTGGTGACGGATGGCCGTTAGCAGTTTATCTTGCAGACGTATTATACAAGCTGACCGGTGAGGATTACTCAAGTGTTGTAAGCAACGCAATTGAAACCGGCGATTTCTCAGATGAGAACCTTGTAAAGGCTACAGAGCTTCTGAAGGCTGCTGCAGATGCAGGTTTATTCCAGAATGGTTATGATTCACAGGATTACGCAACCGCACAGAACCTTTTCACAAACGGACAGTCTGCTATGTTCTACATGGGATCATGGGAAACATCCATGGCATTAAATGAGGACATTCCACAGGAAATCCGTGAGAACATCAGAGTATTCACAATGCCTACGATTGAAGGCGGTGCAGCTTCTGCTACTGATATCACAGCATGGCACGGCGGCGGATACGGCGTATCTGCTTCTTCAGAAGTTAAGGACGAAGCAATCAAGTTCTTAAACTACATGTATGAGCCGGATAACCTTTCAGGTCTTGGCTGGAAGAACGGTGTTGGTATGTCTTCTCAGGATCAGAGCAAGTACATGACCGGCGACGAGACAGAACTTCAGATGCAGATCTTAGATATTGCAAACAATGCAACAGGAAACTCAGGAACAACAATCAATGACTGCGGCCCGTCTGCATTCAAGACAGCTATCGAGACAGAAATTCAGAGCGTTTCCAATGGCAGCGAAAGTGTAGAAGACTTCCTGAAGAACATCGGAGAAGCTTGCAAGTAAGCAAAATGCGCTTTGAGGCTTAACAATTAACAAGTCTTGAATAAATAAATCCCCCCACGACCGCCGAGCAAATATTTTGATCGGCGGTCAGTTTTTTAAAAAATTCAGATGTTTCCGATATCTGAAAGGGGAGTTTGGTTTATATGAAAAGGAAAGGTTATTATGAATAAACTGTACAGCAATAAGCTTGTCATTTTGTCGCTTGTATTGCCGGGTGTACTGCTCTTTTTATTTGCGATACTTGCGCCAATCTGCTTAAGTATATATTACGGATTCACCGATTATTCCGGCATGGGTTCCTTTAACTTTGTCGGACTGGAAAATTACAAGACACTGATGCATGACGGAGCCTTCCGTTTGTCTCTTCGCAACTCCCTTCTGTTAGCAATCGGATTTATCTGCATTCAGCATCCCCTTGCCATGATCACGGCAGCGGTTCTTGATAAGCTTGGCGGCAGGGCAGAAAACTTCTTCCGCTGCGTTTATTTTATCCCTAATGTTATTTCAGTTGCCGTTATCGCTTATCTGTGGAAGTTCATTTACAATCCGGATTTCGGTCTTTTAAACAACATTATCAAAACCTTCGGAGGCAAGGGAGATATTAACTGGTTCTCTCAGGATATTGCGATCTGGTCCGTTCTTATTGTTCTGATCTGGCACGGTTTTGGATGGGGCATGCTCATCTACTACACGGGTATTAAGAACATTGACCCGACGCTGTACGAGGCAGCAGCCATTGACGGTGCCGGTTCTGTTACAACTTTCCTTCGGATCACACTTCCGTTAATGAAGCCGGTGATTCAGTAAATGTAACAATGGCTATATCTCTGCATTAAAGCAGATGGAGACCGTATATCTGTTAACAAACGGCGGTCCGGGAAACCAGACACAGTTTACTGCGAACTACCTGTATCAG
>ADGC01012490.1_pt1 | contig 11654 bp, 13 predicted proteins | sample 268048 | NCBI WGS metagenome assembly ADGC01 (sample SAMN02954255, study PRJNA42359) | wallaby gut metagenome | biome: terrestrial; feature: wallaby; material: gut; isolation source: foregut contents of Macropus eugenii | host: Notamacropus eugenii | place: Australia
TTGCAGCATACCGATCTGATCTGCTTTTGTACGGTCCATTCCGGTCTTACCGGCACCTCTCCAGAAGTTACCGCCGCCGATGACGATACCTACATCAACACCGTCGTCAACAAGCTTCTTAACCTGACCGCCGACCATTTTACAGGTTTCTTCATCAAAACCTGTGTGCTTATCTCCGGCAAGTGCTTCACCGCTTAACTTTAATAAAACACGCTTCATAAGAATTTCCTCTCATTCATAGATTTCACGAATTTCGTGTTCGTTTCACTCAAAAATAATTCATTGTTTATGGTATCATAATGGGAAAATTCTTGCAATGATTGTGGAAGATTTAAATCAATCCTTCTTATAATACTGGCGATAGTATCCGCTGCTGCCTTGTTTTACATCCGTATACACGATTCCGATCAGTTTCCCGCCGGCAAATTTTAATTGCTCAATGGACTTTCTGACTTCCGGATACTGTGCCATTTTATCACGTACCACAAGAAGATATCCATTCACATATTTTTCAACTATAGAAGCATCTGTGACTACATTCACAGGAGGAAGGTCCAGAAATATATAATCATAATGTGATTTAAATGATGTGATCAAAGTTTCCAGCTGCTTTGACTGAAGAAGCCAGGTTGGATCCGGCGGAACACTTCCCGCAGTGATCACATCAAGGTTGTCTCTGACGTTATTATGATAAATCTCCTCAAACTCATTTTGACCGATCAGAAAATCGGAAAGTCCGGGGACTGTCTGCAGCCCCAGTCTGTTTGCAACGGCAGGTCTGCGAAGATCACAGTCTATGATAAGAACTCTCTTCCCAATTTCCGCAAAAGCAATTGCCATATTAATACAGTTTGTGGTTTTTCCTTCACCCATAACAGAGCTTGTTATACCAATTACCTTTGTCTCATCGCCGGGCAGACTGAACAAAATATTGGTACGCAATGCACGGTACGCTTCCTGACACGCCCAGGGGCTTGATTCTGATAAGATACCTGCCCCTTCTTCCATATTTTCTACTAAATTTCTTCTTTTCCTGTTATAAATTTTCATATTTTCCAGTCTCTCTATTCAACAGTTCTTGTACGCTTAAATGATCTTTTCTTCGCCTTTTCCCATACGGAATTGTCTGTGGTTTTATTATTTTTCCCATAATAACCATAATTTGAATAACCGTTGTGACCTGCTGTTTCAAAATCAGGAATTGATCCAATGACCGGAACCCCAAATTTCTTTTCCAGATCCTCTTCATTTTTTACCGTCTGATCCATAAGGGTTTTGGCAATAATATATATTACCGCTAACAGCAGGCCGGCACCGGCACCGATCAATGTGTTCTTTTTTACATTCGGTGAAAACTGATTTGTCGGAAGAACTGCCGAATTTACAATCTTCATGGATGTTCCTTCCACAATTTCCGCTGCATATTCCGGTGCTATTTCAGAAAGTGCCGATGCAAGCTGATAGGCCACTTTTGGATCATCAATTGTTACGGATACGTGGATCAACTGTGTGCTTTCTTCTACAGATGCAGAAATACTGTTAAAGATATCCTGATAAGAGTATTTTTCTTCATTTATCCCCGCCTGTTCAATGGTGGCATTCACAATATCCCTGCTGACAATAATGGATGCGTAGGTTTTAGCAATTGTCTGTGCCGCACTTACATCACTTGAGTTAATACTGGAAACTGTTTCCGATGTATTTCGATTATTAACATACGCAGAAAAAGATGATCGATACGTCGGTGTGACAAAAAGCATTGTTGCTCCATATACCAAAATTCCTCCAAGTATCGTCATGATCACTATCTGTTTTATATGACCGAGAAGAACTCTCCCCAATTCTAACAGATCAATTTCAATCATCTGATCATCCTTCTGCTGTAAATTTTTAGTATTCATTTTCTTTCCCTTCACTTAAAACATCCTTGAGAAATCCTAAGGACTGTTGTCTGTCATTCTCCAGTGCTGCCTCTATCATCTTTCCATTATACTGTTCCGGATAAATTCCGGGACTATCTATATCATCGATATATTTTTGCAGATCAAATTGTTTCAACAGTGTTTCGATACGTGACACTATGTTATTTTTGTTTTCGATCGTTTTTCTTTGATATACAACAAATGGTTTATGAAACAATATCGAAAAAACAACTGCATGAAATGAATCTGTTAAAACTGCCTGTGCATTTGCGATAAGCCACAGAAATTCCCTCGGATCAGATGCATATGCCTGACGATTTTCAATCTCATCATCCCTTAAATATTCAATCTCAAGATTCACAACATTTGCATCAAGATCGTTACTGATATTTTCAATATGACTGTTAATTGCATTATTTCTTCCTGACAGAAAATATGTCAAAACATATCTGCTGTTTTCATTCATATGCTTAGGACGTGTCATCATGTTTTTCCATTCTTCAGTCGTCAAAAGCATTGTCGGATCTAAAACGACCTGTGTATGATCCATAATCCCCAGGTCATTTACGATTCTTTTCCCCGCATCTTCACGGACTCCGATCGCCTGAAATGTTTTCAGTTCATCCCTGAATAAACCATACATCTTATCCGGCAGCTCTGAGATTCCAAAGCTTGCAGCATATGCAACTTTCTTTTCTGCACCATGCCCCAGATAAAATTCAATATTCTCCAAAACGAAATCATAATTGATATTCCAGATTTGATCACTGCCGCAGATTACACAATCATAGTCATGCAGACTTTCTATTGCCTTCTCCTTCGGCAGAACCGATTTGCCAAGACTTTGAATATATTTTTTGTTATATACATCAAATTTACGTCTGCGATGCCGATACATAAAATTCGTATCCTTGCGAAACAGACATTTTTTCACTATATCTTTTATGAGTATGATAAATTCTTTATTCCTCGATTTATTACGGGACGACCGGATCATGATCGTTTCTGCCGAATGCCCACAGGATTCCAAAACTGTTTGAAGAGCATAATTCTGAAGTCTGTTTCCATAGTTCATTCCGTCTGTAATTGTTATTATCGCAATTTTCATATACACTACCTGTTATAAAACCGCTTTATCAATATTTTTATTTTATCTTTTTTATCTGCATTGCTCTTCCATACTGTTTTCGTACTGTTGTTTAATAATTTTTTTATTGCACCGCGATTATCCCTGTCACTGATCTGAAGCAGTCTTTTTGCACTGATAAACTGATCGATTGCCGCTTTCGAATACGCCTCCTCCATTCCTCTGCTTTTTAATATTTCAAGCATTTTTTTATATGCATCAAATTCAGAAAAAGCTTTTCTGTCAATTGACTGTTTTGCCTGTCCCATTGCTCCGAATTCATTATTCAGATAATAGTATAAAGGTTTATTTACCACCCCAACCGAAGTACACTTCATCAAATACATAAGGACAAATAAGCGATCTTCATTATAAAAAATCTCTTTATCAAACATAATATTATTATCATGGATAATCCTTCTGATAAAAATTTTATTCCATAGATATCCCTGGTATATTCTGTTTCCGAACAATTGTACCGTAAAATCCTCAGAGGACATTCTTACTAATTCCTGATTTGAATCATATCCCGCGAACTCTGCCTCATCACTATTGTTGACTCTGATGTAACCGCATGCACCAAGCTCATGATCTTTCATCAAACCAACAAGTTCTTTCACATAATCTTCATGAACATAGTCGTCAGCATCAACAAAGATAATATATTCACCTTGTGCAACTTCCAGTCCGTGATTTCTTGCAATTGATACACCTCTGTTTTCCTGTTTTACATATATTATTCTTGAATCGTAACTTTTCCGCTTTAAAATAACAGATTCACTCTCATCTAAAGACCCATCGTTAATAATAATGATTTCCAGGTTCCTGTAAGACTGGCGCAAAAGGGAATCCATACATTTTCCAAGATATTTATCCGCGTTATAAACCGGGATAATTATTGATACTTGTTTTTCCATATGATTTGTTCTGATTACCTCGTATGCTGCTAATGAATCAAATGACATTTCATTGCACATCGCATTGGATAATAAATAGCATTATTTATTTCCAGTGCATCAGACACTTTGCCTTCCCCTTTGATCTCACCCATTTTTTGATTTCTAAACTTTTTAAATTTTCTATATCCGTCTATAATATTATGATCGTGAAGATAGATCAGATACTGCGTTCTTATTAATTTGGATATCCTTTTTCTGTAAAAATCTTTTTTTATATCAGAGCAACTTGCAGTTTTGATAATCAAAGATAAGATTTTCCAAAACCTTTTCATGCATCTTATAGTTCTGAACCATCTTATTCCAATTCATACTCTGATCTGCTCTGCCGATTCGATACTGATACACCATTTTCCATCAAATATATGTAAATGTTTGGAATATATTCAAACGGATACATAATATATTCCTGATCAACATAAAAAACATTTTTCAAGTAATACTCCTTTTTGAAATTCTTAAGTATATTCCGTCCGGAAAGTTTAAGGCATGCCATATGATACACATCGTCAATCTGATTCAGTGCATTTTCAAAATCACATTCATTTGAACCAATCAGTTCATTATTTTTAACATCGGATACCGTATGATCGTCCATATTTACAATTGTATAAGGGGAAATAACTACATCTGCATTCGTTTTCTGTAATTCTTGCAAAAATCTCTCGAAATTTTTTGAAGCTACCCAGTCATCGCCATCAATAACTTTGAAATATTTACCCTTTGCCTCACAGACTCCTTTATTGATTGTTGAACCGTGTCCTCCGTTAATTTTACTGATCACCCTCACTGTTTTGGGATATTCTTTCTGCCAGTTCAATGCAACCTTTTTTGTATCATCTGTAGACCCATCATCAATCACTAAAACCTCAATCAAATCCAACAGGTTGTTATCTGTAATTGTTCTTAATGTTTCACCGATATACTGACTGACATTATAACTTGGAATCACTATTGTAAGAAGTTTCATAATTATCTTTTCCTTTTATTGAGCATCACCGGCTGACAGATCTTCTTCCGATTCGGGACTTTGACTGTTTTTAAATTTCTCGCTGATTTCAAAAATAATTCCGAGCAGCAGAGCCATTCCGCATGCCACTGAATTATTGAATGCAGACTCTGCAACTGAACTGATCAATAAAAATAACATTATAAGCAGCCCTGTATAATACCATTCTATTTTAATATTTTTTATTTTTAATATTAAAATAATGATCTGAACCAGCAATATAATATATGCAGCCGATCCAATCACGCCTGTCTGTCCAAAGATAATCGGCCAGAATTGGTCATCAAAAAAAGTTCCGACTGTTGTATTTCTCAGCTCATACACAGAGTTAAAACCATATAAATAATATACCGGTGAATAGCTTACACTTGCTGATGCTACATGTGAAGCAAATGTCCCAAAGCCAGTACCGATTGGAAAATAATCTTTTAAAATTTTAAATGATGTCAGCAAAAAAACAGATCTGGCAGACTGGCCGGATAACTGACCAAAATAAAAACGAATTTGTGAAAATCCGATAATCAGTGCAACAATCAATGCCGTACTTATATGCCATTTTTTAATCTCCTGCTGTCTCTTCATAAACAAAAAATAAAATAGAATATATATTACTGAAAATGCAATCGCCTTACTTCTCAATGTCAATATCAGGATGAGCAGATCAATAATTATATAAAATATATTTCTTTCCTGCGGAAACATTGTAAACAGTAAAACCAGCATTGTTAAAGCACCCGCAAGATACGTTGGATGACTGTAAAACAACTTAATCATACGAATGCCGTATCTGTATCCATTAGGATATAAATCTAATAAATAATCCAATACTGAAAACACGGCAAGAACGACTGTTGTAATTTTAGAAAACCATAAAGCTGCAATCTGCAGTCTTTCACCATCAACCTCATGAAAAAAATAAAGTCCGGAAAATATACAGAGAAAAAATTTAATATTCGCATATAAATCCGTTAGTACCAGCGATACAGGCTGATACTGATAAATAACATTACCCAAGAGGCCCGCCAGTATAAATGTCATCAGCGGAATCACTAAATTCCAATGAATGTCTTTCCTGTTAGCCGCAATATACAGTATTCCAAATAAAGGGATTATTTCATCTATATAACCAAAATAACTCCATACAGATTCAAGGGGATTTTGAAAAACCAAAAAGAATAGCAGTATGATGAGTAGAAGTCCTTTTTTATCAACAACTATTTTCACTGTACCTATATTCTCCAATCTATTTTAAAATCATCATCCAAAGGAAAAGATATGCAACCGTATACATTTTATATCTGACTGCATATATAAAAAATTTTCTTGGTCCTTCATATTTTGCTTTCATATTTCCAACAACTTCGCAAAACACATCATCCTTAAAAATATTCTTACAATTTCTGAGTTTATGTTTCGTGTTTGATTGACAGATCTGTTTTAATGCTGCTATTGTATTCGAAATATAAGGCGAACTGACCTGTTCTTTGATCTCATCACTGTACCCCAGCTGATCACATAATCTTAAACACTCAAGATAAAAATGTTTGTTTTTTTCATATCGGTCCGGTCGATACGTATGCGTTAAAGATGATTCATTTTCACAATAATAATAATAGGCACTTCCCAATATCGTTACTTTTTTTACATACTGATATAACATCAAGAGTGAATAAATATCTTCCGAAATAATTTCTCTTTCTGAAACAAATTTCCATTTATAATGCATGATCAGCTGATTCGAAAACATTGCACAGCAACTACTCATGATCAATTGTTTATCAGACCCGTCTTTATGACTTCTTGCAATCAAATGCGGAAGAATGTCATTTAGAATTTCTTCATCTGAATATACGGTTTTATCTGCAACAGGTTTTTGTTTCCCGATTTCTTTACCGTTTTTATCTACAAAAACCATACCGAATAATACAATTTCCGCTTGATCTCTGCTTCCGGCTTCATATGCTTTTTCAATGGTTTCCCGGGCAATATAATCATCACTGTCAAAAAAACATATATATTCACCCGTGGCATATTCAATCCCTGTATTCCTGGCTTTTCCAAGTCCTTCATTCTTCTTATGAATTACTTTAATCCTGCTATCTTTTTTTGCCCATTTATCACAGATTTCCGGACAATGATCCATTGATCCATCATCCACCATAATAATTTCAAGGTTAGAATATGTCTGATTTACCACCGAAGCCATGCATCGATCCAGATATTTCTCCACATTAAATATTGGTAAAACTATCGATACTAAACCTTTAACCATAATACTAATCACCTGTTACAGAAAGCTTTTTGCCCTCACTTATGTTTTGCCGGGCAATATCTGCTTCAACAATTTCCTCACCAGTCTTATTTCTCAGTTGTTCCATACTTCTGTCACTTAAACCATTATTCGTACAGGCACCCACATCGCAGGTTGAACACTTATCCAGTTCTTCCTTCGTAATGTTTCCATTCTTAAGATCACAGACAATCTTGTTTTCATACATGGAATATTTTATTCCCAGTAAACTCTTTATTTTATGTACAAATACCCATGCTGCCGGTTTCCAGATATATTTATGCATAGCAGTGATACTGACCCAATCATCCAGCAGTTGCGATCACAGGTTCTCACTTTACTGCGAACAAGCTCTGCTTTTGAACTGTTCCACAATTCATCCCAATCCTGATCCTTCAGATTTCCCATTACTTCTTTATCTTTTGTACCGTTGCAAGGCATAACATCCCCATAGGGATCGATAAAAAAGGTATCAAAACTCATATCACAGGGAAGCAGGCGCTTCTGACTGTAAATATAATTAATCAGCCCGTGATTAAAATAGGCTCGAAACCACTTTTTGGGACTTTTGCTCTTTAAAAGCTCATTGATCAGTTTTTCAAAATTTTCCGCTACCTTCTGACGATCATGAATAATATTCTTTGACTCGACAAAGTAAAACGAATTGTGCAATGATGCCGTGGCAAATTCCATTCCAAGTTCATCTGAAAGATGATATAGAGGGACAAGATCCTCGGCATTTTTATCCTGCACGGTCATCCCAAATCCAACATCCTTCATTCCCATTTCACGAAGCTTTTTTAATGTTGTATATCCTTTATGAAATCCATCCTCAAGGCCACGGATCTCATTGTTTGTTTCTTCTAATCCTTCTATGGAAATCCGGATTCCGATATCTGGAAATTCTTTACATAAAGCAATGATCCGATCTGTGAAAAAACCATTTGTGGAAATAACGATCCGATCACTTTTCTTTCTCAGTTCCGCTACGATATCCCTTAAATCTGTTCTGATAAAAGGTTCTCCTCCGGTAATATTTGTAAAATACATGGGCGGAAGTTTTTTTATTGTCTCTAAACTGATTTCTTCCTCCGGTATTGAAGGCGCTTTATATCGATTGCACATGGTACATCTGGCATTGCACCGATATGTCACGATTACTGTTCCATTCAATTTTTTTACTGCCATTTTTCACTCCGTAAATTCTTTGCAACAAGCATATCAACTTCGATACTCCATCAAGGTCTGTTCCACAACATCATCCCATCTATATTTTTTTAAGATATAATCCGAAGCTTTACTTTTATACTGCTCAACAATTTCCGGAGAATCACAAAGATTTTGCAGCTTATCCCTTAAATCCTCTACATTTCCTTTTTTGATGATAACAGCATTGTTCTCAACAACAGAAGCACATTCATCGATATCCGATACAACACAGCAATCACCGTAGCTCATTGCTTCGAGCAAGCTTATAGGCATACCCTCAAGATCTGACGGAAGGCAATAAATATAGCAGTTGCTGTAAAGTTCGTCTAAAATCTTTCCGGTTACAAATCCGGTAAAAATTACATTATCCCCGCAGTTTTCTTTTAACTCCTTTACAAAATCATCTGTATCAGAGGCTCCGCCGGCAATTACCAATTTTTTATCCGTATGTAATTTTTGATAGGCTTCCACAAGATATTTAATACCTTTTTCAGGAACTATTCTTCCGAGAAAAAGAATATAATCGTCTCTTTTCAGTCCCCATTTTTCTGTGATCAGCTCAGCCTGGGTGATATTGGGCTTATTTACACCATTTGAGATCAAAACAGTATTTCGACCGTAAACAGATTTGAAATAATTCTGAGTTCCTCTGCTTAAAACAATTATTTCATCTGCATACTTAACTGCCTGCTTTTTCTCCAAAATGAATAAACCTACTCCCAAATCCACCATGCCATTTTTCTCTTTGCCAATCCAAACCATGAATTGTAACAATGCATTTCTTTTTAATAATTTGGGAATACCAATAAAAGCACACGGTCCTTCCGCATGAAAATGTACCACATCATACGGTCCGAATGCGGCTCTGATCGCGCAAAAAAAACTTGATGTCACCGCAGCAAGTCCCTTCATATCTAGTGTAGGAACTGTTTTCAGCGTAACACCTCTATAATTTTTTTCTCTTTTATTATCGTATTTTTTCCCACTGACATGATGACCTCCACGATTAAACAAAACAACATCATGTCCCTGTGCTGCCATTCTGGTAGAAAGTTCTTCAACTACAATTTCAATGCCGCCTTCTCTGGAAGGCACTCTTTTTTGCCCCACCATTGCGATTCTCATTTCGTTCACATTTACTCCTTAACAACGTAATAAAAATCTCTACATTACCAATTGTAATTTCTGTATACTTCATAAACCTCTCTATCATCTTGGAACGTTCCCGAAATTCCTCGACACCATTATACCCCCGCCATATGATATTTGCAACGAAAACCTCCGAAACCCATAGTGATTTTGTACATTTACTCTGTTTATCATTCATCGAATATGGTAATTATTAAAATCCTATAAAAAATAGAGGTTTGATAAACACAAACCTCTACAATCATTAAAATTATTCTGTTTCAAATCATCTTATGATAAATCCCACGATTCATATTTAATATTTCTTTTGCATCCTCTTTCAAACCTTCTCTGTAAAGCACCTGTATTCCGTGCTCCATATTCGGATGCCTCTGCTCCATATTGTGGGAATCTGTCCCTAACACCTGTGTAACACCTTCTTTTACCATACGAAGGGCTCTTTTTCTGCCTGTCGGATGCGTCAACGCTCCGGAATTACTCTGTATGATCACGGGGAGCGCCAGCAGCTCTTCTATGCTATCTGTCGATGTATATCCATAAAAACGTTCCAGATGTGCGATGATAGGGACAATATTTCTTATATGAATCAGATTTGAAACATCTCTAAGTACATTTTTACTCCAGGGAGTAAACGGCATTTCCAGCAGCAGATATTTTGTATGAATTCCTGTGTTCGGATTCATAAAACATAGCTTTTCTAGATCCCGATCGTTTACCAAGTTGCTGTAATAGGCAACTTCTGCACCAAGCATAATATGAGTGCTAAAATCCTGCAGATTTTCATTTGAGGATTCTTTTAATTTTTTAACCAGTTTTTGATATGCTTCATCTCTTCGCTCCAAAAACTGTAAAATGCTCTCTTTATTGTAGTAATGAGAAGTAGCGACCAGACCTTTACATCCCTGATGTATCATCTCATCAATCATCGCCGCTGAGATATCGGGATTTTTTGCACCATCATCCATGCCCGGAAGGATATGACAATGAAGATCATAATACTCTATATGCTGAGTTTCGACATTATCTGTTTTTTGTTGTTTTCTTCCGAAACCGAATAATGCCATATCCTATCACCCCATTACCTTACGGAAAATTTCTTCATTCAAGCTTAAGATTGCCTGTGCATCCTTTTCCATCCCATTCTTTCGCAGCACTGTAACTGCATGTGCCATATTCGGATGATGGATTCCCATATCACTTGCATCCGTACCGAGACATTGAATGATTCCGTCTTCTGTCATTTCCAGCGCCTTCTTACGATACTCCAAATGCGTTAAAGCTTCTGCATCATCCTGAATGATCACATTCATCTTAAGAAGCTGTCTTATACTTGTATCCGTCGTAAAATTATAATACTGCTCCAAATGAGAAATGATCGGAACAATCCCTCTTGTTTCCAGAAGACTTCCTACAATTTTTATATCCTTAACTTTCCATGTTTCAAAAGGCATTTCCAGCAGCAGATATTTTGTGTATTTACCTGTGATCGGATTCATAAAGCAAAGCTTATCCAGATTTGGATCCTTCATCAGCTCTGCATTATATGCAACCTCTGCTCCAAGAGCAATATGCTCAGAAAATTCTTTAAAATGAGATTCTTTGCAAACAGGTGTATATTCCTTCATTGCGTCATAAAGTCTCTGTAACGATTCTTTTCTTTTTGCCAGAAATTCATCAATCGTTTCTCTGTCAGAGCGGAAATGTGCAGTTGCTACGATTCCTTTACACCCCTGCTCTATCATGGAACGGAGCATTGTAATGGCTGTTTTTTCATCAACAGCATCCTCATCCATTCCCGGAAGGATATGACAGTGAAGATCAAAATATGCAACGGATGGATATTTACAAGCCGGCAGATCCGGCAGCACTAATGCAGCCGTCGGCGCAGTTGAGGGTTTTTTCTTAAAAAAGAACATAACATATTCCTTTCATACGTAATATTAATTCCTGTATATCGCTTTATCATATCACTTCATAACTGATACATCCCGGC
>ADGC01001959.1_pt1 | contig 11650 bp, 12 predicted proteins | sample 268048 | NCBI WGS metagenome assembly ADGC01 (sample SAMN02954255, study PRJNA42359) | wallaby gut metagenome | biome: terrestrial; feature: wallaby; material: gut; isolation source: foregut contents of Macropus eugenii | host: Notamacropus eugenii | place: Australia
AGGAGAATTGATACACATGAAACTTCGATTTCGGCAGCGAGGCCTGAATAAGGGACTTCGCAACCGGCTTTTGGGTCTTGCGGGAATCTTTATCGCAGCACTGATCGTGTTTGCGGTAATCTTAAACCTGGATCCAAAGGGTGCCACAACAACCATGGAGGCACCGACACTGCCGGTTATTTATACAGAATCAGATCAGCAGGAATTAAATCCCCTGTACGGATATACCGTACAGATGGATGCCGCCTATATCCGTGATAATATATCACCGGTATCGGACAAAAAGATTGATTTTAACATCCATACATACGGCAGAAAAATCAATGCTGTTAATTATGAGATTCATACAATGAGCTCCGATGAGCTTGAGGATGAAGGAACGCTTACACTGTCAGGAAGCGGTGACAGCATCAATGCATCAGTAAGGATATCGGAAGGTCTTGAAAGCGGCAGAGAATATTCCATGGTGCTGACAGCAGATACAGACCGGGGAAATATTTATTACTATACAAGAATCATTATCCCGGAAGAATATTATGAAAAAGAATGTCTTGCTTTTGCAGAAAATTTCCATAATAAAGCACTTTCGGATGAATATACCGAGCTCTCTGCGTATATGGAAACCGATGAAACGAAGGAAAAATCATCGGAATTGTATGACGTTACATTAGAGTCGAGCCTATCACAGGTTGGCTACGGTGATTTTGATGGTACGGTAACAGGAGATGTGCAAATCAGCTATACGGATATTACGGCTGACTATACATCACTGGAATTCAACTATCAGATGGCGAGAGAAAATACATCCGGCGAAACAGAAATATATGATGTCAGCGAGTACTTCCGCGTTCGTTATACAGAAACCCGTACCTATATGATGGACTATGAAAGAACCATGGAGCAGGTACTGGAAGCTTCGCAGATCACGGCAGATAAAAATGTGCTGACTCTTGGTATTACAGAGCCGAACATGAATTACCTGTCCAATGAGCTTGGAACTGTGGCTGCTTTTGAAATGGCAGGGGAGCTTTACGAATATGATCAGTCGACCGGCGGACTCACACGAATCTTTTCCATGCGGCGAAGCCAGGATAACAGTGAGTCGGTGAAAGCTTCCGATATTACCGATCAAAGAAGCAATCTAAACCGGCATGATATTAAAATTCTGAATATCGATGAAACAGGCACCATGGATTTTGTGGTTTACGGATATATGAATGCCGGTACCCATGAAGGAGAATGTGGTATTAACCTGTATCATTATGACAGTGTATCCCGTGTATTGGAGGAAAAGAGCTTTGTCAGAAGTACAAAATCCGCGCAGGTTTTAATTGCGGCATTTACAGATCTTCTTTATATGAGTACGGATGGTGCCTTTGATATTATGATGGGAGGAACGCTTGTAGAGATCGATCTGTCCAATCTTTCTACCAAAGAGATCATGCGCGGCCTTGGTATGGATCAGTATGCAGCATCCCGTTCCGGACGTTATCTTGCCTATATCGATGAAGAAATTATGTCCGATACGATCACGGTACTGGATCTGGAAACAATGGAAGAACAGACCGTGGAAGCACCGGCAGGCGAAAAGCTTCGTCCGGTAGCTTTTATGGATGATGACTTTGTGTACGGAATTGTAAGAGAAAGTGATGTAAAGACCGATGCTGCGGGAACAAATATATATCCTATGTATCAGTTGAACATTACCGATGTAACAAATGATCTTGCGGTTTTAAAAACATATACAAAGGATGGAAGCTATATTGCCGATGCCGCATCCGATGGTTCAAGTCTCGCATTGGATCTGTATGTTTTTGACGGACAGATTTATGTGGATTCCGATGACGACACGATCCGAAACAGCGCCGGGGAAGCGAATAAAACAGTAACGGTTGCATCTGTCTCTGACGAAATAAAGGGAAGAGTTGTGCAGATGACCATGCTTGCCTTTGCAAATGAGGATAACTACAAAAAGATCACAGAGGCAGCCACAGAAATTTTGGCACTGGATCAGAATCAGGAAATTGAAGTACAGACTTCAAAGGAAGAAACACAGTATTTTGTTTATACCGGAAGCCGGGTTCTTACCGCAACAAACAATCTGTCGAGTGCCATCAATACTGCTGACAGCCAAATGGGTGTTGTTGTTGATAATAACCAGACGTACCTCTGGAAGAGAAGCCGAAGATTATGGTATAACCCTATGAGCGGCCTGGATCCTTCCGATGCAGATGCAGGCGCATCCAACGCAGCAAAGGCAGTCAGTGCACTTCTTGCAAGAGAAGGGAATACCACTGCGGTTGGTACAAAATTTGCAGCCGGTGAAACACCGATTCGTGTGATGCAGAAAGCCATGCCGGATGCAACGGTACTTGATCTGACCGGCAGCAGCCTGTCACAGCTTCTGTACTACGTTTCTATCGGGAATCCGGTATATGTGGCTCTCGGAGATGATGATGCTGTTCTGATTACCGGATATACAGCAACCAATGTGAATATATACTATCCGGCAACGGATTCCACAGCTTCTGTTACCATAGAAGCTGCAGAAGCTTCCTTTGCGGCAGCAGGAAGAGTTTACATTTCATATGTGGATTAAAAATCTCCGCGGTGCAATGCATCGCGGAGATTTTGTTTACAGGGAATTCATTCTCTTTTTTAATTCATTTTTTCTTCGTACGGATATTGGAATCCGGCTGCCGTTTTTCATGATAATTTCATTTCGATTGTAATTAATTTCACTGATGTTTCGTAAATTTACAATAAATGAACGATGACATCTGAAAAACTCGTAGCTGCAGCGCTTTTCAATATCATTGAGCCGCTCGCTAAACTCGCACCTTCTGTTTAGAGCATGTAGGACAATGCGTGGGCTGTCAACAGATGTTTCAAAATAATAGATGTCTTGATTAGCTACGGAAATTAGTCTTCCGTCCGGAAGTGTTACGGCAAATGTTTCGCGATAAGATTTAAAACCACTGTTGTGCTTTTCGTATGCGTTTAAAATACACTCATGGACTCTGGTTTTTACATGTTCGATATCGTCTTTAATAATATAATCTAAGGCCTCCAGCTTGTACTGATATGTGTAAAAACTTAATTCCATATGTGATGTGATAAATACAATGAAACATCGGGGTTCTATTTTTCTGAGATGCTGAGCAAGAACAAAACCATTCATATCGTCGCATTGTAAATCTACATCAAGGAAGTATAAACCGGTATTTGTGGCTTTTTGTGCAGCGGAAAGAATATCATGTGGGTTGGTGCTTGCTGCAGCAAGCTGTATATCAAGCTGTTCAAATAAAATAATATTATCAATCCCATTTCGAATATAATCTAATTCTTTAGGGTTATCTTCACAGATATAGACATCGAGCATTGTGTAATCCTTTCCAAAACTAACTTATGTTTATTATATCAGATTGCCTTAAAAAGAAAAAAAAACAAACTAAATGTTGAAAATTTTGAGGTGAACGTTTAATTCTTTGCAATAGTTTCGTTTAGATGCATAAAAACATCGATTATTAACAATTGACGTCATTAAACAGCAGAGATGTTATTATGCTTACACGGAGGAAACCATGATATCTATATTAGTAAATTTTTTACATTCTAAAATAACAGAAATCACGGAATTGTCACAGCTGGAAAATTTAAAACTTAAACTGGGACTGGAATGTGTTATGCGGCAGCTGATTTTGGCAATATTGGTTTTTGCTGTAGCGTTAGTATACGGAGTGTTAGGAGAAGCAATTGTTTTTTGGTTGGTATTTGCAGCGGTAAGATCGGTTGCAGGTGGAGCGCATTTAAAGAACGGAGCAGCATGCACGATTGCCACGACCATAATCATTGTTGGAGGAACGGTTATGGCGCTAAATATACCATATAGCATTTTCTCTTGGGCTGTTATCGTGCCATTGTCATTATTTATTGTATTTAAATTTGCACCCAAATATTCAGAAAACTACCCAATAAAATATGATCAGATTCAAAAGATAAAGATACAGACAATACTTTTAATCCTATTATTGGATACGACAGGTATATTAGTGCAGAACAAATGGACTAATATTATCCTGTGCGCCGTTCTGGCGGAACTGATCACTGTCATTCCCGGAGAGAATCATACATCATGAGTATTTATATATATGCAGAATGTGAGTGAATTCGCAGGAATTCATTTCTGTTTCCAGATATATATTACTGTAGCCTGCAATTAGATTTTGCACAGTATGAAGTCCAACGCCCCTTGATTCACCTTTTGTACTCACACCATTTTTAAACAGATCTGAAATATTAATATTTTGTTCTGCAGGACAAGAGTTCTTAACAATGATCACCTGTTCGGATTCTCCATCAACACATATGAATTTTACATAGGGTGTGGTGGTTTCTCGTGAACCCTCAATGGCATTATCAAGAAATATTCCCAGTATACGTGATAAATCAACAATATTTATATTTTGAAATTCAAATGCTTCAGCAATTTCGATTTCAACGGAAACTCCGGCTTCTGCAGCAAACATAAGCTTTGTGGTTAGTATACTTTTAATCTCAGAATTCTGAATGTTTGCCAATCGAGTAATATAATGATTATGTGGTTCAAGCTGAGCATGGTAAGGTAGAATTTCCTTTTCGAAATACAGTTTCAGATTATCCCAATCATTTGTATCCATATATTCATATAATGTCAGAAGGATATTAACGTAATCATGCTTAAATGAACGAAGATCGTTATACAGAGTTTCGACCTGTTTTGTATACTCAGTAAGGGCATGGTATGAAAGATCTTTCATTTCCTGCTCCTTTTCTTTGAGGTATACGTGCATTCCCCATACTACGGAAATTGTTGATAAAACAAAGTAAATGATAAAAATTCCGGTGTTAAAGAGTATGACTTGATGACTGTATCCGATAGATTCTCCGGCAACAATGTTTATGATAAATAAAATTGTAGTTAACAGCAGATTTAAACCAATGGCTGCAAGGATACTCTTTGGAAAAGCACCTCTAATATATTTGTTTTTAAGACGCTTGGATAAATGTAGAAGACCGGTGCAGAAAAGTATAGAAATAGCTATATGTATCATAAAATCTGCAGCCATATATGCTAGATTTGTTTCAAATTCGGCTAATGTAGTACCGGTAATATTGCACAAAAAAACAGAGAGTACATTACTGAGAATAACATTTAAAATGTAGGAGAACAGAACAATAATGCAGTTCGTGATAATCGTACGATTAACGATATATAAAAACAGTATTTGCACAGCAAGAAGAATAATGACACCGATATTATTTAAGAAACTGGAAAGACTGAGGATAGAAAGTAAAGTGATTCCGGCAAATAGGACAGTTTGCAAATATGAAAGCTTTTTTGGAATGAGGATAATTGGAGGAATAATATAGATCAGGGTGGTAAAGATTAATATACATATATAACTCAGCATAATTAGAATCCTTTCAGAGCGGTTACAAATGATTGTAAAACATAATATGGTACATTCGTATTGTAAATTGTATCGGAAAATATGAATCAAAAACGTAATATTAACGTTTATGTTTGAAAATTTAACGTTTAAATTCAAAATTCATTTATTATTACCGAATGCATTATAATATATTTAACATCTAAGAAACAAGTAGAAGTATAGGAGGTACGCGGATTAGAAAGAAAATAGTTATACAGGTTGTGAATGTATTAGTAGGAATAGGAGATTATTTTACTCAATACAGCCCCTGGTATGGATTATATGAATCTGGTGCTGTGGTGGAAGTAAAAAAATGTGACAAGGGAGAATAATAATGAAAAGAAAATTAGCAGCAATATTAATGGCAGCAGTTATGATAACAAGCAGTTCATTTAATGCCAATGCAGGTAATACTGAAGATAAAAAATTTGATTTTTCTGTAAATGCCACGAATTACTCACAGACAACAAAAGAAAGAGATAAACAGGACAAAACAGCTGTATATCTGAAACTTACATATCTCGAGGACAGAAGTAGTATTTATGTAAGGGCTTTAGGTGGTACTGATGGTAGAAATCTGACTGAAAACGGTACAACCGGCGTACTATGCGATCATGTGACTTGTATGATGGGAACACAGTATTCTATTCATAGTCAGATTTATGAGAAAGGATATAGAGTTGCCAAATTAGCATTTAAGAGCAAAAATCTTGTGAATTCCGAAACTGCCAAAGGTGTTTGGAGCCCGGATAGTACGAGAAACTATACACATGCTTACATGTGGTAAATATTGGAAATAAAGATCATTCTGCCTTCAGCCGGTAATAAAAAACGTTTCGCTAATATCATATAAGAAGGCAGAATAATTTGATGAAATAGTTTTGCGGCTGGAATGCGGTATTTCAGCCGCATTTAGAATTTGTACTATGAACGTAAATACTATATGTAAAAATATTTTAATTGTATCACTTTCTATTATCTTAACAGGATGCAGTTCGGAACCACAAAACTATGAAGTTGTTAAAGTCAGCCAGCAGAGTATGACGAAAGAAGAGGTTTCCTTTGAGCCGACTGACGGCTATGAAGGGGAAATGAAGGTAACTCTTTTAGATGCTTATTATACGAGAAATCTTCTAATGCATGAGCTCAATATGAATGCACTATCAGCAACATGTCCGAACGCAACAATACAAAACAATGATGGTATAAAACTGCTTTCTTATTCAGAGTGCTTTAGTGATGAGACAAATGGTTTGCTGATTGAAGATTGTAATATACTCATCTTGAAATTACGAGTTGATAATATTGATGCAACTTCAATATGGGAGGATGAGTATGATAATGCCTATATTTTCCGGGCAGATATGTTTGAGCTGTGCTATGTAAGTGATGAAGAAACTGTTTTTACACTTGAGCAAAATATTGACTATTTTAGTTTATGGCAAGATGATGATCATAAATGGTGTACATATGAAATCCTTCCCGGAGAATCTATAACATTTGAGATTGGCTTTCTGATAGGGAATGTATTACAAAGCAAGAGTGATGTTAAAGAAGATTTCCTTAAAGATAAAGATTTTCCAATGATGTCAGTCCCGAGAATTTTGCGTTGGCCGGAACACCCGTTATATTGCCGGAGTGGAGGGAGGATTAATTGTTAAAAATTTTATTAATGAATGAATGGAATAAACTTCGGAAGTCCAAATTCTTTTATTTATCGCTTCTCATAGGTATAATATTTTCTTCAATTCAGGTATACAATAACTTCTCACTAATGAAGCTAATAGAATCATCTTCTGTAAACAAAATTCATCCGAGAGGATTTTCACTGATGTTGTGCATACAGTGGATGGGAGGAGATTCGGGAACATTTATTTCAGAAGTTTTCTTCTTGGTGATACCATTTCTTGCAGCACTTCCAATGGGAATGTCATACTGTCGGGAAAAAACAAATGGTTTTATGAATCAGATGGTTTTTAGAAGCGGAACAGCAAAATATATAGCTGCAAAAGGACTGATGAGTTTTTTGGCAGGAATGATCGCGATTGCTGTACCATTGATATTTAATTTGATGATCAATGCAATGTTTATTCCTAATGTTAAAGATAATGTGATGTTTCAGATGTCGAGTGTCATGCAGGGGTCCTTTTTTTCGAGATTATATTATACGAATCCAACGATATATTTATTCTGTGGAGTTCTCTTAATATCTGCATGGGGCGGTGTTTGGGCATTTATGGCATTTACGGCATCAATGATCATAACAAATGCTGTAGTGGTAGTTATTTTCCCGATCATCTTTGCGTTTGCTTCTAATTATATATTGATATATATTAATGAAATATTTGGCATTACTAATTATGAAGTTTCTCCGATTATGCTTATGTATCCGGCTTCGGGAAATCCTAATCCGTTGTGGCTGGAAGCTGCCTATATCATTGTTATGATGGCAGTTATGATACTTATCTGCATAAAATATGGTGTGATGAATGAAAATATTTAAGTTATATCGGATTGATTTTCAAGTTGGCATTTGGAAAAAGATAAGATATTTATTATTGATTGGAATTGTATTTTTACGCTGTCGTGAATTTAGCGCTTATGCTGATAACTATCTGTTTTATGCAGGTAATGAAACATTTTCGCTTGCAGACTGTCTCGCAGTTATCTTTCAGGGGACCTATCCGATGATTCGGCTGGAAAAAAATGAAGGATTTATTATGTCGGCAGGCTGGATGATATTGATGCTGATGTTTCTGGATCTTCCTTTAGAATATCCCAAAAGAAGTATGGATATCTGGGGGACGCAATATACAGTGAGAATATCAAAAAAACAGTGGTGGATTGAAAAATGTCTTTTTGTGTGCAGCTCGATATGTATCGGATTTATTCTAAGTCTTGTGGTTGTCGGAATATATAATTTTGCGGCAGGTAATTCTTTTGCGATGACAAATAGTGCAAGGTTTTATCAAATGCTGTTTGCTGAAGTAAATATCAATTTCACAGCATCGTTGAGTGGTGTTCAAAATATTGTCTTATTGCTGATATGTCCGCTTATGGGGCTTATTGAACTGGCAATGCTTCAGTTATTTATTTCTGTCTGGTTACATCCATTGATCGCATATTTTATTTCCGTTCTGTGGCTGCTGATTACCTGCTATGCTGATTTTGTATGGATTCCCGGAAATTATATGATGGCAATGCGATCCTCATACATTGATGCAGCCGGAATCAGACCGGGGTTAATGATCACAGTCAGTATACTTGTGATTCTCGGCATAATGGTATTGGGGACATATATTATTCAATATAGAGATATTATTTCGATGAAGAGGATAGATACATAATGAAGATTTGCATAAAAGATGTTTCGAAACGGATTAAAGGAAGAACTGTCCTGGATCATATTAGCGCAGAGTTCAAGTCAGGGAAAATATACGGTCTAAGAGGGCATAATGGGTCAGGAAAGACGATGCTTCTTCGGATCATCAGTGGTTTGATTCGTCCGACAGAAGGAAAAGTTCTTGTAAACGAGCAGGTTTTAGGCAAGGAGCAGGATTATCCGAAATCTATGGGGCTTTTAATCGAAAATCCTGCATTTTTAAATGATTTTACAGGTTACGAAAATCTTAAAATGATAGCGTCTTTGAACGGAGTTATAAATGATAAGGACATTTTTGATACACTGAATAAAGTTGGCTTGGAAAGTGCTTCAAATACAAAATATCATAAGTATTCACTCGGGATGAAGCAGAGGCTGGGAATAGCAGCTGCCATTATGGAAAAACCGGAACTGATTCTGTTAGATGAACCTACGAATGCACTTGATGATGAGGGAATTGAATCTATCGAAAAGCTGATTCTATCATTAAAGACTGATAACCGGCTGATTATTGTTGCATCCCATGAGAAGGCTTTTTTGGAGAGAATATCAGATGAAATCATTTTGATGAATGAAGGCAGAATAGATTCTGTGGAGGAAACATGTACGAAGCAAAACGTTATCGATTAAAAAAATCATATGTTGTTTGGATTCTGATACTGATCCTTTTTTTTCTATGGCTTGCTTATGTAATCCGGTTTAACAGTGAGGCAAAGGCATTGGATGAAGTACCGGTAGAAAATTATGGTGTCGGTGAATATGCTTCATTTGATCATAATTACAGCTTTGGTGTATATAAAGATGGATATAGTATCCGGGTAAACAGTTATGAAATATTAGAGACAGAGGACTATCTTGAAAGGTACAATATGAGTCCTGATGATTTTTTGACATCATGGGAAAGGGTATGTCTTGTTTAATATAACTGTACGATATGATGAGAGTTCGATAGATTATACAAACGAAGAAGTTGAAAATGAAGGTGTTATGCTGACGGATTTTCGGCTTTCCGGAGTAGACTATTATGCGGGACAGAACTCAGAGTTTTTTGCACTTGAGAATCCGCAGATGGATGGAGCGGAAGGTATTATTCTTGAGGATGGACAGGAAGTAAACATGACCTTACCCTTTGACTTGATCGAAAGATACTTTACAAAGGATAATTGGAACCACATGGATCAGCTGGAAATGAAAATATTTCTAACCGCGTGGCCAATTCAGAAAAACCTCATATTGCAGTAAAAAACCGCTGTGAAAAATCTTAAGGATTTAATCACAGCGGTTTTTATTTTATGGTCAGTTAAGCCGATCAGGTGAAATTACTGATCGTGCTCAGCCTTATACTTATCTACAAGTCTCTGGATACGATCATACGGATCGAGGAGGCTTGAGATGGATGCATCATGATTTAAGGTATCGATGATGTATGCGATATACTTGCTCATGCCGCAGCTGATGTAGTAGTTACGCTGCAGAAGCTCCGGTGTCTGGTATACAAGGTTTGTTGTAACAACCTTATAGATAATGCCGTCTTCAACAGCTTTATCAAAGCTTGCCATACCCTTGGTGAAAAGACCGAAGGTAGCAATTACGAAGATACGGTTAGCCTTACGCTTCTTTAATTCAGTAGCAACATCGATCATAGATTCGCCGGAAGCAATCATATCATCAACGATGAATACGTCCTTGCCTTCAACAGAGGTGCCAAGGAACTCATGAGCAACGATCGGGTTTCTTCCGTCAACGATCTGACTATAGTCACGTCTCTTGTAGAACATACCCATGTCTACGCCTAATACGGAAGCCATGTAAACGGCTCTCTGTGTACCACCCTCATCCGGAGAGATGATCATGAGGTGATCGTTATCAAGCTTGATATCGTCGCATTCTTTTAAGATGCCCTTAATGAACTGGTAAGCGCAGGTGACAGTGTCAAAGCCCTTGAGCGGAATGGCATTCTGGATACGCGGGTCATGTGCATCGAAGGTGATGATATTGTCAACACCCATGGAAATAAGTTCCTGAAGTGCCAGTGCACAGTCAAGAGACTCGCGGGATGTACGGCGATGCTGACGACCTTCGTAAAGGAAAGGCATGATAACAGTGATACGATGTGCCTTGCCTTCTACAGCAGCGATGATTCTCTTGAGATCGGCATAGTGATCATCCGGTGACATGTGGTTCTCGTAGCCTGCCATTTTGTAGGTAAGAGAGTAGTTGGTAACATCAACCATGATGTAAAGGTCAAGACCGCGAACAGACTGCTCGATGGTTCCCTTTCCTTCTCCGGAACCGAAACGTGGTGTAGTAGCCTTGATAATGTAAGTACCGTCGTTATAAACCGGTGCTTCATTATTGGAAGCTCTTTCCTCGTCGCGCTCGGCTCTCCACTGGTTCAGCCACTTGTCGATTCTTGCACCGATATCAGTGCAGCTCTTGTGCGGGATGATTCCTAAAGGAGCTACCGGATTGGCATTTGCTAAAGTTGCGTCATTAGGCATGATTTGATTCCTCCGTAAAAGTGTGGGTGTGGGGTGAGGGTTAGTGCTTTATTCTTTTTAAAATGCGAATGTCATCGCCATAAAGCCTTATATATGTATATTTGCTGAGTATTCTTGAAGCTACTCTGTCGGAATATACATCGCGAAGCTGCGCAAGGTCCAGATTTGTTGATATGATCGTGGATTTTTTGCGAAGCAGACGCTCATTTATTATCTCAAAAGTTTGGAATTGGTAAAGGAGTTATTTATTTCCGTTCCGAGATCATCGATGATCAGAAGATCGCAGGAAAAAG
>ADGC01011415.1_pt1 | contig 11566 bp, 12 predicted proteins | sample 268048 | NCBI WGS metagenome assembly ADGC01 (sample SAMN02954255, study PRJNA42359) | wallaby gut metagenome | biome: terrestrial; feature: wallaby; material: gut; isolation source: foregut contents of Macropus eugenii | host: Notamacropus eugenii | place: Australia
ATCCATCAGGACAAATTCTGCCCTGTATTATGAAAATGTGGAAAAAACTTGACTTGCCGATTTTGATTTCATCCTGTTGGAGGTCAAAATGACACCGGAATTCCCAACAGAGCATCGTTCGAAGTATGAGTTATGGTTTACCCATTGGATGGCCGTATCAGACAAACAGTTGCGATGGCACGGCTTGCATTTTCCGGCATCTTTGAGGATTTTCCCGAATATAAAAATTGTGACACACCACTGTGGAGCTATGATCCCGATGCTGGAGGGACGCACTGAAAACGGACTGAAAATGTATGGAGGCCGTACTGCTCCGGAGCTTAGAGAAGAATTGACCAAAACGAAACTGCACGGAGATCCAATAGATACATTCCGTAAGTTTTATGCAGATACTGCAGGTTTTGGATCTGCATCGGCAATTCGCGCAGGACTGGATTTCTTTGGGAAGGATCATATGGTTTTTGCAACAGATATGCCGTTCGATCCGGAGAAGGGACCGGGATATATTTCAAGAACGCTTGACAATATCGATAGTTTGGGACTTGATGATGATACAAAGGCTGCAATTCTTCACGGAAATGCAGAACGAATTTTTCATGTTTAATTGGGATGGGAGATAAAAAATGAAAACATTAATTACAATTTGCACAAACCAGTTCTTTTTGATGTTTCTTGCTATTTGGCTTGGACTTCTTATCGGAAAAATTAAGATCAAAGGCTTTTCTCTTGGTGTATCCGGAGGTATTTTTTCGGGAATTTTAATTGGATATTTTGTAACAAAGTGGGCTCATGGTGTTAATACAGAAATTGAAGGAGCTGCAGCGATAAATGCAAACAGAATTTTATCGCAGGGAGTTGTAGGTCAGGTTTTCTTTACATTCTTCCTTCTTTTGTTCCTGGTAGCAATTGGATTAAAGGTTGGATCCGGACTTGGAACAATCCTTAAGAAATATGGCGGTAAATTTGTTGTGATCGGTTTCTCAATCCCGCTGGTTTCTATGTTGGTAGCATGTGCTTTATCAGCTACAGTATTTAGTTCCAATGCAAATATTACAGCATTTGAAACGATCGGTATGTATACAGGAGCTATGACCACAACTCCCGGTTATGGAACAGCGTTGGATGCAGCAGCTCTTTGGATTATTCTGAGATTTATGTAAATGCGAGCAACGAAGAAAAAGCAGCTATTCTTGCTAAAATTGATACAACCGGTGAACTTACACCGGAAAATACGCCTGCATTATCAACAGAGCAGATTACCGCGTATAAAGAGGCATCAGCATCTGCCATCAGTCTGGGATATACAGTAGCTTTTCCGATAGGGGTTCTCGTGATTGTAATTATGATGTCAATCCTACCCAAACTATTCAGAATCGATATTGAGAAAGAGAAAGAAGAATATCGAAAGGAAATGGCACAGGTATCGGAAGGAAAGCAGATTAAAGAAGTTCCTATTAATTTTGGCACAATAGGTTTGGTAGCAGTTCTTGGAATTGCACTTGGCAACATTACAATTCCATTGGGAGCTTTTGGTAGTTTCTCTCTTGGAGCAGCCGGTGGCATTTTGATAGTTGCATTGATTTTAAGTTATATCGGACAGATCGGTCCTGTTTCATTCCGTATGGATCAGAAATCATTGGGAATCATGTACCAGATGGGTCTTGTTTTCTTCATGGCGGTAGTTGGACTTCGATATGGATATGACGTGGTAACATCTTTTGCAGGATCGGGTCTTTCCATTGCACTTGGAGCAATTCTGGTGGAAGTAATCGCGGTATTGGTTGCAGTTATTATCGGTCGTGTATTCTTCAGGCTTAATTGGATGATATTAAGTGGAGCAATCGCCGGAGGATGTACTTCTGCACCGGGGCTTGGAGCAGCAATTGCAACAACAGGCTCAGAGGAACCGACAGCAGGCTACGGAGCAGCGCAGCCATTTGCAATTCTGGCAAATGTATTATTAGCAACAATTTTCTTCAGCATCATGCTGTAAGTATTTTTCAATCATATTCAATGGATCTTGTTACTATGATAAACTGACCATATATCTTCTGATGACCGGAGTTTTATAAAGGAGAAGTCTTTATGGATCAGTTTTGGATCGAACATCGAACAGATGCCGAGAACTTTCATTTAAACAGACATTATGAGCATAGCTATCAATTGTTATTTATATTAAATGGAAAAGTGAAATACACGGTTGGTGATAAAGACTACGTGATAGAACGTAGTAACCTGATTGCTCTTAATACACTTGAAGAGCATACGCTTGAAGTATTGGAATATCCATATGAACGTATTTTGATACAAATCGATCCAGCGTGGTTTCAAAGTGAAATTAAAGATACCGGCCTGATTTCACTGTTTATACAAAGGTCTGCAAAGTTCTCGCATCTGCTTACGTTGAAAGAATCCACATGGATGGAAGTATATGATATTTTGACGGAGATGTTAGACGAAGTGACGGATCAAAAAGACTATTGGGAAATGATGATCAGAGGAGATATTCGACGTCTTTTCGTTAAATTGGAAAGAGAATGTCCTGACCATTTCCATGTAGAAGCATTCAAAAGCAGCAGTCGGGTTGCATATCGTGTCCTGCATTACATAGATAGTCATTTTGTAGAAGATATTTCCGTAGATACCGTTGCCGAGCACTTATATTTAAGCAGGCACTATATATCTCATACATTTAAAGATGAAATTGGATACAGCATTATGGAGTATATTATTTTGCTGCGAATGAACAGGGCAAAGGCACTCCTTTTACAAAATAACATAGCAATAACAGAAGTTGCACTGGAATGCGGGTATGAAGATTTCGCATATTTTTCAAGAATATTTAAGAAGAAAACCGGCATGACACCAACGCAGTTTAGAAAGAGATTACAAAAGGACTAGCAGTCGTCCGAAGAGGTAGAATCATGGCTCATGAGAAGTTTCATTATAAATCCTTAGAAGAAGTACAGGAAAAAGCAAAAGAATTAGGTGTTGTGCTTCCTTTTGCAAAGGATACCGGTATTCTTGCAACACCGCTTACAGTAGATGGCGTGACATTTTCGAATCGATTAGGCATTGCACCTATGGAAGGAGCCGATTCCCTTCCGGACGGATCGCCGTCGGATTATACCCTTCGTCGATATGTGAATGAAGCAATCGGAGGAAGTTCGATCATCTGGTTTGAAGCCATTTCTATTGTAGAGGAAGGACGTTCGTCGAAAACACAGCTTTTGCTGACAAAGGATAATCTGGAACAATACAAGGTTTTCACAGCAAAAATTAAGGAAGCCGGGATTAAGGCAAATGGCAGAGCACCGTATTTAATCATGCAGGCAAATCACAGCGGACGATATTCTAATCCGGATAATAAACCGGCACCTATGATTGCGTACCGACATCCTGAACTGGAGCAGTATCGCGACGCAGATGACTCATGCATTGTTTCCGATGATTATTTAAAGAATTTAGAAGAAAAATTTGGAGAGGCAGCGCTTCTTGCAAAAGAGGCAGGTTTTGATGCAATCGATATTAAGTCCTGTCATGGATATTTGCTTGCAGAGTTAAGCAGTGCATATACAAGAAAAGGAATCTATGGCGGTTCATATGAAAATCGTACCCGCCTTTACAAAAATGCGATTCGTGCAGCAAAGGTTTATGAGGATGAAAACTTCAAGGTGACATCCAGACTTGGAATTTATGATGGATACGCATACCCATATGGTTTTGGTGTTTCAGAGAATTCAGGAACTACTCCGGATTTATCCGAACCGATTCGTCTTGTAAAGGAACTCAATCAGGAGATGGGAATTCAATTTGTGAATTTAACCATGGGAAATCCTTATGCAACCACACATGTAACGAGACCGTTTGACATGGGAAAGTACGAGGTCGAGGAACATCCGTTTATTGGTCTTTCAAGAATGATCCGGGGAATCGGAGAAGTGAAAAAGGCAGTTCCGGAAATGACAATCTTAGCTTCTGCACCAACATATTTAAGACAATATGCAGATCTTTATTCTGCAGGGGCTGTAGAACAGGGGCTGTGTGATGGAATGCTGTTCGGCAGAATGGCATTTGCGGATCCCGACTTTGCAAATGAAATAATCAAAGAAGGAAGAATTAATCCTAAGCGCGTGTGCATGACCTGCGGAAAATGCGGAGATTTGATTCGAGCACATAAACCGACCGGCTGCGTAATCCGGGATACGAAAACATTCCTTCCGTTTTACAGAGAATTCCAGGAAATCAGTAAGTCACAGCCGGCAAATTTCAGAGGGTAAGATGATGAAAAAAACAGCATTGGTAACAGGGGCAAGCCGTGGTATCGGATACGCTATTGCAAAAAAGTTAGGAAGTCAGGGATTTCAGGTAGTTATTATGGCCACCGGTCCGGAAGAGAAGTATGCAGATGCTCTTAATAAGCTTTCAGAGGAAGGAATAGATTGGTTCTATGTACAGGGCTCAATTGACAGTGCAGAAGATAGAGAAAGAGTTGTGAAAGAAGCAGCTGCCCATTACGGAAGAATTGATGTTCTTGTAAATAATGCAGGCGTTGCACCAAAGGAACGAAAAGATCTTTTGGAAATGACGGAAGATAGTTTTGATCGTGTGATGGATATTAACACCAAGGGAACAATGTTTCTTACGCAGCTTGTAGCAAAACAGATGATTTCTCAGGAACAGATATTTTCCATCAAAGGTCATATTGTAAATGTCGGTTCCTGCTCGGCTAATGTTGTATCTACTTCTCGTGGAGAATATTGTATGTCAAAAGCTGCTGTATATATGTTGACTCAGCTTTTTGCAGATCGTCTTGCTCCGGAGGGAATTGTAGTAAATGAAGTCAGACCCGGAGTTATTGCGACAGACATGACGAGTGTGGTAACGGAAAAATATGACAAGATGATAGCCGATGGTGTATTCCCGATTGCAAGGTGGGGACAGGCAGAGGATGTTGCAAATATGGTTGCATATTTCTGTTCCGATGAAGTGACATATACAACCGGAAATTATGTGGATGTGGACGGAGGATTTCACATCAAGAGACTGTAAAATGGATCAAAAGCTGAGGTAGTGAGATGAAGATGAGAGAAAAAACGACAGGAAATATCATCATTGGTTCAGGTGCTGCAGGGTATGCAGCAGGCATTCGATTGCTTCAGCTTGGAGAATCAGACACTGTACTGATCACAGAAAATCGCATGTCCGGGACTTCACGAAATACCGGCTCTGATAAGCAAACGTATTATAAACTTTCTCTTGCAGGCGGAGATCGGGACAGTGTTTTGGATATGGCAAAAGACCTGTTTGCAGGCGGCTGTGTAGATGGAGATATTGCACTTTGTGAAGCTGCACTATCTACCAGGGGATTTTTTCATCTGGTGGAACTTGGCGTTCCGTTTCCCTGTACGGAATACGGAGAGTATATGGGATATAAGACAGATCATGATCGCGGAAGAAGAGCGACAAGTGCCGGTCCCTATACTTCAAAAATGATGACCGAACAGCTGGAAAAAAGAGCCGATGAAATGGGACTATGTGTAGAAGATCACATACAGGTGATTCGTTTAATTGTAAAAGATAAAAAAATCCAGGGTGTTCTGGCTTTGGATAAATCAAGTGACAGTGAAGCAAGTTATATCATATACTGGTGCAGCAATGTCATACTTGCAACCGGCGGTCCTGCAGGAATGTATCATGACAGTGTTTATCCGGTATCACAGATCGGTTCCAGCGGAATCGCATTTGAAGCAGGTGCAATGGGAAAAAATCTGACAGAGTGGCAGTTTGGCATGGCATCTCTGTCTCCAAGATGGAATGTCAGCGGAACATATATGCAGGTGCTGCCGAGATTTGTGTCTATTGATGATCAGGGAATAGAACATGATTTTTTAAGAGAATATTTCGACAGCAATATTGAATTGCTCCAAATGATATTTTTAAAAGGATATCAGTGGCCTTTTGATGTTAACAAGATTTTCGGAGGTTCTTCTGTAATCGATCTTTTGGTTTATCAGGAAACCATTCTAAAAAACAGGCGTGTTTATCTTGATTTCATACATAATCCAATTGATGCTGAAATTCCTTATGATAAGCTTGGTGATGAGGTGTACTCCTATCTGAATAATGCAGGAGCCTGTCATGGAACTCCTTATGAACGTCTGAGTATCATGAATCAACCGGCAATCGATTTTTATACAGATCATGGAGTAGATCTTTCCGGAGAATATTTGGAAATTGCGGTTTGCGCGCAGCATAATAACGGCGGACTGGCAACAAATGCGTGGTATGAAACCGATGTGGAAGGATTATTTGCGATTGGAGAGTGCTCGGGAAGTCATGGAATTACCCGTCCGGGCGGTACAGCCCTTAATGCCGGTCAGGTTGGAGCAATACGGGCGGCGGAAGCAATTGCACATAAGGGACAGGACGCTTTCATAAATGAATCTTCTAAAGAGGAACTTCGAAAGGAGATTGATAAATTTATTAAAGAAGCAGATGTCTTTTCCGGTGAAGTGAGTATTGCTGATGTTTGGGTAACATCCTCAAAAATAATGAGCAAATTTGCAGGAATGATCCGAAGTGAAGATGGATTACAGGAAGCAATTGCTGCTATCACAGAATATAATAATAATCTGTCAAAAATTCTAAAAAAGCCATCATCTGATCAGCTGGCACAATATTATCATCTTAGAGATTTACTGATTTCGCAGGAAGTGTATTTGTCTGCAATGCTTGATTATTTGAAAAAAGGCTGCGGAAGCAGAGGATCGGCTTTGTACACAAATACCAGGGGTGATTTACCGGATTCCAGGATGCCGGAATTATATCGTTGTAAACCTGATGAGAAAAACAATGGAGAGATAATTCAGGAAATCAGGTACACACAGGATAAAAAGGAAATCTCCTGGAGAGCAAGAAGGGAAATCCCGGATGTAGATTATTTTTTTGAAAATCAGTGGAAGCTGTTTCGTAATAGATGGAGTCAGTGAGTATAATGAAAGGGGCGCTAGCCTGTTGCGTGCGTCCGGGTGTGTTGCCATACACAATAACTTATTTCCCTAATGATTATCGTTGATACGTAAACAGTTCATCCATGGTAACACCTAAATAAGCAGCTATCCTTGCTGCAGTCAGCGCCGTAGGAATACGGCGCTCTTTTTCTGTAAAATGCGATGACCGAACCTATATCCTTCATAAATTTAACCTTTCTCTAATGCGTTATATAAAACATAGCATTATTAATACCAAACAACAAGCATAAATACAAATAATAATCGTAAATTGAAATGGATTGCAGTTTTTTATTAATTTAATTTGTACTATATTATACCTGTGAGGAAATCACAGAGATTAAAAAGTTAGTTAAGAAATTAGATCAGAAGCCGGAAGTCAGCAGCTAAGAAGCTAAGGATCTCAGAAGTCAGAAAGAAGGTGATTTTACGGAACGCACAATTCTACACAGCGACTGCAACTGTTTTTATGCATCCGTTGAGCATTTATATCATCCGGAATATGCAGGAAAGCCACTGGCGGTCGGCGGTGATCCGGAACGAAGACATGGCATTGTACTTACAGCAGATTACATAGCAAAACGCCGGGGCGTAAAAACCGGAATGGCCTTATGGCAGGCAAAGCAGGTTTGTCCGGAACTGATTTTTGTTCCCCCGAGAATGAACCTGTATCTTCGGTTTTCAAAAATGACAAGAGAAATTTACGGAGAGTATTCCGATTGTGTGGAAAGCTTTGGCTGTGATGAAGCATGGATCGATGTTACCCATTCCGGAGTATTAAAGGGAGACGGGTACACCATCGCAAAGGAAATCAGCAATCGAATCAAAACGGAACTTGGTATTACCGTAAGCATTGGAGTTTCTTTTAATAAGATATTTGCAAAGCTGGGAAGTGATTATAAAAAGCCGGACCGCGATCACCACCATGTATCGGGATGAATTTCAGACAAAAGCCTGGCAGCTCCCTGCAAAGGATCTTTTGTATGTAGGAAGAGCAACCGAACGAAAGCTTACCAATATGGGAATTTTAACGATCGGTGATCTGGCAAGAACAGATGAATCCATTATCCGCGGGAGACTTGGAAAGATGGGAAGTGTTCTATGGGGTTTTGCAAACGGATACGATGATTCTCCGGTGCGGGTGGAAAACACGCATGCACCGATCAAGTCCATCGGAAACGGAATGACCACCCCTAGAGATCTTGTTTGCAATGAAGATGTAAAAATACTGATCTATGTATTGGCGGAAAGTGTGGCATCGAGACTGCGTAAAGATGGATTTCGATGCCGTGTTGTGGAAATCAGTATTCGCGACAATGAGCTTCTTAGTATCACAAGACAGCACAAGATTTCCCGTGCAACAAATATCACATCGGAAATTGCAGAAGAAGCGTATCGGATCTTTTTGCAGTCATGGTCCTGGAGAAAGCCGGTTCGAAGTATCGGCGTGCGGGGAAGTGATCTGGTAACCGCCTGTTATTGGGAGCAGACAAATCTGTTTGTCAGTGAGGAGCAGCGGGAAAAAATGATGAAAATGGATATGGCAGTGGATGAGATCCGTTCAAGGTTTGGCTACGGCAGTCTGCAGCGGGGACTGATGTATCAGGACACAGCACTTTCAATGCATGATGTAGAAAGCAGTCATACAGTTCATCCCGCAAAGTTATTTTGCATAGAGGCGAGCAGTATAAGTAAGGTGAGGAATATAAGTAAGGTGAGGAATATAAGCATGGAAAAACCAAAAGTATATGTTTCTGTTATTGCAGAATTTACAATTGACGGAGATTTGATTCCCAAAAGTCTGTTATGGGAAGACGGTCACGTTTATGACATTTCTAAAGTTATAGATGTCAGAAGAGCGGCAAGCACAAGAGCCGGCGGTGTGGGGCTTCGTTATACATGCTTGATCGACAGTAAAGTCAGTCATATTTTTTATGAAGAAAATAATCTTTGGTTTGTAGAAAGGAAAGGGCAGGCAGCGGCTAGATAAATTGCAGATAAGGGTGTTGATGATAATATAACTGAAATGGGGTGATCTCAATAAACGGGGATTTGCATTATAACTCAAATTGATTAAATCACGTTATCGTGATACAATTCTTTTGGAAGGATGTTGATATACATGCCTACATTATCAAGATTTTATGGAATCGTAATCAGAATGTATTTTTTACAGAGTGAACATAATCCGCCGCATATTCATGCAATCTACAATGAAGATGTTGCGGCAATTGATTTTATGACGGGAGAAGTTCTTGAAGGATATTTACCCAAGAAAGCTATGGAAATGGTACAGGAGTGGATTTCTCTTCATCGAGAAGAATTACAACATATTTGGGAGACTCAGGAATTTAAGGCAATCTCCCCTTTGGAGTAAGGAGGTATCATATGTTTCACAAAATTCGAGATGTATCAGCAGGAGAAAATTTTATTTTAACAGTTCAATTTTCAGAAGGCATTACGAAAATATACGATTTAAAGCCCTTGTTTTCTAAGATTCCTTTATTTGAGGAACTGCGGGATTCCTCTGAATTATATTATTCTGTTGCAGTTGATGTTGGTGGCTATGGAATCATTTGGAATGATAATCTAGATCTTTCATGTGACGAACTTTGGGAGCATGGGGAATTGATTGAGACTAAATTTGATGGTCTTATGTCATTTTCTGATGCAACAATTTTATGGAATCTTAATGAAAGTACATTAAGAAAAGCGGTGGCATACGGTAAATTAAAAAATGGCATCGATGTACAGAAGTTTGGAAAGCAATGGGTGATTTCCAAGAATGCTATGGTAAGAGAATATGGCCAAATCTCAAAAAAGTAATTAGATGAATAAATTTATGTGAATGCAGCTACCGGAGAGATTATTAGCAGTGCGGATTCTAAGGATATGGCGGATAGTGAATAAATAAAAATTTGTTAAATATATGATGAATGGTAAACAGCAGGTCTCTACAAAATTTGCTATGAAGCAATTTGTAGATGTACCTGCTGTTTACCGTTTACGAAAAAGCAGCAGAGTACAATACAGAAGTTTGATAATAATCGTGCTAATAGCTATAATTTGTATAAATACGTTACAAATAATTTGAAAAGACCTAAAGTGGGAATGTAGATGGAGATTGAAGATGTAAGGATATATTCGGTTCCTGAAATCATTAAAAAATTTCCGGTAAATAATAAGAAAAATGACAGACGAACTAATACCATCAAACACCCTTCACCGGCTGAAACAGGAAATCCGGCTGCTGAAGACAACCCTATCCAACCTTCTGCAGGAACGTGATGATTTAATCTATCACATCTGTCCAAAGCTTCGTGCTATATATGCAAAAGAAATCGGGGATTATCAGATCAGAGCCAACTACCGGGAGTTAAAAATCCTGGAGTTGAAGCGGAAAATCGAAATAACCCGTGCCGCGTTAAATCGTGAAAAGCATATATCCGAAAAAGAAGTAACAGAGAAGGTTTCGCAGGAGTATCAGCAGTTTCATCAAAGGGTCGATGAAGAATTCCAAAATTCCAAGAAGTTTCAGGACGATGAAACTGCCAGAGAGGAAAAGCGCCGGAGCTATCAAGAGCAATGGAAGCAGCGGTACGGCAGCGATAAAGATTCCAATAAAGAATCCGATAAAAATCGTAATTCTGATTCTAATACCGATAAGGGTTCTAATAATGATTTTGACGGCGGATCCGAAGAACATTTCAAGGAGGAGGAATCCGGTACAGATCACGCAACGCATACATCTAAAAGGAGCGACATTCCAAACGCCAAGGAGTTATATCGTAAAATTGTTAAAAAGCTGCATCCGGATATGAATCCAAATGCCTCCGAACATGAGATGGAACTTTTCAGACGTGCGACTGCAGCATATGAAGATGGGGATATCGTAACACTTCAGGAAATTTATGACGAGATATTCGAATTGGGCAGTGAAGCTATCTCACAGGAAGAAACATATGAAAGTTTAACAGAGCTGAGAGACCGTCTGAAGAAACAAATTGAACAAGCAGCAACAGAGATTAATGAAATAAAAAACTCTTTCCCTTATACACAGAAAGAGCTTTTAGAAAATCCGGAGGCTATAAGAGCAAAGCAGGAGGCGATATCTCAATTGATCACGGAGTATGAACGTGAGATTGAGCGATTGCAGAAAATGCTGGATGATATAAACAACGAAATGGAAGAGCTTCAAAGAAGAAAGAATCGGTAAGCCTATGGATGAAAAGAACAATGCCTTAAGCATAAGAAAAGAAGACATCCTGGAAGTAAGTTTTTTGAATCAGAATGGACAAGGTGCAATAAAGCCATTCACCAGAGATATTCTTCTGCTGGACACAATGATAAACGGTGCTATGCATACCGAAGATATTTACGAAAAGGCAGCAAAACTTAAAGTGGGAGACCGCGTAGAATTGGTTTTGGAACCGGATAATATATACGATCCCATGGCCATCCTGGTTAAAACCGAAGATCACCAAAAGTTGGGATATATTCCCAGAGTCAAAAACGAAGTTTTATATCATTTGATGGATGCAGGAAAGTATTTA
>ADGC01000597.1_pt1 | contig 11563 bp, 10 predicted proteins | sample 268048 | NCBI WGS metagenome assembly ADGC01 (sample SAMN02954255, study PRJNA42359) | wallaby gut metagenome | biome: terrestrial; feature: wallaby; material: gut; isolation source: foregut contents of Macropus eugenii | host: Notamacropus eugenii | place: Australia
TAATACTAATTAGATATAGGGAGTGATAGAAAATGTTTAAGTTAAAAACAACATTTAAGTAGTTAAACGTTTAAAACAAGACTAAAAAACGCCAATAGAGAACTCAAATGAAATTTTCAACCAAAACTCGTTATGCTTGGCGTCGCACAATTGAACTTGCAATTACCACAAAAGTAACTTCTCAGCCTGCAAGCTTAAAAGAGCTCGCAAATAAGCAAAATGTTTCAGAAAAATATTCAGAACAGATTTTCGGCTTGTTAAGACGTGGTAGTATTGTAAAGTCTGTCAGAGGCGCTCAAGGTGGTTATATTTTAACTAGAGCTCCTGAAGATATTACAATTGGAGAAATTATTCAATGTACTGAAGGAGATATAGCTCCTGTATCATGCCTTGAAAATGGCCAAGACGGTTGTGAATTTAGAGACAAATGCCCAACCATTAAATTTTGGAAAAAACTTAATGACACTGTAAAAGAATTACTAAATCAAGTAACTTTAGCCGATTTGGTAAATGGTTGCCCTATTCCTGACATCAATATCGAACCTGGTTTATGCAGTCCAAAATGCGCTGACTTACCTGATTATTATATCTAACATTTATATAAAAAAATTAATTTCATACTATCTTAGTATGAAATACTTGCAAAAGTAAAAAAAATAAAATATAATCAATTCATACTTAATTGATATGATATCGATTCAAAGGGATTTAAACTACTATCTAAATAATCATTTGAATAAAAATAACATTGATATTAAGAATGAAAAAATGTACGATACCAAACAAAATACAACATTATAAATAACACAAAGAACACTAAAATTAGTTATAAGCAAGAAAACAAAATAATAACGACAGTTTTTTACTTATTAACTAGTAAGGGTAGCTCAAAAAACTTGAATCATTTTGGCACCCAATAAAATAATTTTTAATTTTAATTTAGAGGATTAAAAACATGGCTTATAGAATTGAAACTCTACAACTTCACGCAGGTCAAGAAAAACCTGAATCAGATACTGGCGCACGTGCTGTACCTATCTATTTAACATCTTCTTATGTATTTAACAATTCAGAACACGCTGCAAATCGTTTTAACTTATCAGATCCAGGCAATATCTATGGTCGTTTAACTAATCCAACTCAAGAAGTATTTGAAACTCGTATGGCTGCTCTTGATGGTGGTATTGGTGCTTTAGCAGTAGCTTCTGGTTTAGCTGCTATTACTTATACCATCCTTTCTCTTGCAACAAGTGGCGCAGAAATTATTTCAACTAAGAATATTTACGGTGGTACTTTTAATCTATTTAGCAATACTTTAAAAGAATACGGTATTACTGCAAAATTCGTTGATACTAATGATTTTGATGCTATTGAAAAAGCAATTAATGAAAACACTCGTGCAATCTATACAGAAACTTTAGGTAACCCAAATTCTGATGTTGCAGATATTGAAAAATTAGCAGAAATTGCTCATAAGCATAAGTTACCATTAGTAGTAGATAGTACTTTCACTCCTCCAACAGTATTCCGCCCAATTGAACATGGTGCTGACATTGTTGTTCACTCTGCTACTAAATTTATTGGTGGTCACGGTACTGCATTAGGCGGTGTGATTGTTGACTCTGGTAATTTCGATTGGACTGCAACAGATAAATACCCAACTATTACTAAGCCAAACCCTGCATATCACGGTGCTGTTTTCTCAGATCTTGCAGGCAAAGCTGCATTCATTGTAAAAGCACGTGCTATATTCTTACGTAACATGGGCGCAACACTTTCTCCTTTCAATGCATTTATCCTTCTTTTAGGTACTGAAACTCTTTCTTTACGTGTAGAACGTCACATTGAAAATGCTAAGAAAGTAATTGAATTCCTTAACAATCATCCAAAAGTTGTAAAGGTTAACCACCCTTCTGTAAGTGATGATAAGTCACAACGTGATTTATACAACAAGTACTATCCAAATGGTGCTGGTTCTATCTTCACATTTGAAATTGATGGTGATATTTTAGCAGCTCGTCGCGTAATCGATAACTTGAAGTTATTCTCATTACTTGCAAACGTTGGTGACTCTAAGTCTTTAGCTATTCACCCAGCTTCTACAACTCACTCTCAATTATCACCAGAACAATTGTTAGAACACGGTATTAAGCCAAATACTATTCGTTTATCAATTGGTACTGAAAACATCAATGATATTATTGAAGATTTAGACAATGCATTAAAAGCAATCTAATAATCAAAAATATCTAATGATTTTTTAGAATTTAAAATAATAATGACCAAGAGAGTAATTCTCTTGGTCATTATTTTTGTTATCAGGTATTTAAATAACAGAAGACCTAATCATTGATTTCTAAATTATTTTCAGAAACCTTGTTATCAACTATTGAAAATGATTTAAGAACAGGATGAGATTTATCAGCAATAGACAAAATTAAATAATAAGCTCCAGGATCTGAAGCTAACTTTATATCTTCTTTAGAAGGATAGGCAGGATCATGCGTATGCGAATGCCAATTACCTAACAATTCTAAACCTTCGTTATATAATTCCATAAAAGCTTTAAATTGCTCTTCAGGATCTATACTAAAATGATCTGGAGATTTATCTAAATTATTTAATAAAAACACCTTCTTAACTTCACAATAAGATTTTTCTTCTACTTGATTTTCAATTCTAATTCCACCAATAACGCCACATGCTTCATTAGGTAAACAAGCTATGGCATGGTTGATAAGCTTTTGATAATCACTATTTTTTATTTTTAGTAACATATTGGTTCTATTTTATTTTTCTAAAGCTATATTAGCCGCATTTAAAAAATCACTAACTAAATCACAAGGACTTTCAATACCTACACAAATTCTTATAGTATCTTCATACACCCCATTATTAGAGCATTCTTCATCTGTTAAATTTCTAAAAATGGTAGTTCTTGGAGAAATTACTAAAGTTCGTACATCACCTAAATTAGTAGCTATAGTTGCATATTTTAAGGAATTTATGAACTTAAAGGCTTTTTCTTTAGAACCTACTCTGATAGTTACAATACCACCACCTAATCCTGAAAATTGTTTCTTAGATAACTGGTAATAGGCAGAATTAGGCAAAGATGGATAAGTAACTTCTATCCCTTCAATATTATCTAAAGCTTCTGCAATTTTTAAAGCATTGGCACAAATACGTTCCATACGTATTGCTAATGTTTCTAAACCAAGAATACTTAGATATGCATTAAAAGGTGCCATACAAGCTCCTGCATTACGCCAAGTTTCTTGAAAAAGTTTTGCTGTATATGCAAAATTTTTATATTCTTCGTATCTTTTTAGAGATTTAAATTTATCAAAATCCCAAGCAAATTTACCTGAATCTATAATAATGCCACCAATGGCATTACCCATACCATTAATATATTTGGAAGTAGAGTGAATTACGACATCTGCGCCTTTTTCTATCGCTCGACATAGATATGGACTGCAAGTTGTAGCATCAACAATTAATGGGATATTATATTCATGTGCAAGATTAGCAACACTCTCTACATCTAAAACATCTAAGCTTGTATTAGCAATAATTTCACTAAATAATAATTTGGTATTTTTATTTATTAAATTTTTTATATTAGCAACCGTTAAATTTTTTACAAAATTTACGGTTATTCCTGTATTTTTTAATTCAGAAAAAATTTCAATTGAACCACCAAATAACGAAGATGAAACTATAATTTCATCTCCTGGTAATAATAAATTTGCTAAAGAGATAGATATTGCAGACATCCCTGAAGCACAAGCAACAGCAGAAACACCTCCTTCTAACTCCATAATTCGTTTTTCAAAAGCATGCACTGTAGGATTATTAACTCTACTATACGTAACCCCTGGAGCTAAATGATTAAAAACTTTTTCAAGTTCTTCCATTGAAGAATAAGCATAACTATTTGCTTGACTCAATACAGGTTGCGTACTCCCAAAAGCATATTTATTAACTTCTACGCCATGAAGTAAACGAGTATCAAATTCCATAAATCTCCAATATAAAAAAATACTTTAAACATAAAAAATAAAAAGCTCCATGTTATAAAAATTAATAAATCAAAAATTCAAAATATTAATTTGAACATAGAGCTATAAAATTAAATTTGGTAATACCAACATTCGTCTTTAGGATCTGCAGCTTTAGCTTTTTCTCTGATATCAACAAGTTGTTGTTCATGAGTCCGAACACTTACTCTGCTTCCTGGTTTTACAGATTTAGTAACAAATGCATTACCACCTATTACAGAATCATGTCCAACCACTGTTTCACCACCTAAAATCGAAGCATTAGAATAAATAATAACATTATCTTCAATAGTTGGATGACGTTTTTTATTGCGTAACGCTTGGCCTCCATGAGTAGATAATGCCCCTAAAGTTACGCCTTGATAAATCTTAACGTTATTACCTATTATGGTAGATTCACCAATAACTATGCCCGTACCATGATCAATAAAAAAGTTATGACCAATTTGAGCATTAGGATGAATATCTATCCCTGTACGACTATGAGCATATTCACTCATTACTCGAGGAATTAAAGGTACTCCTAAAACACTTAATTCATGTGCTAAACGATGTATAGATATTGCAAAAATACCAGGATAAGAAATTATGATTTCTCCAATATTTAAAGCAGCAGGGTCACTATCAAAAGCTGTATGTAAATCTTCTTCTAAGTACGCTCTAATTTTAGGAATTTGCCCCAAAAATTTTAAAGTAATTTTTTCAGCGTATTGTTGATTTTGCTCCCTTGATTGTTCATCTAAATTCTTACCATAAGAAAGAGCTATCGCTATTTGCTTACTTAAATGAAATTGCACATCTTCTAACAATACATAAACACGACTACTTGCATTATATATTTTGTAAGTCTTTGAGCTAAAAAATCCAGGATAAATAATGCGTAATAAATTACGTATACTTTCAAAAATAATTTCACGATCAGGTTGACAAAACATGCCATCCATATTGTCTATTGCACGATCTTTATCATAGTCATCTATGATACTATTAGCAACACGTAGAATTTCGTCGCTAATACCAGGAGATATTTTAGGAATTGGGCTCATAACAGTTCATCTCCGTATGTTTGTAATTATTATAATTTGGTGTGGATTAATAAAAATACGTTTTGATTATACTTAAATTTTTATATCTCCATCTAAAAAAATCTAGCTAGTAAAATAAATTATCACTTAATTTTACTAACTAGAAATATCGGCACGTTATTAGTGTAAAGAATATAAAGTTCTTACTAACTTATCTACTTCTTCAGGTGTGTTATAAAGACCTAACACTGCACGTGCTGTTCCTTCATATCCTAGATGTCTTAAAACAGGTTGCGCACAGTGATGGCCCGCTCTAATAGCAATACCGAATTTATTTAAATATTCACCGATTGCTTCCACAGGATATCCATCGACTGCAAAAGACAATACCCCTGATTTTTGAGCTGGTAAACCTATCAAATGTAGACCTTTTACTTTTTTAAGTTCAGCAACAGCATATTGGGTTAACTCATGTTCGTATTTAGCAACATTTGCCATACCAATCTCTGTTAAGTAATCTAAAGCAGCACCTAAGCCTACAGCATCAGCTATACTACCAGTTCCCGCCTCAAACTTATTAGGAGCAGGATTATAAATAGTCCTTTCAAAGGTAACATCTTTAATCATATTACCTCCTCCTTGATAAGGAATAGCCTGTTCCCAAAGCTCTTTCTTACCGTAAACTGCACCAATGCCGTTCGGACCATAAACCTTATGTCCTGAAAAAACATAAAAATCTATGTCCGACGCAGCTACATTCACAGGAACGTGAGCAATAGATTGAGCCCCATCTATCAAAATAGGAACCCCATGGCGATGTGCTATTGCGGTAAGTTCATCTACAGGAGTTATAGTTCCAAGAGTATTTGACACATGAGCCACAGAAACAAACTTAGTACGTTTGGTAAATAATTTTTCATATTCACTTATTAGTAAATTACCATTATTATCAATAGGTATTACTTTTATAACAGCACCTGTAGCTTGAGCTACTAATTGCCATGGTACTATGTTTGCGTGGTGTTCAAGTAATGAAACTATAATTTCATCACCAGGAGATAAACGTGGACGCACAAAAGCTTGAGCAACCAAATTAATACCTTCTGTTGTACCTCTTACCCAAACAATATTATCTTTTGATGGAGAACCTATAAAATTAGCAACAGTTTGGCGTGCAGCTTCATAAGCATCTGTAGAACGAGCCGCTAATGCATGCGCACCACGATGCACGTTAGAATTTTCATGAGTATAGTACTCAGATATTCTATCTATAACAACTTTTGGTCTTTGAGTTGTTGCACCATTATCAAACCATACTAATTGATTACCATTTACTTGTTCTTGTAAAATTGGGAAATCAGCGCGAATTTCTTCAATACTTTTGGTTCCAACAATAATACTTGATAAGCGAGTATTGCTACCACCTATTGTATTTGGTTCTACCTTATTTTTTTCGGTATAAACCAAACTTTCAGCTTCGCTTGCAGATAAAACTTTAGGAGAAAAACCTGTTACCACACTATTTGAAGTTTGAGTTGGGGGAATATTCCCCACCTCTTGTTGTTCTACTACATCAAATATATTTTGGTAAGCAGTTTCTTGTAACACTTCTCCAATAAGAGCATCATAAGAATTAGTAGCATTTAGATCACTCTGACTATTAAGTAAACTTTGGGTACTAAAACTTTCTGCTTGCTGAGTATTGTTAAAAAAACTGTTTTGAGCCTTATTAGATGCAACATTAAATATCGAAGTATCACCATGTGCTAAACCTTCAATACCAGACGCGCATGTTTGAGCATCAAACTCAGGAAAGTATTCCGAAGCCAATTTCCCTAGTTCTGCCTCTGATGGCAAACCAAAGGACTCTGGATCATTAATCGTAGTCATGGTATTCACCTACTTCAACATTTTCTAAAACTGCAATAGCATCATCCGCAAGAATAGCAGCAGAGCAGTATAATGATAGTAAATATGAAGCAACACCTTTATCATCAACGCCACGGAATCTTACTGATAAACCACGAGATTGTTCGTTCTTTAATCCTTGTAAGAATAAGCCCACAACACCACGCTTTGCTTCACCTGTACGAATTAATAAAATATTAGTCTTACCACCTTGTGAAGTTGGTTCTTTTAAGCCATCAACTAATAATTTATTTGATGGAATAATTGGAATACCACGCCATGTTAAGAATGTACCACCTTGAATATTTACAGTTGCAGGAGGAACACCACGCTTAGTGCATTCACGTCCAAATGCAGCAATAGCACGTGGATGAGCTAAGAAGAAAGAAGGTTCTTTCCAAACCTTTGAAATTAATTCATCAAAGTCATCAGGAGTCGGAGCACCACTTGGGCTAACAGGTTGAAGACGTTGACTTTCTGGAACATTTTTAAGTAAACCATAATCGTCATTGTTAATTAACTGACTTTCTTGTCTTTCTCTTAAACTTTCAATTGCTAAAGCTAACTGTTCTTTAGTTTGGTCATATGGTGAACCATAAACATCATCTACTACTGTATTAACATTTACAATTGTAGAAATTGAATTTAAACGATATTCACGAGGCTTGGTTTCATATTCAATAAAACCTTGAGGAACGATGTCACTCTTCTTAGTTTGGCTGCATAAAACATCTAATGGGTTAGTGCCATCTTCAACTACTTTATTAACACGGTATAAACCAGTTTCTAAACCCTTGAATTCAAGTAAACGAGTAATCCACTTTGGAGTAATTGCACGATACTGTGGTCTTGTCTTGTGAACGTTCGCTAAATTATAAGCAGCATTAATGCTTAAAGCATTAAGACCATTGGTTGATTCTTGAGCCATTTTTAACTCTCCTTTTTATTTTTAGTTAAATGTAATCAGTATTTTTTTGAGAAATTTTAAGGTTAATATTGTGGGAATGATTTATCTACATCACGTGCCCAAGTATTAAGTCCATCCTTTAAGTTATAGCAAGCTCCTTTATATCCCGCTTCCTTTAAAGTTTTAATCGCTAAAATACTGCGTTTTCCTTCTTTACAAATGAATATCGTATCGACATTCGGATTCAGCTCTTCTTGACGACGAGCCAATTGTCCAATCGGTATGTATTTAGCACCAGGAAACTGCACTATGGCTTGTTCATGGGGTTCACGCACATCGATTAAATTTATTTCCTCTCCACTATCTAAACGTTTTTTTAATTCGATAGCTTCAATGGCAAGAATTGGTTCTTCCTCCTCTACTTTTAAACCACATAATTCTTGGTAATCAATTTCTTCTATATTTTTTATATCTGCTCTTTCTCCACATATATGACATTCTTTGTCTTTGGCAACATCAAATACTTGATAACGATTGTTCCATGCATCTATTGATAAAATCTTTCCGATTAAGCTTTCGCCACCACCAACTATAAGTTTTATAACTTCGTTAGCTTGAAAAGATCCTATAATTCCAGCTAATACCCCAAGTACCCCACCCTGAGAACATGTTGGTACAAGTCCTGCTGGTGGCGGAGCTGGATAAACACATCTGTAGCAAGGTCCATATTTAGCGTAAAATACACTTACCTGACCTTCAAACTGATACATCGCACCAAATACATCTGGAATACCTAAAATGCTACAAGCATCATTTATTAAATAACGCGCCACGTAATTATCTGTTGCATCAGCTACAATATCCCATCCCGACAAAATATCTAACACATTGTCAGATGTAAGCATTTCGTTGAAAACTTCAACTTTTACTTTTGGATTTATTGCTCTGATTGAATCCTTTGCTGAGGCAACTTTAGGACGATTTACATCTCTAGTACCATGAATAACTTGACGTTGTAAATTTGTTGTATCAACCTTATCAAAATCAACTAAACCTATAGTACCAACCCCTGCAGCTGCTAAATATTGAGCAAGAGGAGCACCAAGTCCTCCAAGCCCTGCTATCAACACTTTTGCAGACTTTAACTTTTTTTGTCCTTTTACGCCTACTTCTCTTAATAGTAAGTGACGGCTATAACGTAAGATTTCGTCATTATCAAGTTTGTTTTCTTTTTCTCTTTCTTTGCTTATTACGCTTTCTGTTATAGCGCCACCTGCTATTGCAGGTATTAAAGTTAAAGTGTCACCATCTTTTAAAACTGTATCAAAACAATTTATTTGTTTGATATTAGTAGTGCCAATAAAAACATTTATAAAAACCATTGGTTTTTCATTAGCATCAAAAATTATATTTTTAGTATCAGGGTATTGTTCCGCTAGTGCTTTAAAAACATCTAAAACAGTATTTCCTGTTAAAGAAAGTTCAGAATTTCTACCTGTATAATTTCTTAAGGTAGTGGGCACAATCAATTTAACTACAGCCATATAACCTCTTATACTATAACGTTTTTCTTTAATTCCTACTAATTTGATATGATTAATATAGTATGTTTTTAATTATGATTTAACAACATTTTTTTTTACAAAAAGTTTATTATTTTAAATTAAACAATTTTTCTAGCTAAATACTTCAATAAATAGATTATTAAGTAGTTATATATGCTATTGTTATTCTTAGGATTATTCTAAATTGATAAAAAATAACGATAAATATGCTATTATGCTTACAGAAAATTTTGTAAATTCGCTAAGAATTGAAAGAAAATAAAAAAAATGACTATTAAAAAACAAATAAATTTTGGGAAAGACTCGATTCCTTCATTATTTTGCAAAATTCTCATACCTACTTTATTAGCAATGATATGTCAATCAGTAATGATCGTGATTGACGGAGCGTTTGTAGGACATTTAGTTGGAAGTGACGCCTTAGCAGCGATCAATATATTTGCCCCTTTTTGGCAAATAATAACAGGATTAGGACTTATGTTAGGTCTAGGTTGTTCTGTTGTTGCCACAATTCATCTTTCTCATAAAAAACAATTGGCTGCCAACCTTAATATTACTCAAGCAATATATGTAGGTTCTTTTTGCTCTTTACTAATTACTTTTTGGATACTGCTATGTCCGGAAATCACCGCAAGAACATTAGGTGCCTCTGATAGACTTTTACCTTATGTTTTAGACTATGAAAAATATATTTGCTTAGCGGCTGTTGCTTTATTTTTAGAAGCTATAGGCACACTTATCATACGCTTAGACGGTTCCCCCAAATACGCCATGGTAACATCTTCTATTCCTTCTATTCTTAACGTAATCCTTGATTATGTTTTTATAAAAGAATTACATTTTGGGATATCTGGAGCTGCTATCGCTACAAGTATTGGGGCTGGAGTTGGTGGCATAATGACTATTGTTTATTTAGTCTTTTTAACCAAAAATATTCATGTTTTACCAATAGCTCTTACTAAAAAACTATGTCATATGACTATTAAGAACATTAGCCATCATTGTAGACTAGGATTTGCTATTCTAATTGGAGAGATAGCAGGAGCCTTAATGTTTTTTATAGGAAATTTAGTGTTCCTAAAATATATGGGAGAAGATGGTGTGGCAGCATTTTCCGTAGCTTGCTACCTACTACCATTCTTATTTATGATAGCTAATGCTATTGCACAATCTTCACAACCAATTGTAAGTTTTAACTATGGCTTACATCAAAATGATAGAGTTTTTGAAGCCAAGAAAATTGCAACTATGTCTGCAATAGTTATGGGAATAATTTTAACAGTAATAACAGCTTTTGGAGCAACCGCAGTTACAGAAATATTTTTAAATAGAGATACTCCTGTATTTGATATGTCTGTTGAAGGTTTACCTTATTTTGCGACATGTGCTATACCATTTATAATAAATGTTAGCCTTATCGGATTCTATCAAAGCATTGAATATGATAAAAAAGCATTTCTATTTTCGATTCTTAGAGGGGCAATATTTATTATACCGTCATTTATATTAGCTCCAATATTATTTGGAGAAAAAGGTGCATGGCTTGCAATTACATTTTCAGAAATCTTAACTTTGATATTCATTGTTACTTTTGGAAAAGTACATTTAAAAAATAAAATTCAAGCCATTCCATAAACCATAAAAAAAACATAAAAAAAGATGACCTAAAATAAGGTCATCTTTAACAAAACTTCATAATAAAATAAAAAAATTATAAACCTAAAACATCACGCATATTGTAAAGGCCGGCATTCTGAGTTTTTAACCAAGATGCAGCACGTACTGCACCATTTGCAAAGGTCATACGACTTGATGCTTTATGGGTAATTTCAACTCTTTCACCAATGTCTGCAAACATTACAGTATGTTCACCAACAATATCACCTGCTCTAATTATTGAAAACCAATTGTGCCAGGTTTTCTTTCACCAATAATACCGTCTCTTGATTTTACAGCGATATCATCTAAATTTTTTACCTAAAGTATTAGCAACAACTTCACCTAAAGTTAAAGCTGTACCAGATGGGAGCATCTACTTATGACGGTGTGAGCTTCATTACTTCAATATCAGCATAATCACCCATTACTTTAGTT
>ADGC01002916.1_pt1 | contig 11517 bp, 9 predicted proteins | sample 268048 | NCBI WGS metagenome assembly ADGC01 (sample SAMN02954255, study PRJNA42359) | wallaby gut metagenome | biome: terrestrial; feature: wallaby; material: gut; isolation source: foregut contents of Macropus eugenii | host: Notamacropus eugenii | place: Australia
TGGGCGATGATTGCAGTGTTTGGCTGATAACTTCTATGATTTCCTGCCTGCTTCCCATGGGTACAAAAGAGGCTTCCTGCATATTAAGCCTGCTTACAACGGATGGATATCGCCCTCGGCCGCCGGTAAACCCCAGGAGTTCGTCATTCCCGGGGCCGCCGGCAAAACGACGGGGTTCAGCATCCCCTCGTCCGCCGGCAAAACGACGGGATTCCGCTTCCACTTTGATGCCTTTTCCGTATTCTTCCAGAATTTCTTCCAAAATACGAAAATTTTGATAATTGCTGCCTAATAGCTCTCGATCATAAACATCCTTTACATGCATAAGCTCGTCCGGACTCAGGCGGAGCTGATCGCAGATTCGGGCAAACACTTCGCGGTTGGAAGGGAAGCGCTGTCCCGACAAATATTTTTGAAGAAGCGTGCGGTCAATGCCGCACGCTTTTGCAAATTGATTGTTGGAAAACCCCCGCTCACGGATATATTTTGCCAACAGATCAGAAAATCCCTCCATAATTTACCTTTCTGTTTACAGATAAAGTTCAAAAGGAATCTCCGGCCGCTGCAGTTTTTCAAAGCCGCAGCGGAACTTTTTAAAACTACGCTCCTCTTCCATGCTTCGAACCTGAAGATCCAGCGCAATCGAATCCGGAGATTTATTTGTATAATTAACACCAAGGCGATCATAAATACGCCGGTTCATTCCGCCGGCAAAAATATAATCGCAGTATTTTACCGTCTGATTCATCTGGTCAAACTCGGATGACGCCATGATCACAAACAGAATATTGTAGTCTAATCCTGTTTTCATCATGGTAAACAGCCATTCCGGCATTCTCTCAAGCGCTTCTGCGCCGCTGATCCAGTAAACCGTAGGTGGAAATACAAGCTCCGGATTTTGCTTAAACTTAGCAAATAAAACAAGATCTGCCGCAATATACTTAATAAATTTTTCCTCACTGGAATCATCACCAAAATTACTGCTTCGTTTCTCTATATCCGCACAAAATGCTTCCGCCTCAAAAAGCTGTACATTTCCAAAGGTCTCTTCGCAAAGAAGGATCAGCTTTTCGATGTTCTCATCAACCTCTGCCTGGCTGCGGCCGCGGATGGACTTGCGGTTTGCCCGAATATCAGCCTTCACAAAATCCATGACCGTCTGTGATTCCTCGTAGATCCTGTACATTACAGAGATTCGGCGAAACTCCTGCTTTAATTCAGCAAAATCATCCGGATTTGTGTGAAATTCTTTTGGCAGCAGGTCTTTTTCTATTGCATAGAGCCCCTGCACAACCGGAAGGAACGAATATACCTTGTGAACATAAGGAATCTGCCCGGCTTCATTTTTTGGCGATGTTATAAAATTTTGTGCCAGCAGTTTTTGCAGGTAGGCAAGATCCTCATTTCGCGGGGAAACCGCCAGAATGTTCTTCTTCCGACCGTTTTCCAAAAACAGTGTCTGATAATCAAACTTACGATTTGAAAAAGTAACATAGGAGCCAAGGGTGAGTGCTTCAAAATACTTGTTTTTCATTTCCGGCGTAAGCAATCCCTGACGGAAGGGTGTGATCTTGTCCAGAATATTTTCCAGCACTTCCCACTCCTGCTGCTCGTCCTCCTGATAAAATTTCTGCGCTTTGCGGAAGGAAAACTGGTCCGCAAGATGGGACATATCGCTGAGGAAGGTATTGAAATACGGCACCTTACCGCTCCAGTCATCATTCAGCTCTGTCTCAACATAGGGCACCTGATATTTCAGATTTGTGTCTTCTTTGCCGTCGCTGTTATTGATCAGGACATCTTTTTTCGGCTTAATGTACGCAGCTGCACGGTTGCCAAGCACATCCATGGAAACATTTGTCTCGCAGTTTAAGGCAATACGAAGACGAAAGTTACCAAGGTCCGAACGGGACAGAGTTCCGCTGATCTCCTGACTGGCAAACAAAATGTGCACGCCTGTGGCACGTCCCTTTTTTACAATGGCAGTCATCATCTGGCGGATCTTTTCACTCTCCTTATTGCTTGCCTCAAGGAACAGCTGCTGGAATTCATCCACGATCAAAAGGATGCGCGGCAGCACCACATCGGGATACTGCTTGCGGAAATTTGCGATCTTATCCGTACCGATCCGTGCGAAGAAGGTTTCTCTTGCTGTCATGCAGTCGACCAGATATTCGATCAAACTTACCACATAGCGCACCTCACTTGTTGCCGCGCAGGCAACCACGTGAGGGGTGCGGTACCCGGGATTATTCATATATCGGGAAAACTCCACCTTTTTAAAATCAGCAAGATACAGATCCAGCTCCCAGGGTGCATATTCTGTCATCAGATTAAAAATAAGATTGTTCAAAAGCGTAGACTTACCGGAACCGGTCTGTCCGGCCATCAGTCCATGCACCGCACTGTCACCAAGCTCTACCGGCGAAGGCTTGCCATTGGCACTGTTTATACCGGGACGAAGGTTAATTCCCTTCGCTGTTGTGTTAAACCAAAGCCCCATGGCATTCTTCGACATATCTACCGTGCGAAAGCCCTTGTTTGCATCGCATTGTAAAACCATGTCCTCAAACATAGCGCGGCATTGATCCTTATCGCTGGCAAATCGATCCATCTGTGAAAGGAACGTTAAAGGTTCCGGGCAGATCACAGCTGTACGCCCCGGCGCATAGGAGGCCGCCTGATACTTTTCCTGACCGCTTCTGATATAGGTCATAAACTGATTCAGATACTGATTATGTGTAAAAATATCAGCCATATCATCTTCTCCTTTTTATACGTCGCCCCAGCTTTCAAATATCACACTGTCTGCAGCTTCCATAATACTTCCCGTATCAGATTCACCGGAATCCGCAAATCGAAAAGCGCCATGATCAAACAGTGATTCCCCGTGTTCCACCTGACTGATCATAGATCTGAAACTTTCGGAGATACTATTGCCAAGAGTTGATACAACACCCTGAATGGAAATATATGCATCATTCTCATCCATATGTCCTTTCACGGTATTTAACGCATCCTGTGTGGCGCTTTCTGCCTTTCCGAGAAACTGCTTGATATACTCTGTATTGCGCATGATCGTATCATTATCGATATTAGGCTGCGACACATCTATTCTGATTTCTTCGAGAGAAGCACGGTTAAACATTTCCTCCAAAGATTCATGAATACGTTCCATGTAGCGGCGGCCTTCCGCTGCTGCCTCCTCACCGGCGCCAATGTTTTTGGTTAAATTGTCAAGACTGTGCGGACTGTCCTGCCAGTTTTGAAAATGACGAAATACATGCGACTTAAAATCGCCGTAGTAAAATCTGCAGATCTGATTGGTAAAATCCATCAGAGGCTTATACTGGCACTTTCTCGTGTTCTCTTCCATTTCTTCATAAAGTGTGCTTACGGCGTTTGCACACTCCTCCGTGAGGGTACAGTAAATCTGACTGATATTTTCAAACTCTAGCACATTAATTTTATATGGCATAATTTTCCCTTTCCCTTTTTACACTGTCTTTAATGATCAAAGATCCCATGACTTACGATTATGATCAAATATTCCATGACTATCGATTACCGTCAAAGAAATTCCAGTTAAGCTTCGCATCTTCGAGGACCTGTCCCGTATCCCGCTCGGCAGATTCCCTGAATTCCTGAACACCGTCCTCAAAGTACATTTGTGCCTGATGAATTTCTTCTGCCATCGCATTGATCTGTGGCACAACACAATTGCTGCTTTCGGACAGTACATTGCGGCCAACATCCATATAGTGTGAACTTCCATATAGGCTGTTCCCCTGCAATGCCACACGGATATTAGCACTTTCTTCGAATGTATAATTGATCAATAATGTAAAATCACTCGATGAAACACAATATGCGCTTCCGCCGGGTCTGCCTTGGATATATCGTTCGAATGCGCTTTGCATAGCCGATATACCGGAACGAATGCAGGCATCGATCTTCCTTGCATTATCATCCTCCACCTCATATTTAACAGCTTTCGAAAATGCACCGCTCCCGATGTTGGACAATTCCGAACCGGGCGGATGCCTCATGATTGCATCAAACATGGCCGGACAGTCCATGGCTTTCGTCTTATTCCATAACTCTATATACAAGGTTTCCATATGGTTTGCCGCCTGGGATAAATCCGTTTGTACACCGGATATGACCTGTCTTGCAAGCTTGTCCGTTAGTACATCAGCTGCTTCCGCTTCCGGGCATTTCTGAAACCCGTTATTGTCCTCGCAATGTTTGGGTTTCACCTGACCGGCAAGCTTGCAATTGCAAACCTTCTCTGTTTTTTGGGAGGATGACTGGGAATTGTTTGATCCGCTCTGCCCATCGTCTACAGGCACATCCTCGATTCCCTGACAAAAAAAACAATTTACTCCCATAGTGATCAACCTCTGTGCGAAATGATCTCGCCCGGAACCTCAAGGTTAAACTCTACATTGCTGTACTTCACACAGTTGCTCCAAACACCCTTATCCTGGAATGACGGGATCGCATTTTCATCCGCCGCAAAAACAGGGATAATACCATTTGGTTCACAGAAGTCCGGATCGATCAGATTCGTATAAATATCTTTGATTTCATTACCGCTGGAAACACTGTTGTTATGCAGCTGGTCTTCTCTTGGCAGGTAAACAATAATAATCTTATAAGTGAACGGGGAACGGGAAGTACCGTCGCTTGTATTTTTAATATGCTCATTTACTACAGCTATATTATTTGATAATCCATCCACGCGCTCACGATTTTCATTCACGTAGCGAACAAGCGCATCTCTTTGGTTTTCCAGATATTTTAACAGTGTTTTTGATTCGGTGTGAAGCCATACGCCCGGACCGAAATTTCCGTCGCGAGACCTGTCCGCACTTTGGATCACCTGTTCCCATCTTGTATCATTTGTGAACGCATTGCCATTTCCAAACAGATCAAGGTGATGGATTTCAATAATTTCTTCCGGATTAATGCGCTGCAGCCCCCTGTGTAAGCTCCCACATAAAGTCTTTTAGAATCTTCGAACCGGCATAACTGTCCCCACGGTTCTTATCAATTTCGTTTGTAGGCTTATAACAATATTTGATCAAAACCGAAGACATATTATGGCGAAATACAAACGGCTTGCTTCGATCCGCAAAAAGAATTGCGCTCTTATTCAGGATCGGACTGGTATATTCCACCGGTGCCTCGTCCCATGCACGAATCTTAGCAATTGAATCTTCCATCATTTTTTCATTTTTACTATTTTGCTCAACTGCTGCAGTAACTTCCAGTCCGGCCTTATTCAGGCTCATTTGTGCATTTACAACCTTAGGATTTTTTTTACTCTTCTTTTGCTCTTCCTCTAATGTACGTTTCAGACGATCAATTTCAAATTTTGAAGTCTTCTTTTGCTGCTTTAATGCCGCTTCGCGACGTTCAATATCCTTCAGCTGATCCATACAGGCAGCTTCCTGGTTTTCACCATAACGAATCTGCGCGGAAACAACTTCCGTATTGGTATTCTTTTCTGTTTCCTCCAGATAAGATGCGAGTTCCTCATGATGAAGGAAACTGTACATGGAAACCATAGCCTTTGTATCGTTCTCAAAAGCTTCTGTTACAGCAATATACTCCTCTGTCAATGTATATTTGAACTTACTAAGCAGCTTAACAATGAAAGGCTCTGCCAAAACTTCACGCAAAGCGACCCAGCCAACGCCTACAATTATCAGCATGATCAATGCAAGAGCAAAACCTGAGTCCCAATCATCGATAAGGCCTGAAGTCGACGCATTTAAAAGGTTAAATACAAAAAGGCCAATATAAAGTCCCCATCCGTTCCTCTTAAATACTTTCTTAAAGACCAGATAAAATATGCCGGCAAAACCCAAATCATATGCGATGCCTGCAAATGGGTAAAAGATGATACGGATTGGTGTATCCAGACTTAAAAGAATGCAGGCAATGACTCCAATGATTGCATACCAGTTTGCAATCTTGTTTATCACACGCTTTATTCCCTCTGCAGTTGGTGCTGCATTTTGCAGCTGCGCCCATAAATTTGTGTGCGGGAAACTTTTTTCCAGATTTTCCATCATGGATGTTGTCAGATTTGTTGTGGTGACAACATCTTCCTTCGGCTTATCCATGAACGTAAGTACATTATTGCTCATACGCTTATGAGCCTTTAAAGATTTCAGCTCTGCCTGAACGCCCGGATCACAATCAGCAACATGGTATCCGTTTTGTATTTTGCCAAGTTTTTCACGATTGCCGGCAAGCTGACTTCTTGCTGATTGAAGCTGCTGCTCTGTTTGGCGGCGCTCTGCGGATAAAGACTTTTCTTTCTCCTCCAGAGGCTTTTGGATGGAATCGATCTTTGCAGCTGTACTGCTTTGAAGCGAAAAACCAACACTTTCCAGAACCTTATAATAATTTTGTTCCTGTTCCTTCTTCTTTGCCTGAGCCGCACTTATGGCATTCGCAAGTTTTGGTTCTTCTATCAGGGCGCGTTCATACTCGCTAACCCCTTCAAGATAAGATTCGTACTGCTGCAGTTTTTGAGCTTTCTCCTTTGCTCTTATTTCTTTACGTGCCTGCGCGGTTGATACAGACTGCCTTGCAGACACAGACTGTGCCGCTGCTGCATTTATTGGATGTGTCTTATCCTGTGACGGATTGCTGTATAAAACCACCTTCTGCTTTTTTGCAGCACTTTCCTGTGCCGTCATTACCGGCGCTTTTCTTTCCTGTGCCGTCATTGAGATTGTTTGGTTCAGGTTCCAAAAACGAGAACAGGCTGCCGCTCGTTGACTGGTTCTGATCATTCGCCATCTTTGATCCTCCTAATTTTTCTTCTGCATAACTCTTGTAAAATCTGTAAAATTACATAGTTAAATTATATGGTTCGCAAAAAAGAGCTACAATCTGTGACAGCTATAGTGACAGAAAAAAAGCGATAACCGAGCACATCTCTGTGCCGGTTATCGCTTTTTATGATTATTCTGATTAGCTTTTACTCATCGCACCAGCTTCCATCTCCTGTGCAAATACATCTTCCCAGTACTCCGTACGTTCCTCAACCCATTGAACAGTTTCAAACTTTGTGCAGGTTTTTGGACTATCCTTTAAGTATTCCATATAGTCATATATAACCTTAATGATTCCTTCTTCTTTGATTTCCCATACGTGTGAGTCTGCCATTTTGATCCATGGAGCAAAAACTGACGCTGTTTCTATTGTTTACAGCTATCCAAAAACCGGGACCCGGGGTAATAAAATCCTCCTTCAAAAGAATTGCTTCTACAATCCCTTGTTCTATATGCTCTGCATGTTCTTTCATCATTTCCAAACGCATGGCTTTCGGTGCCGGATGATACAGATCAAAGGAATAATCCATTATTCTGCCCGGTCCTCATGAAATAATCGAACCCCTCTTTTGTAAAATAATAGGTAACAGCAGGCTTCCCCTGTGACATACGATACTTCACCCATTCCGAAATCAAATTGGCAGCGGCAGCAAAAATACTCTCGTCCTTCATGTTTGCCGGGATGATAAGTTCTTTTAGACGTTCCAGTGTAAAGGAATAGGTTGGGCACGGTGTGTAATCCAGTGCATATTCTGCCGGAGTTTCCGTCATGTAAAAAGCAAGCTCCTCCTCGGAGTTTTTTTCTGTTTTGATCAGATCTTTACTGCTGCTTTCCAGTTCCGTATAAATGTTATGATACATTTGAACAATTTCTTTGCTATGATAGATTACTGCATTTTTTAAATGATAATCATAGTTAATGGCGCAGTCATCTGTGACAATGAGATTCGGCATAACACTCATGGTATTGACGCGCTCTTTTGCATTTCCATAAAAGTATTTCACATCATACTTCATGGAAGAAGAAAAGAACGGAATGATCTGCTTGATGAGTTCAAAATTCCAAACAACATTTTCTTCCTTTGGATCCATGCATACCAGTTGATGCACATGGCATTGAATCAGGGGCAATATTGCACGGATTATTTTTTCCACCTCGCTGTTTTCTGTCTGGGATATGATATAGACATGCGCTTCGGGATCTTGTATTTTACATCCAATGATCGTGGCGAGAGCCTGCTGAATATCTCTGTGCTTATTGAGTACCGTATCGGTTATGGGACTGCTGTCTGCGGTACTTTTGAAATATAACGAAGCTGCTTTGGTTGACAATGCATCTTCCTTGCCTGTGGTTCGGTCTTCCGTTGCTTCATTTAATTCCCTAACGAGGTTTTCTATGATTTGAAATTTCTCGTAATTGTCACCAAGATATGCCTTTTCATAAGCAAGTTCCAATTCTCTTTTTTCATTCGGTGAAAGTCGAAGCTTTGCAAGGATCTTGTCCACAACCTGATAATCCGAGGGGAAACGGGTGCCGGAAATATATTTTTGCAGCAGCGATCTTTCAATACCGCATTGCTTTGCAAAACTGTATATGGTAAAACTACGATCTTTAATGGTGCTGCCAAGCAGCTCTGAAAATTGTCTCATAAATGTAACACTCCTTTATTCAACAAAAAATTTTATCGTATCGGGTGAAACGCTTCAATATGTGACAGGGATTGTGACAGGGGTTATGTCACTAAAAAATTAATGTGACAACCGCTTTACCATGTCACTATCCATATGAATCATAATGATATAAATTCAAAAAGAGCCGGTGCAGCAGCACCGACTCTTTTAAACTACACTATACCCTAATATGTCTCTTACAGATTCCCCGCCGGATGATACGTCGTCACCACGCTTGCCATTATGTTGCGTGTGTCCTCTGTTTCATCGTCTGCTGCCATTTCAAGCACCTTAATTGCTCTCCACAGTGCGTTTTCGTCTACATCGATCGGGTGTCCGATATGGATGAGCTTGTTGGGTGTTTCTGTCATGCCTTCTTCGTCCATTAAAAGCTCTTCGTACAGCTTTTCGCCCGGGCGAAGTCCGGTTATTTCAATCTTGATATCGCGGTCTAATTTGTATCCGGATAAGCGGATCATGTTCTTGGCAAGATCCATGATCTTAACAGGCTCTCCCATATCCAGCACAAAGATTTCTCCGCCCTTAGCGTAGGCACCGGCCTGCAGTACAAGGGATACGGCCTCCGGGATTGTCATAAAGTAGCGGATGATGTTCGGGTCGGTTACGGTAACCGGGCCGCCTTCTTCGATCTGACGCTTGAAAAGAGGGATTACACTTCCGTTGCTTCCCAGCACATTTCCGAAACGAACGGCAACAAATTCCGTTTTCGATCTTTTGTTAAAGGTTTGGATGATCATCTCACATACACGCTTGGAAGCACCCATAATGTTAGTCGGGTTTACCGCCTTGTCTGTGGAGATCATTACAAAACGCTTTACGCCGTATTTGTCCGCTGCGGTACATACGTTATATGTTCCGAGCACGTTGTTTTTAATGGCTTCGTTCGGGCTAACTTCCATAAGCGGAACGTGCTTATGTGCCGCTGCATGATATACAATATCCGGACGGTATTTTTCAAAAACGCATTCCAGTCTTGCTACATCACGTATGGAACCGATGAGTGCCAAAAGATTCAGGTTCGGATACTTGCGGATCAGCTCCTGCTGAATGTCGTAGGCATTGTTTTCGTATATATCAAAGATAATAAGCTGCTTTGGATTGTGGCTTGCGATCTGCCGGCAAAGCTCACTACCGATGGAACCGCCGCCGCCGGTTACCATAATAACCTTGCCCTGTACGTAATCCATAAGCTGGCCTAAGTTCACATCGATCTCATCGCGTCCCAAAAGGTCGTCAATGGATACCGGGCGAAGCTTTGATACCTTTACTTCTCCGGTTACGATCTGGTAGATTCCGGGGATACGTTTTAACTCGCAATCCGTTTCCTTACAGATATCAAGGATCGGACGAAGCTCCGTACGGGAGAGCTTCGGCATGGCAATATCGATCTGGTCGATATTGTATTTTTCTGCGTTTTTTAAAATGGTATCCCTGTTTCCCACGATTGGAACACCGCGAACGTATCTGCCTTTTTTTTCAGGATCGTCGTCGATAAAGCAGCATACCTTCTGATTGAGCATTGCACTGTTTTGGATTTCCTGCAGAAGCGTTCTTCCGTTTTCACCCGCGCCGATGATCATAACCCTTGTCTGTTTTTTGTGCGTATGGTCGAAGAGATTTACAATGGCATTTTTCTTATTGCGAAAAAACCGATAAGAGAAACGGAATCCGCCGATCAAAACCATTAAGTACAGCATGTCCAGCACGTACCAGCTTCTAGGCAGCATCAGCTGAAAAGCCGCCGCTGTGGCAGTTTTGGCCAGTGCCGACACAATGCAGGCAGCAATAATATTGACTGCTTCATCCATTCCGGCATATTTCCAGAGACTGGAGTAAATCCTGAACAGCCAGAATATAAAGATTGTTTCGACAATAAATATCGGAAGCAGGTTGGTGAAGGCTTTTAAATGCTCCGGCTCTATTTGTGAAAATGTAAACTCAAAGCGGGTTAAAAGCGCCAAAAAACCGGCTACTGCTACACTGAGTGCGTCTTCAAATACAAGCAGTACCCGTCTGGTGAAAAGTTTAAAATCAAATTTAGAATTATTCATTGCGTACATTCCCTCATAATTTCGTCTTCCCTGATTTCGTATTATAACATAAAATCCCCCCTTTGGGGAAATAAGAGAATTTGAATTATGCCAAAAAGAGCAAAGAAAAACAGAAACTTTTTAGGCATTATTTGCGTTTCCATAAAAAATAACTTCCACCACACTTTTTAGGTTGTATGATGGAAGTTATTATTACAAAGTGGAATTTAGTTTTTCAATTGACCTAAAAGATTTTCAGCATTTAAGGAATGTTTGTGAATTTTTTAAGATTTGTTCAATACCGGAATTCTGCTGGTGAATTCTACTACTCATTCAAAATAGCATTTTATTAAATTTCTATGGTCATATTTCAAATAAACATTTTTAGGTCAAATAAATTTTGATCATATTCGATCATAAAAAAGCATTTTTCTAAATTTCTATGGTCAAGAATTTAGATATTGATTTTGTGGTCATACTGATTTCATCGCGCAGTCCCCCCTCATTAAGCAAACAAGTTATATTTCCGATATTTATTATGACCATATAAAAGATTTTTGATATTTGATCATAGAATTTTGAAGAAATGCGTTTTTCTTGTTATTACTTTCTTATTTCCCTATGGTCTAAAATCTGAAAAGCTTGTTTTGACCATAGAAATCTCAAAAAATGCTATTTTATCGTCCATGGCGACCTGCTTGCCCGAAATTAGCAATCATTTTATCGTCCATGGCGACCTGCTTTCCCCTGCTGATCCGCGATCTCCGCCTCCCCGCCACTTCAATAAAAAGAGCCGCTGTGCTATGCACAACGGCTCAATAACTCACTCATTAATGAATTTAAATTTAAATCGCCGATTGTAAAATGAAGTTGGACAAATGAAAAATAAAAAGCTCATTAGGCATATTCTTTGATAGAATGTTAATTGACGAGAAAAACAC
>ADGC01003157.1_pt1 | contig 11505 bp, 12 predicted proteins | sample 268048 | NCBI WGS metagenome assembly ADGC01 (sample SAMN02954255, study PRJNA42359) | wallaby gut metagenome | biome: terrestrial; feature: wallaby; material: gut; isolation source: foregut contents of Macropus eugenii | host: Notamacropus eugenii | place: Australia
CTCTAGCTGAACGCACTTTTAAAGCATTCTCATGAACACCTAATATAGAATTCATTCCAAAGCTCATAAAAACCTCCACCCTGATCGGCAATAATGGTACAAAATATTTAAGTAATAAATAACATACAATATTTATGCCAACTTTTAACTATCTACTTACATAATATAAAAAAATAAAAAACACTATTGTTATCCCTTACATAGCAAACTTTCATCTACATTTATTTCAAAAATTATTCAAAACTATTATGTTTATTTTTATGATATTTTTCTATTAAGAGATATTTTTTTGACACTAACGAAAAAAGGTGCCACTACAACTAGACACCTTTTTTTAATTGCAATTATCTATACTGACTAAAATCTTAACACTTTATTTTTTACGATAAGCAATACCTGGATTAAAACGCACCATTTCTAACGCATCTGCTATAAGCTCTGAACTAATATATTCAGAACTACCTAAGAATAAATACCCACCTGGATTCAAGCACTTAACTAAACCTGTAATAATGCGTTTTTTAATATCAGGAGAGAAATAAATTAATACATTACGACAGAATATAACATCAAATTTACCCATAAGATTAAAGCTTTCAAGTAAATTAACTTGTTTAAAATTAACAATTTTACGTAGCTTATTATTAACTCTAAGCTCTTTGCTATTATCTGATATTTTTTCAAAGAAATTATTCTTCCTTGATTCACTTAAACCACGTGATAATGCAAAATCATCATATACACCATTACGACAAATTTCTAACATAGAATCAGAAATATCTGTGCCTACAATACTTATTTTACTTGCATTTGGAAGAACTAAACGAGGAGTTTTTTCATAAGCAGTCATCGCAATAGAATACGGTTCTTGACCAGATGAGCATGCTGCAGACCAAATTCTAATATTAGAATTATTTTTGGATAATTCTGGTAATATACGATTTCCTAAAATTTCAAACGGATAGTTATCTCTAAACCACATTGTTTCATTAGTGGTCATTGCATCAATAACTAAATTGATTAAAACTTTGTCATAACCTTTTATTACTTTATCTAAAATTTCACTAACAGTGCTAATTTTTAATTTATTTTTTAAGGTTACTAGTCTACTTCTTACCAAATATTGTTTGTTAGGACCTAAAACAATCCCACATTGTTTTTCTAAAAATGAACTAAATTTAGCGTAACTTTCTTCATTTATTGAATCATTGTTATCTGTTACGTTATTGAACATTATATTTATATTCCTCAAATGAGATTGTTTTATAATCAATACCTAAAAAAGAAAGTAATGAAAAATTTTAAACAATCCTTAATTATTATTGCTTTTTCTTATTATTAGTCTTTTTATTTTTGTTTAGTTCATTAGATATTTTCTTACTAACATTTAATGGCTATTAACTATTAGCTTTTAATGTTATCTTGTTGAGTTGTCATTATATACAAAACAACATATTCATCTCGTATATAGTATTATAAATTACATTTGTGTATAAATTTTTTATAGTTCTTAAAATTACTACAAGATATTTTCACAAAAATTACATACAAATTTTTATTTTCACCAGGGAATCATTAGTATCAATAAAAATAATACTAACAATCCCTCATACGTTTTTATATTAATTCATCAATTCCTTTACAGCATTAGCTAATTCGTCAGGATTAAATTTTGCTATAAAGTTATCTGCTCCAACCTTCTTAACCATTGCTTGGTTAAATACCCCACTTAAAGATGTATGTAAAACTATCTTTAACTTTTGTAAGTCAGGTTCTTGTCTTATCTTAGCGGTCAAGGTGTAACCATCCATTTCTGGCATTTCAATATCAGAAATTACAAGACCTATTTGATCATAAATCGAACCTTGAGTTGCCATATTCTTTAATTGAGTAAACGCATCCAAACCATTTTCTGCCAGAATAACATCAACCCCAATAGAAGCTAAAGCTCTAGTAACCTGTTTTCTAGCAACAGAAGAGTCGTCTGCAACTAAAACTTTCTTAATTACTGCTGTTCCTCCAGTTTCTGCAGCTATATTCGCAGCTCTTTCTTCAATATCAGCCTTAGCTGCTTCTGCTACTTGTTCACTTACTTCATTCTTGTTAGGAGAAATTTCATCTAAGATCTTTTCAACATCAAGTATTTCCACAAGTTCGCCATCGACATCAGTTACCGCAGTAAGATAATTAATCTTTCCCATTCCTTGTGGTGGTGGCATTACTCGAGACCAATCGATATTTACAATTCTTTCAACACCTGTAACCAAAAATCCTTGTACAGAACGATTATATTCAGTAATAATTATGTAGCAATTTTCTTCAGGAACGCGAGATTTCTTTCCACCAATTGCAATACCTAAGTCAATAACAGAAATAGTTTGACCTCTAATATGAGCTACCCCTCTAACAAAATCATGCAACTTAGGCATAGATGTTAAATGTGGGCATTGCAATACTTCTCTAACTTTGAATACATTGATACCGAAGCGTTGGGTTGTTCCAGGTAAGCAAAATAACAATAACTCTAATCTATTTTGGCCTACTAATTCAGTAAGTTGATTAACCGAATCCAAAACACCTGCCATAAAACCTCCCATAAAACTTCTAAGTTTTACAAAACCAAAGATAATCAGATTTTTAAAACAATTTTTCGTTAAAATTGTATTTGTATTATTATTTTATAGTATAAATTTGATTGTCAAACTTATAACAAAAAATACAAATTTTTATGATCTACTCAAAGTTTTATAATTGCTAAATAAAGTAAATTACTGCATATCATTACATTTTTACTAAAAATTTGGCATAAAAAAGGCATAAATATTTAAAACAAATAACAATTTTTACCTTTGACCGTCATAAAATGTGAACAATATCCAAAATCATTTAGGACTCAAAAGCATGATAAAACATAACTTAAATAATTTGTTTTACACCTTTACCATAATGATCATTTACTCATTAATAAACTTTGCCAACGCAAATGTTAGTGATGAGTACTTAAAACAAATCGAAGAACAAGTTTATGATTTAATTGAAGAACAATTAAGTGAAAATCTTGAAGTTGATGAAAAAGCAAAAATTGAAATTCAACCTATATCTCAAGTTTCAATTCCTAACGAATGTGAAGAAGAATTAGAACTTACCAATGTTACAGGAAAAATAAGAAGAACCAATACCATAAAGGTGGTATGCAGAAGTAAAACTAACCCATTTTCTACATATGCTTCAGCCAAAGTTACTATAGAATCCCCTTTTGTTACTGTTATAAATCCAGTAACTAAAAATTCTACTTTAGACGCTGGCAATCTTGAAATTCAATATATGAATAAAGTTCTTGATCGTGGAGTAACATTTAAGGAAATAGATCCGCTCATTGGGGTTCGTACCAAAAGAGACTTAAAACCTGGTGAACCTATTCAGAAAAACAAAATTTGCGTAGTTTGCAAAGGTGATGAAGTTTTTATAGAAGTACAAGTTGGAAATCTAAATATCAAAACCAAAGGAATTGCCGATCAAGATGGTTCTTTTAATGACAAAATCCGAGTTAAAAATAAAAAATCAGGCAAATATGTCCGCGGAACCATTGTTGATACTCAAACCATAAAAGTAAATTAAAAAAAATTTAAAAAAATGTTAAATTTTTCTTAATATTTTTTAAATAGTGCCGATAATAAGCTCAAGAATAATTTATAATATAGAGAGAAAGGCGGGAATATTATGGCAACAGTTAATTTTGATCCCCAAAATGTGGGTTATACACAAAAGAAATTAAATAATAAGATTCAACAACAACACAGAATCAAAGGTTCAAAATGCTGAGGTAACTCGTACTCAAAATACTTCAGAAACAGTAAAAACTGCAAAAACAGGACAAGCAGCTCAGTTAGCAAATACAGATGCTGTTAGTCTCACAGATACAGCAAAGAAATTAAATAAGGCTCAAGAAAAAGCCAAAGAATCAAGCGGTATTGATACAAACAAAGTAGCATATATTAAAAATGCTATAAAAAATGGTTCATACCACATTGATTATCAGAAGTTAGCTTCTAACTTAGTTGCATCAGAAACAGAATTGTCTTCTATTTTTGGTTAAGACAAAATCAAAGGTCCTGCAACAAAAATTTGCTCTCTAATAAAAAAGGCTTCTCTCTCTGAAGCCTTTTTTAATTATTGAGAATCAATATTTAAAAGTTTAGTATTACTTTAAATTGCTTGTAACAAAATTCCAATCAATATGCTTCATAAATTCAGTAACATAATCCTTTCTTAAATTTTGATAATCAAGATAATAAGCATGTTCCCAAACATCAACGCATAGTAATACATTAAAATCTTTAGTGATAGGAGTTCCTGCATTGGAAGTATTTATTATAGATAATCCTTTATCTAGATTATTCTGTACTAACCACGTCCAACCAGAACCAAAGTTACTTGTAGCAGCTTGAATAAATTTATTATTAAATTCATCCACAGAACCAAAATATTTAACAATTAAATTTTGAAGCGTAACAGGTATTTCTACAGTTTTATTGTTAGGAACTAAACAATTAAAGAAAAATGCATGATTAAAAGCTTGGGCTGCATTATTAAATATAGCCCCTGTTGATGAACGAACAATCTCCAACAAACTTTTATCTTCAAAAACTGTATCTTTAATTAATACATTAGTTGTATTAACATAATTTTGATAATGTTTATTGTAATGAAAATCTAAAGCTTTTTTAGAAATAAAAGGCTCTAAACCATCTAAAACATAATTTAATTTAACAACTTCAATACTCATATTTTATCTCTTTTATTATTTAGTGATATCTGAAAATAACTACGTATTTACATTTATCCAATAATTTATCAACTTATCAACATGATAAACGATTCAATAAATTTATTATTTTACATATAGTTTACCATATCCAATATATGAGAGAATAAAATTCATACTTTTTCTTGAACTAAGCAACGATTTTTATTACTGTTTACTAAAAAAATTAGAATAAATTAGGATATTTGAGTAACGCACAAAATTATGTCGAAAATTAATATATAATTTAAAAGACTTTTCTAAAACAAAGGATAGTAATATGGCAGAACGAGCTCTTATTGAAATTCTAAAAAATCAAGATGACATTTTAGAAGCTTTAAAGAAGCTACTCTTAAAGGAGCACGACGTTTTAGTTGCCCGAAAAGCTTTAGAGTTAAACGCAATTAATGAAGAAAAAACCAAATTATTAATTCAATTACAAACCAACGACCAATCTATCAAAAATCATAGTGAATTAGAAAGATTACGCACCGATTATAAAAAAATTAGAGAACTGTTAGCCAAAAAATTAACAGAAGTACAAAAGCAAAATGAAATAAATGGCAGATTAGTTGATTTAAACTTAGCTGCGAACCGCAGACTTGCTGCAGCCCTTATTGAAATTAGAGATAAATCAACCATGACTTATGATGGCAAAGGCAATCAAAATGCATCAAGAAGCAAACATTTCAATTTTGAAGCCTAATAGTGCTAAATTATTCTTAACAGTATAATATAAGAGCCATAAAATAAATTTTATGGCTCTTTATATTCAAAACAGATAAGATTTATAAAATATTTTGCATTTTATAAATATCATATAAACTCTACTATCTAGTTCTAATTCAGTAACATACATATTATTTATAGGATAACTTCTTATAACTCTAGCACCCTTTATAATTCCTGCAGTACGAGCTTTTAAGTCATTCTTATTTTGAATGTTATCTTTTAAATTTGTGTCTGCTATTAAATTTTGACCAAATATTTGTTCACTTAATTCTCTATAAGCGTCAAGTTTCGAAGCTCGCATTGCTTGTAAAGTTCTATCATCTGCGGTAGGACCTGGTTGACGAGAAATAACAGCATAGCCACTAGCTCGATAAATTGGGTACTTTTCAGGAACTTGTACACGATTATAATCAGTGACAACTAAGTCACTACAACCTACTCCAAATAAGACGCAAGATACCGCTAAGACAAAAGAACATAATAAATTATTTTTTTTCATATCATTACCCATCCTTAGCGTCTATCATATTGACTTTGTTCACTACTATCTCTAACAAGTAAAGAACCACCAACCCCTGATGTAGAGGCTCCGTATGCTACAGGATCAAAACATTTAGTATGACAAACTTTTGTATTAGTCGAAAAATTTGATTTACAACTAGCACAACTTACTTGTTCACTACTTGTTTTTGTTGTAGTAACAACTTTTTGGGAAGTTACAGTAGCAAATTCTGTATTACTTGTATTTAAATTTTGGTTTACATTTGTATCTAACTTTTCAGGATTAGCAAGTTTTCCATTAGTTTGAACTCTTGCATAGGAAACTCCAACTTTACCATTTCCTTTCTTAGATGATACGTAATTGTTAGTACCTACTCGATTTGTGCTCTTATTGTTTCTAGCATTTACATTAGTAGCTTTACTGCCACTTGCTCTATTTTTATTAGTATTTACTTTAGGAGTATAAGGTTTTACTCTGCTATTGTTATTAGAATTGTAGTTTGAATTTGAAATTTGAGTATTACTTATATTTACTACAGTAGCATCATTACTTCTAACATTTGGATTGTTACAAGTTAATGGAGCCTCCTTATAGCATTTAGGTAATTTTTCATAAGGAATAAAAACCTCACTTGCGCCTTCAACCATATATTCTTTTATATTTACTAGACGCGCATATAACATTACCCCTTTTTCATTACGACTCAAAGTACCACTTAATACTCGTGTAACTTTGGCTTTAGAGGCAAGTTTTTGCCAGTTTCTACTATATATATAGTCACCATTACCAGTAACTTCTAACCAACCTTTTAGTTTATACTCATACACAGAGATACCTCTTTTGTGCAAGGAAGTAATAAACATTTCAGCTAATTCTCTTCCTAGCCAATCACTGTATTCTAATGTTGAAATATCAACAGGAGTTGCAATTGCAACTTTGTCTATCTCTGTAAGAGGGGCAACTGATGCAACAATATCTTTAACTACACCATCTGCAATACCAACCAAATCATTGCTATTAAAAGTAGCAACTTCTTTAGTTTCAACTTTTACAGTATCAGTTACAGCTTGGTCTTGAGGATTGGTATTAGAACAAGCAGAAAGGAATAAAACTCCCATTGTGCAAGCCCATATTATAAGTTTACTTTTCATCACCCACCTCATGAGTTATATTTACAACATATTATAAAAAGTGAAATTCACTTTCAAATATATAAAGTTTTCTTTTATATTATAAATATCAAAAATTATAAAAATTTCCAAAATTATTTAAACATGGCAAATAGATAATTTTTTGCCACTTTTCTCTCTTTGGTATACATAATGCAATAATTATACCTAAATGAAGTTTTTTTATAAGGAACGTCAAAATTATGTTAAAAAGAATACTATTAGGTTGCCTTATGATACTGATTTCTACTCCTTGTTTTGCGACATGGTATGAAACAGAAGGTACCGCACAAATAAAAAACGGCAATGTTTCAGAAGCAAGAGCCTCTGCGATTGATGAAGCATTACGTCAAGCTATGCTTGAATCTGGTTCCTTTGTAAGTAGTAGTCAAACTGTAAATAATGGTATTTATGAAGACGAAGTTTTTAATATTGCCTCAAGTAATGATATAAAACAATACACCTTATTAAATGAGAAACGTCAAAACGGATTTTTGACAGTAAAAATAAAAGTGTTTATTGATGACTTAACTCCCCAAGAGTGTGTCGGACAAAATTATCGTAAAACAATCATGCCGGTATTATTTGTTTATGGCCCAAATCAATTTCAAGCTAGTGTAAATGGCTTAAATGATGTTAATAAATATATAACTCAAAACTTTACTGAAGAATTAAAAAAGAATCCTAAAAATATCACCCAACCTTATTACAATAAAATATTTAAATATCGATCCTGTAAAAACAACTATAAAAAAAGAAAATTTAATCCAAACAATCAAACAACTAGCCAAGGATTATGATAGTCAATATATTGTGGTAGGAGTGATTAGAGGTTTAAATCAATACAAAAAAGACTCTTCATGGTTCCAACAAAACTTTGGTTCCAATTTAAGAAACGTTAGTTTTGATATTTATGTTTTTGATGGTTTTACAGGACAAGAAGTTTTTTCTCATAATTATTCTCAAGAAGCTAAATGGGATATTCCTACAGGTACAGATATCAACAGTGAATTTTTTAGAAATTCCGAATATGGAATGGCTATTGCACAGTTATTAAAAAAATCCGCAACCGATGTTCATGCAACTATAGAATGCGCATCTCCTAAAGCTCGTATTATAAAAGTTGAAAAAAATGGTAGTTTTTATGTGAATATGGGACATATCCATAAGATCCATCCAAGAACCAAATTCTATATAGATCATTCTTATGAATTTAAAGACATTTATAATAATAGCCGAGCAACAACATCTCGCGCAGACACTGTATTAAATACCATAAAAGTTTTTGATGATGTTTCATTACTTGAACCTAGTTCATACCCTAGTAACAATATTCAAATTAATGATTTTGTTGTAATTCAATAAATAAAACTAATTGTGGAGAATTTCACATAGTGAATTATTCGTAACTCTTTATATTTAAAGTATTTATGATATAATTCACGGAGTTCTCCTCATAGTTAAATGGATATAACGAGCCCCTCCTAAGGGCTAGTTGCAGGTTCGATTCCTACTGGGGAGGCCATCTAAAATAATTCTAATCCTTATGATATAACAATCAAAAATCCACAAATAGTCTATTTTCTTAAATTCTTATTTATCATATTTGATTATAATCATTTTCTATCCTATATCTAAATTATGATGTTTTAAAACTAAATAATGTTGTATTGGACCATTTATGAGATGGCTAATCTCTGTTTCAATTTCTCTTAAAGTAATTACTAAAGTTTTTAAATTATGTTGTTTTAATTGTTCTATTTCCTTATTAAATTCATCATTCAACTGTCTTAATTGAATATATAGTTCTAAAGCTTCATCTCGATCTAACTTTTGTAAGTTTCTAATTATTGCGATAGTTAATTTTATATTCTGTTTTAAATAATTATTTAAAGCTAGAAAACTACTATCTGTAACAATAACATTGTTTTCTTTATCTTTGTTCTTTTCTAAATTTTGTAAGTTATCTAAACCACTTATGAGAATGTGTGTAAGCATTCTCATATTATGTATGCGATGTAAAAACAAAATTAAACTTCGATAAATAAATACATTAAAAAACAATCTATAGCGCCAAATTGGTAACTTTGATTGGTAATATTCTGTTGTTTTATAAATGCTATTTAGTGAATTTGTATCTATAAGATTTTCATCTATAACATCTGATACTTTACGATAATCAACAATGAATAATGTTAAGTATCTACGATATGTTTTTAACATATCTTTACCTTCATTTGAGGGCATCAATATAGCTGAAACAACTAATGAAATAATTGAACCTATTAAAGTAAATACAATACGTTCAGTTATTAAATAATTTGGTGTTAAATCTGTATGACGCATTAATATTGCTAATAACACAATAACTGAAGCAGTCATAAAAGTAACAAATAAATAATATAAAGCAGAAAAAGCTCTACTCCATAAAGTTAAGCCTGCAAATATAATTAATACCAATAACAAGAAATACAAATTTGGCCAAATTATAATTATGCCACCAGCTAATATAACCCCATATAAACTACCAATGATTCGATGTATAGTTCTCTGTAATGCTGTAATTGGGGTAGAAATATACAAACAGACACAAAAAGTTGTTAATGGAATCCAAAAACTTTGATCAGCTATTTCAAAAAAAGAAATTGCTAAACTAATCAACATGGAGATAGCCATTGATAAACCATTGATAAATTATAATATTGTTAAATCCTTTAATTCTCATTGATGGCTCTCCTAAATTTACATATCTTGTAAATTATATTTATTGATAAGTTCCCATTGAATTAAATCTCCAACTTTGTTGATAAGTCTTTTTAAATGAGTCTTCATTTCCCCATTACAAAATGAATCATTAAAATTTTGATTTAACAATTTTTCAAGTTCTAAAATTTTATTTTCAATATGCTCAGTTGGTATATGATTTTTTTGATTTAATAATTCAAGAATTAAAGACAATGTTGACTTTCTAATAATATTTACATGTTCAAGATGATTTTTATCAGTATGATTTGCCGGCCAACAAATAACTAAAACCAAGTCATTTAATAAATCCTTATATAAGCCTTTTCTTGTACTTTGACGAACATATTCAGTGGTACGAATTAAACTAGATTCATAAGTTATAATCTTATTACGTTCTTTTATTGTTAGATTGGAGAAATTACCATAATCATGAGCTTGAATAACAGTATTACATAAAGCTTTTAAATCATGGATAAAAACACATATTTATCAAAGCACACCAATGAAAACCTATTATAGGTACAATTATTACAGATAACAGAACACATAATCCGCCGAATACTTGATGAAAATATTAAATCTAGTAAATTGATTTCATGATTAACATCAGCATTCCCATACCCAAAATTAACAATCGCAAAAACACTCATAAACATCACAGTCCCTGAGAATTTGTACCAACAGTTAGCGCCCAAACTGTAAGAGTACTCAAAGTTGTTGTTAATATAAGATTAAGAAGATATTGATGAGTTTGTCCCAAGTAAGTAGTGATAACTAATACTGCTATTAGTAAAAATAAACTAATACAAATGTTGCCTAATCTCTTAAAAAATGAATCTCTTGTAATCGAACGCAACCCATAAAGTGCCACAATTAGGATATAAGGACTCGTTGGAGTAAATTCTGTGTTTAACAAAATTAAAGCAGCTAACAACATGCTTAAACTGCCTCGCAAAAGTTCCGCAGTATATACACCTTCTAAATCATGACGAATATAGTTTATCAACATCACAAACTCACTTTATTAATATTTTGTTAACACATCACTGCACACTTCAATTTTTTTTATTTTAATCGCTATTGGAACATGAAAAGATCTTTTATATGGAGTAATATACATTTTACAATTGCTAGGATAAAAAAGACAAACTTTGGGGGAAATATGCAAAAAAAACTGATTATTGCTAGTACTTTATTTTTTAATTTAGCTTTGTTTGGATGTGCCTCAACTAGCACTTTAGAGTCAAGTGGAGTATCTGATTCTGCAGATGTAGCAACTTCAGAATATGCCAATAAACAGCCAACAACTCAATTAACAGTTGCCGCTCAATCTTTAAAATCATGGCCTTACGATAAAGCAAACCTTACTTATAGCATCAAGAAAGAAGCTTTAGGTACTTCTGTTGGCAATGAAGCAAATAAAGAAAAATGGCAAGCAATGACAGAACAAAGTATAGTTAATAATCTAAACCAAAAGGGATTAACCTATATTCCTGAAGGAAAAAGTACACTTACTGTAAAATATAGTGTAACTGAACCAAATAAAACTCAAA
>ADGC01011961.1_pt1 | contig 11496 bp, 6 predicted proteins | sample 268048 | NCBI WGS metagenome assembly ADGC01 (sample SAMN02954255, study PRJNA42359) | wallaby gut metagenome | biome: terrestrial; feature: wallaby; material: gut; isolation source: foregut contents of Macropus eugenii | host: Notamacropus eugenii | place: Australia
CTGTCAGCTGCTCTAATACGATTGTATCCTCTACATTAACGATACCGACTGCTTCTGCACTTCTTACATCACTGCCGACATAAAAATTATATTCACCGGCTTCTAATACATAGCATGACTTATGTCCGGTTATGCCGCTGTCATCGTAGGAAGCAAAGTCGTATGGATATACACGCTTGATGATAACTTCACTTTCCCCCGGTGCAAGAAGGGCTGTTTTTACAAATCCCACAAGTACTTTTGCCGGCTTACCAAGCTCTCCCTGCGGTGCAGAAGCATACAGCTGGACAACTTCTTTTCCGGCTGTTTTACCTGTATTAACAACCTCTGCAGAAATCAGGATACTGCTTAGGGATTTTACGGAACTTACTCCACCTGCTGAACCCGATTTAACGGCAGCAAACTCCGGCTCAAAGCTCACATTTTTTATTTCAAAATTAGTATATGACAGTCCGAAACCAAAAGGATAAGCAACCGCTTCCGGCATAAAGGTTTCAAAATATCGATATCCCACATAAATATCTTCCCTGTAAATTGCTTCCTTCGGATTGGCAAAGCCTTCGGTAGACGGGATATCATTTACATCCTTTACAATGGTATCCGGCAGCTTACCGGATGGATTTACATTCCCCATTAAAACATCAGCGGCACCATTGCCGCCTTCCTGACCGCCCTGCCAGATATAGGCTACAGCAGATGGGTTATACCGATCCACCCATTTCATGTCAATAATATTTCCGACATTTAAAAGTACAACGGTGCGCTCAAAGACTGCACATACATTGGCGATCATTTCTTCTTCCGCCTTTGTCAGAAGATAACTGCCTTCCTGTGCAAGGTTATCATGATCCTCACCGGCACTTCGTCCAATCAGAATGATTGCCGTATCCGAAGCTTCCCGGGCCTTCTTAGCTATTTCTTCTGTAATCGGCATTTCCTCCTGAAACCATGGCTCACTCGCCCATCCCTGTCCATGATCAAAAGGATGGTCCGAAAGCCACTCTTCATATAAAGCGTTCAGCTCTTCATTCAGGATTACTTCTTTTCTTTCTGTCAGTGCTTCTTTTACACCGATAACATAGCTTGTGTTTACAAGACCGCCGGAGCCGGTACCGGACTTGTAATAATTAAACTGGCTGCGTCCGAAAAGTGCAACCTTTTCACCGACAGAAAGCGGCAGTACTGTATTTTCATTCTTTAAAAGAACAACACCCTCTGCGGCTGCTCCCCTTGCTTTTTTTGCGTAATTGACTATTGTATACTCCATCTAATACCTCTCTTTATTATTTTTATTAATTCTTATGTCCCTTAATCATATCCTAAAATCCTATATTAGAATAACCAAAAAATACACATTCTATTTCATTATTCGTTTTCTTTTCTCACCTGCCCCGGTGTTTTCCCGTATTCCTTTTTAAACTCCCGGGAAAACACCTTGTAATTTCGGATTCCGTTTTGCAGCATTAGTTCGTTAATGCTGTCATCCATGGAAATCAGATCCTGATAAAAATGGATCATACGAATCTGACCTACATATGTCATAAAGGTCTGGCCTGTATATTTTTTAAAAAGACGACTGAAGTATTCTGTCGTAAGCCCCAGTTCAGCTGCAGCATCCGACAGCGTAATTTCCTGTCGAAAATGGTCTTTTACATAATCCATACTGCTCTGGATCCGTTTATAGTCCCTTCTGTTTTTTGTAAAACGCTCCGGAGAAATCATCTCGGATTCTCCGGTGTACAGCAGATACAGAAGTCGATATAAAAGTGAAAGTATCATCAGCTGACTGCCCGGTTTCGGCTCGTCTCTTAAAAACTTCATTTCCTGCAACAGTTCAAAACACTGGGAACTGACAGCCGAAGGATTTTGGGATGCCTTTATGTACTCATGAAAATGAATATATTCCCAGTCAGAGGAAATACGTTTTAAATGCGCCGGAGGAATCTGCAGCAGATGATACTCACAGTCTGCATGTGTATGTGTATTATGTATATCCTCCGGTGAGATAACAAGCACATCTCCTTTCGACACCTCATAGGACGTATCATTGATCCAGGCAGTCATACTTCCCCTTGTAAGCGCCAGTAATTCCAGATGTTCATGCCAGTGCGGTGTTAAAAGCTGATCCTGGCTTAACACATCTATAAAAAAAAGGTCGATGATCGCATCATCTTTAATTGTTTCATGGTTTGAATTCATACTCTGTTTCCTCAAAGCAAAAAATATCAAGATTGACCTATAATTATGTCGGTAAAGCCTCTGTTTTCCTGTATATTTCTTTTTTATAATAAATGCATCAAAACAACATTAACCGTAATTCTATTGTACTATACAGGCCGCGGGCCGGAAAGCAGGAATCATGAAAAAATGGGCAAGATCAATTTATCAGCCAAGCTTACCTCTGTATGAGGATCATCGCGTTACAGCATGCAGGGAGCATATTGAACTCTCCAAAACAGCTGCAGAAGAAGGTATGGTTCTTCTGAAAAACGAAAACAATAGTCTTCCTCTTGCACAGGGTGCAAAGATTGCATTATTCGGAAAAGGTACCTTTGACTATGTGAAAGGCGGCGGCGGAAGCGGTGATGTAAACACACTTTATGTCCGCAATCTTTATGATGGACTTAAAGAGCTCGGTGACCGTGTATCCGTTTACGAACCCTTGGCAGATTTCTATCATGACTATGTTTCTGCTCAGTATGAAAAGGGTGCCGCTGCCGGCATGATGGCAGAGCCCGCCCTTACACCGGAGCTTCTTGCCGGTGCAAAGGCTTTTACCGATACCGCTGTTATTTCCATCAGCCGTTTCTCCGGTGAAGGATGGGACCGCTCCTCCATTGAATACAATGGTGAGTTCAATCCATGGGGAGATGAGACAAGTCTTCCAAAGCTGTCCGGGGAGATTTTCCCGGAGGGAGATTTCTATCTGTCTGCTGCTGAGCAGGATATGATCAATATTGTTGCGGAAAACTTTGCCAAGGTTATTGTTATATTAAATATCGGCGGTGTAATAGATACCAAATGGATCCGTAAGGATGAGCGGATTGATTCTGCATTTATCTCATGGCAGGGCGGCATGGAAGGCGGTCTTGCAACAGCTGAGATTCTTTGCGGTCTTGTAAATCCATCCGGAAAGCTTGCGGATACATTTGCAGATGAGATTACCTCATATCCTTCTACCGCAAACTTCCATGAGTCTGTTGATTACGTGGATTATACCGAGGATGTTTATGTAGGTTATCGTTATTTTGAAACCATCCCCGAGGCAGCAGAACACGTAGTATACCCATTTGGATTCGGTCTTTCCTACACCGACTTTTCACTTTCTCATAAAAAGGTATTTGAAGAAGATGGTGTGATCACCGCTCAGGTTAAGGTACTGAATCAGGGTGCTTATGCAGGAAAGGAAGTTATCCAGCTCTACTACAGTGCTCCGCAGGGACTGCTTGGAAAACCTGCCCGCGAGCTTGCAGCTTTTGCAAAAACCCGCCTCCTTCTTCCGGGCGAGTCTCAGGTAATTACTTTAAAGTTTAATGTAAGTGACATGGCTTCCTATGATGATCTTGGTAAGGTTGCAAAGTCTGCCTATGTACTTGAGGAAGGTGACTACCGCTTCTTCCTTGGTAATTCTGTACGTGCAGCAGAAACTGATTTTACTTATCACGTAGATGCAGCTGTTGTAACAGAGCAGCTTTCTGCTAAAGTTGTCCCATCCTCATTGAAAAAACGAATGGTTAGCGATGGATCATTTGAGGAACTTCCTCTTATGGAAAATAATGATATGAATGCCTGTGCCTTTGAAAAAATGGTGCCGGGTACCGAAGAAGCAATCGCTCCTGCGGTACGCTTTGTAGAACAGAAACTGTTAATGAATACCATTAAAGAAGGTGCCTCTACTTTGGAAGATGTTTATAACGGCAAGCTTTCAGTTGATGAGTTTATGGCACAGCTTTCCGATGATGAGCTGATCCACCTGTTAGGCGGCCAGCCGAATACCGGTGTTGCAAACACATACGGATTCGGTAATCTTCCGGAATACGGTGTACCTTCTGTTATGACAGCAGACGGTCCTGCCGGACTTCGTGTCGACGGTAATTCCGGCATCCACACAACCGCATGGCCTTGTGCTGCTTTAGTTGCCAATACATGGAACACCGATCTTGCGGAAGCAATCGGAAAAGCCGGCGCAGAAGAAGTAAAGGAAAACAACCTTGCCGTATGGCTGACCCCGGCACTCTGCATTCACCGTAATCCTCTCTGCGGACGTAACTTCGAGTACTATTCTGAAGATCCGCTTATTTCCGGTAAGATGGGCGCTGCAACCGTTCGCGGAATCCAGTCCATGCACATTGCCGCTGCTCCAAAGCATTTTGCAGCAAACAACAAGGAGACCAACCGTAAACACAGCGACTCCAGAGTATCCGAGCGTGCACTCCGTGAAATTTATCTGAAGGGATTTGAGATTCTTGTAAAGGAAGCCGATCCATGGGTGATCATGTCTGCCTACAATGCCATTAACGGACACAGAGCTTCCGAAAACAAAGACCTCTTAGAAGGCATCCTCCGTGATGAATGGGGCTTTAAGGGAATGGTAACCTCCGACTGGTGGACCAGAGGCGAGCACTACAAGGAAATCCTCGCCGGCAACGACATGAAGATGGCCACCGGCTACCCGGAGCGTGTAAAGCGCGCCATGGAGCTCGGTGAGCTTAACCGTGCAGATTTACTGCACTGCGCAAAGCGTGTGCTGGAGCTGATTTTGAAGATTGATTAATGATTTGAAGGGATTGCGGATTAATATTTTCGGCTCTTTGGCAGTGAAGGTTGGCCTTGAGATGGCATGACTGATGTATTCCCGCTCAGGCTTCTGACTTGGTAGCTGATCGGCGCATTTTCATAAGTGATTTATAACCGCTATCCTTTCATCAGCAGCTGTCCATCTGAGTCTTTGCAAAATTATGGCGAGTGTGTGTCATTCTTCGGACGTAAAGTCCGCCGATGACACACACTCGCCATATTTTTGCAAAATCCGTCAGCTGGACAAGAGACCATCACTTATGAAAATCCACCTGATCATCTAGCCCAAGCCAGAAGATTCGCAGGAATACATCAGTCATGCCATCTCCATTTCAACTACCGCAAAAGACTGGGAAGATTAATCCTCAATTCCTTCTGCATTAGGGTAATCCTCAATTCCTTCTGCGTTAGGGAAGGGAAGAAAGGATTCCGCAATTATATTCATGGGAAATAATGATATATAGGAATCCACATGAACAAGTCAAACGTTCAGATCGGTCTTTAAAATAAAATTCAGGTGAAATGCTAATTTGGGGGAGGTTCACATGAATTTCAACATACGAATATATAAATATCTTCATGTGATTCCCGCAAAAATGCCGGTTTCCCATGAAGTTAACATTCCAGCAAACAAAAATGCCTGATTTCCATGAATTTCCCCAAACTGCCGTGGATATTCCCAACAAATTTATTGCCTCATCTCTTGTTACATTCATCGTAACATCTGTCTGTTGGTTTAAGCTTCTCCCTCTTTTCCTTGAGCAGATTGGTAACGCTTCTTTATAACATCAACCGGTAGAGTGAGAGTCGGAATGCTGAAAAACATATCTGTTTAAAATAAAAGAATACCGAATAATAACTCTCTAAGCGAATCATGGCTGAAGCGGATGCAATCGCACCAGCCTTCTGGTGCGATTGGCAGGCGCGAAGTCGTGAGCGTGAGAGTTATTATTCGGTATTCTTTAGTTGCTAATTAAATTTGTTTTTCAGCATTCGGACTCGCAGCTTACAGGCTGACCTTCCAAGAAGCGTTAGTAATCAATCCCTTTATATTCTATTCCTGCTGTGTAATCCTCCGATACTCCGACGGCGATACCCCGCATACACTGCGGAAGGTTTTCATAAAATACTTGTCGTTTTCATACCCGACCTTCTGGCTGATTTCTATAATTTTCAAATCGGTTTCAGCAAGAAGCTTCTTTGCTTCTTCCATTCGGATTTCTTTTAAAAGCTTTACAAAAGTACTTCCTGTATATTGCTTCAGCTCGTATGAGAACAGGGAGTAGTTCATGGAAACATAGTTGGAAACAACTGCCATGTTCAGATCTTCACGGTAGTGTTCATGAATGTATTCCACTGCCTTTTTGATCTTCTGCTGGTTTCCTCCGCTTGTTTCTGCGCGGACGACCTGCTGCAGGCCTTTGATGGCAGCATACAGATTTTCCTTATATTCCTCTACATTCGTTTTATCGTATATGATCCTGCAGTTTTCCAAATCTTCGGCAATCTGATCTTTTACATAATTGCGGTATATTTTTTCCGTACCGTCAAGGAAAACTGCAATACCATCCTCAAATTCCTGCGGGGTGATATATCCGTTTTCTGCTGAGTGGAAAAAAGCGTGCCACAATGCATCCATTTCGTCATTTCGGTCTGTTCCAACCAGATGGATTCTTCTTGTCCAGGATTCCTCGGAAACGGCCTTTTCTCCATCGGCCCGAAGGCCTTCGGGCACATGCGATATACGCTGTTCATCCCGAAAATATGAATTATTGCTTTCTGATTGCAGATATATTTCATTGCTTCCGGAAAAAAACGCCCGCTTTCTTGCTTCGATTGCTTCCATATATGCACCATGAAGTTCGCCTAAACTTTGATGCATCTGACTGATTCCCAGACATTCGTTTTTGTCTTCCTCTTCACTCATGGTTGTATTTGGTGAAACTACCGCAATATTGGAATCCATCATTTCTTCGATAAACAGATCATCCTCCGACGGCTCCGCCAAAAAAGATTTTCCTCCGATAAAAACACGGTATCCATCCGGGAGGAAAGTCTCTTCATACTTTTTAGAAAGAAGCTTTCTTTCCTCTTCTTCCATGGGATTCATTAGCAAGTGCTCAAGCTGCTTAATTCCGATTTTGTATTCACTCTCCGCTTTTTGTTCCTTTACGCAAAGTTCTTCGTCAAAGGCAGTTAAAATTTCCCGGACCTTTGCACGCTCTACCGGCTTTAACAGATATTCACGAACACCGTTCCTTAACATTTCCACTGCATAGTTAAAGTCATCAAAGCCGCTGACAGCAACAATGATCGGCTTTTCGGGAAGCTCCTGCACCCGCTTTACAAGCTCAATTCCATCCATTTTCGGCATACGGATATCGGTAAACATAACATCCACCGGTTCCTGTTCAAGCACTTCGAGGGCCTTTATTCCATTGCTGCATTCAATTATTTTTTCAACCGGAACTCCGCTTCGTTTTATCATTACGGTAAGTCCCTGACGGATCAGTTTCTCGTCTTCAACGATCATTACTGTCTTCATCTGTTACCCCTCTCATTAAAATTATTTTTTTCCCTCTACGGTAAGTATATTTTCTTTCTTCTGTTCATTTGCATCACTCTTTTCATTGGAATCCGGAATGCGGATGATCACCTTAGTATATTTTCCTTCTTCAGAAACAAAGGACAATCCGTAATTATTTCCAAATGCAATATGAATTCTGTCTTCCACATTTTTCAGACCGATTCCGTTGCTTTTTGAATTGCCGCCCGAGGCTTCCAGCTTTCCGGCAATCTTCTGTTCCAGCCGTTTTACCTGCTCAGGCGACATGCCTTTTCCGTTATCTGTGATTTCAATAATACAGTCGTTTTCTTTATAGAATCCTTTAATATAAATGGTTGTATCCTCTGCCAGTTCCTCTATACCATGAAGGATCGCATTTTCAACGATCGGCTGCAGCGACATTTTCGGAATATCCTGCTGTGCCATTCGCTCCGGCATATTGACAGATAAAATAATTTCATAGTCAAACCGAAGATTGATCAGAGCAACGTAGTTTTGTATATAGTTAAGCTCATCCTCAACTTTTACGTTGCCGGATGTCCAGCGAATGCTGTAACGCAGGAGTTTCCCCAGGGATGTGATGGCATCTGCGATCGTATATTCCTCATCGATTTCTGCCATCATCTTAATCGTCTCAAGAATATTGTAGATAAAGTGTGCGTTGATCTGATTTTGCAATGCACGGATCTGGGAGTTTTTCACCAACACCTCACGGTCAATATTGTCCTGCATCAGTGTCTGGATAACATCAAGCATTGTATTTAACTGCACGGAAAGCTCGCCCATTTCGTCCTGGTTATAAACCGTGATTCTTGTATCCAGATCTCCGTTTTGGATTTTACGTATATTTCCCAGAATTTCATAAAACTGCTTTAACAGCAGACGGACAATACCGTCAATTCCGATGGTAAGAAGTATAAAGAAAACACTGATCACTGCGATAAATATATTTCTTGTTCTTCTGACCTGATGGATCCGGTCTGTAATATCCTTTACGAAAACAATATCGACTGCCATTTCGTGAACCGGACTGACTGCAACCATCATGTATTTTCCGTCTCTTTTCAGGTATACGGTCTGCACATCCGAAGTATCATTTTCGGTAAGACTTTTCACTTCAGGTAGAATTTCTTCAATATCAGCGGAATCATATCCGGAATAATATTCTCCGTCCTCTGTCAAAATAAATCCCCATTCTCCATCCGGATTATCGTATAAGACCGGAAACAGATCCTTCATGGAAATAGAAGCCTCGATCACACCGACCTCACCTTCTCCCCGCACGGTCAAAGAGGTGATAAGAGAAGCAATTTTCTGTTCCCCGCCTTTGGAATAAGAGGCAAACAGATTATCCGGATAATTAAAATGCCATCCGTATATATCATCGGAATCTGCCCACGCCATATTCGACATACGGTTATGTTTATATAGTACCGGCATCAGCTCCTCCACGTTATCCGTTGAAGAAAACACGCGAACACCGTGAAGAAGCGGGTTGCTGTTGATCAGACGTTCCAGCTCCACAATGGTAGTATTATTAAAGTCCAGCCACTGCTCTGCCGTAACCTCTTTTTCATTTTTTGTATTGGCAAGCATGGTTTTCATGCTCTTATTACTGAGAAAAAACTGCGTTACCATATTCAGAGAGTCAACACCGGTAGACATGCCATCCACACTTCGCTGCAATGTATAGGCGGTATAGTCTTCACTTTCCGTAACCACATTCCGCTCCATGTTATAGAACAAAATACCGGAAAATATCCCAATGATCACCAAAAGTGATGTAATGATCACAACGGTAAATTTCGTATTGAGTTTTTGGTCCCGAAATTTTTTAATCTTTATCTTTTTCATTCTCAATTCGTTTTTACTTTATTCTTATCTATTCCGTAAATGTATATTTCCCGTTTTCACCCTCAATGCCAAGCTTTTCTTTTGCTCTTTCCATATATTTTGTTTCTGCATCCAGTAATTGATCATATCCCAATGCATCGCGTTGTTTTTGGTAATCTGCAAAAACCTGATCAAATTCCTCCTCGCTATTTGCCATTAAAAGCATTGGCAGTGTATCTCCCCATAGTTCCAGTACATTGGCTGCAATATTTGCCTCCTCAGATTCACTCGGAAAACTATAATCATATTCTCCGTCATATACCGTATATTTTCTTGCCCAGTCTTCAATCTGAGCCATGGCCGGAGAACTGTCCTGGTTCCACTGCATCTGTGTGATATTATCCTGCAGCATCCAGTAGGAGTCATCAGCTCCGTACTTTATATCATAAGCATTCCGATCCGTATCCAGGAGTTTTCGTACATCATCATATAAAACAGGAATCCCGTCTTTTTCCTCGTAGGTTTCTCCTTCCACACCAAGATATATGATCTTCTGTCCATGCTCGCTTAGCATATAATCCATAAAAGCAATCGCACGCTCCGGATCCCTGCAGTTTTTTGAAATTAAGGTTACCGTCCATCCGCTGACAGTAGATATCGGAAGTGTCGGATCTTCTCCGGACGAATTTCTCGGTCCTTCAATTGCCATATAAATGCTGTTCGGATCATTTGCATAAAGGGCTTTTTGCTGATCCTTTAAATCCGTATACTGGTAGATCATGCAGAAATACTGTCCCTGCTCTAACTTTTCGTCCATCTGGGTTCTTGTATCCGTAAAAATTTCATTGGAAAGATACCCCTCTTCTCCTAGCTGACGAAACATTTTAAGCCAGGAAATATATTCCGGATCTGTATATCTGTCGTAGGTTTTTCCGTCTCTCTCCCAGTCAACAGCCAGAAAATCCATTAAGTACTTGTCAAAGGATGTACAGCCCGTTGCATCAAAAACATGACTTCCGATCGGAATCAGCGGCCTGCCGTTTACCTCCGGAAACATCTCCTTTGCTTTTTTTACTGCTGCCGCAAAACCTTCCCTGGTTGTCATATCCGGACTGCCGATTGCCTCATAAATATCCTTGCGGACAAGAAATGTATATTGGAGCTTAAAGGAATTTCTCCCTCCATATCCTGTGGTGTTACGGATGAATTCGGATATCCGTAAATATTGCCGTCCTCCTGGGTATACCAGCTGACTGCAGTCGGGTCGGACACCTGATAGAAATACGGATCATACTCATCTGCCAGCTCATTCAATGCATACACCTGACCGCGATTCACCATATCATCCAAGGCAGATTCCCAGTAACCCAAAGTGATCAGATCCGGCAGCGAATCCGAAGAGATTAAAGCATTTAGTTTTTCCTGCTCATTTCCCATGGGAGTAATGAAATTAATATCCACTCCGGTCTCTTCCGTTATTTTATCGGATACTACATTGCCTCCCCAGGCTGTATTAAACCAGGAAAAATTTATATACCAGTCAAAGGACACCTTTTTTCCGTCTTCTGCCAGTGTCTTCCATGCCGGTATGATTTCCCCGGTTGTATCTGTATTTTTATCTGCTGCCGTCTGCTCCTCTGTTGTTCCGCTGCTTACCGATTCGGTATCAGAACATCCCATAAGGGAAAGAAGCAGGCACACGGTCATTCCATATGAGATGATTTTTCCGATTCTTTTTTTCATGTCTGATTCCTTTACTTTTTTTACTGACAAAATCCCCTGTTTCAATTAATTTTATTACATTTTTCTTTCATCGACAAACGCTTCCGTAAACGCAAATATCCGAAGAAACCCTGGGAGGGAAGGGTTCCTTCGGTTATTTGTGTATTATTTCATTATTCCTTAACTGCACCCGCAGATACGCTGCTGATAATGAATCTTGAGAAGATTGCAAATACAAGCAGGATCGGGATTACTGAAATTGCAACTGCCAGGTAGATTGCACCCTGGTTCGCCGTAATATCTGTAGAGGAGCGAAGGGATGCCATCATAACAGGCAATCTAAACTTGTCATTCTTATTCAGGATGATCATCGGCATAAGGTATGAATTCCAGTTTCCGATAAATCCCATGATTGCCATTGTAGCAATTCCGGGTCCCATGATCGGGATTGCAATACGATGGAAAATGTAAAGTTCGGATGCGCCGTCAATTCTGGCTGCCTCAATGAGGGCGGGAGGCATAACAGAAAGTACATACTGACGCAGGAAGAATACAGTTCCTGTTGATGCGATTGCCGG
>ADGC01009278.1_pt1 | contig 11435 bp, 12 predicted proteins | sample 268048 | NCBI WGS metagenome assembly ADGC01 (sample SAMN02954255, study PRJNA42359) | wallaby gut metagenome | biome: terrestrial; feature: wallaby; material: gut; isolation source: foregut contents of Macropus eugenii | host: Notamacropus eugenii | place: Australia
TAGGAGTATTCTTAAAGACACAAGAATACAGAGTTAAAGGAAACTGCCATCTCTACTTTCACATCTGCCTTAGTTGCCGGTGTTACAGAACCTGCTATCTACGGTGTAGTATTAAAGTATAAGAGACCGTTTGTTATTGTATGTATCTTAGATGCGATCGGCGGAATTTTAATGGCCACATACGGCGGCCTTCAGACTGCAATGATTTCCACATGCATCCTTACATCTCCGGCAATCGTTGCAATGCTTGGCAAAGTTGCAATTCCTGTTATTGCAATCGGTTTCTTCGGCGGAATTATTTTGACTTACTTATTTGGTTTTGATGACAGTATGATTGAGGAATAAAAATAATGAACAGACAGACCATGAATCCATATCTTCCGGGATGGGAATATATTCCGGACGGAGAACCAAAACTTTTCAACGGAAGAGTATATATATACGGATCCCACGATGAAGCAAGAGGCAAATGCTACTGTACCGGTGACTACGTAACATGGAGTGCTCCCGCAGATGATCTTTCTGCCTGGACGTTTGAAGGTGTCATCTGGAGAATCTGTGATGACCCGGACTATGCAGACACAAAACCGGGCGAAGTTTTATACTTCGCTCCGGATTGTACAAAAGGACCGGACGGAAGATATTATCTTTTCTACTTTTCTTCAAGATTAGAAAAGATTGGCGTGGCTGTCTGTGACTCGCCCGGCGGACATTATCGTTTCTACGGAAATATAAAATGGCCGAATGGCAAAACATTTTCTTCTGATGATGGATACGGCCTTTTATTTGATCCGGGAATCCTGTCAGACGAAAGCGGAAACTGGCTGTATTATGGTTACGGATTAAAAAAAGAAGTTCCCGGTTTTCCTGCTGCCGGAGCCGAAGGCGGGTTTGTTGTGGAACTTGAGGATGATATGCTGACAATAAAATCCGAGCCAAAACGTACCATTCCCGGAAGAATCACGAAGAATGCAGATATCGAAAGCTGGGGAAATCATACCTTTCAGGAAGCATCCAGTATTCGCCATTATAATGATAATTACTATCTTGTATATTCCGGGGAAGAAGGACATGATCTCTGTTACGCCGTCAGCAAATATCCGGATCGGGATTTTACATACGGCGGTGTGATCATCTCCAACGGCGATGTAGGGCTTAACGGAAAAACCGAAGAAGATGCAGTCGGATACCTCGGAAACAATCATGGCGGTATGCTGCAGATTGATGACAGGTATTATATCTTCTATCATCGTCATACCCATGGAATCCAGTACAGTCGTCAGGGATGTATTGAAAAAATGGAAATTGATGCAGATGGCCGGATTCCGCAGGTTGAAATCACAACACAGGGTGCAGCCGGAATTCCGCTGATTGCGAAAAACACGGAATATTCCGCTCATCATGCGTGTTATCTGAGAAGCGGGGCCGGTATTCTTCATTATTCCGGTCATGTACACTGGAATGACCAGCACCCGTATATTTCACAGGAATCAGAAGACGGGGCCGCTACCCTTCAAAATCAGTTTATTTATAACCTGAAAGATCACGCGGTTTGCGGTTTTAAATATTTATCATTTAACGAAACAGAAACCACTTTACAGCTTCGTGTCCGTGGCAGCTTTAACGGCAGCATTGCACTCGTATTAGACGATCCGCAAGGTGAAGCCTATGCAGAAGTGTCCGTTTCGGCACAGGAAACCTGGACATGGTTCGAAACAGCAATTAAGCCTATTGCCGGAAGCCATGCTGTTTATTTTAGATTTGAAGGATCCGGCAGCTGTGACTTCGATGCTTTTCGGTTCATCGAAAAACAGGATTCTTTTAAATAAAACAGCGTAATCTATTAATACAGGTTTGATATGCATTAAAATTATCAAGGAAAAGGTATGTAAGCTATGGGTATTCCATCGATTAAAATTCAAAACGGGCAAAAGGTTTTGTATGTAAATGACCAGCCATTTATCATGATTTCCGGAGAGGTACACAATTCCGCTTCATCCTCGGCTGAATTCATGCTGCCAATATGGGAAAAGGCAAAACGCCTTCAGTTAAACAGTCTTCTGCTGCCGGTAACATGGGAAATGATCGAGCCCGAGGAAGATCACTTCGATTTCTCGATCGTGGACAGCCTGATCAATCAGCCAGAGAATTTAATATGAAGATTGGTTTTCTGTGGTTTGGTGCATGGAAAAATGCGCAGTGCTATTATGCACCTGAATGGGTAAAGCAGGATTTAAACCGATTCGCCAGAGCTCAGGTGGAAAAAGGAAAAAACTTTCTGAAGCTTCCTGAATTTTACGGAATGCCTTTACACAACACTTTCTGCATTCTGTGAAGAAACAAAAAAAGCTGATGCAAAAGCATTTAAAGCATTAATGGAACATATTTACCGGATTGACGGCAGCGAACAGACCGTAGTTACCATGCAGGTGGAAAACGAAACCGGAATCATGGGATGTGCAAGAGAGCACAGTGATATCGCCGATCAAAAATTTGCGGAAGCTGTACCGGAAGCACTGCTTTCCTATTTACATGCTCATAGCGATGAGCTGGGTACCTTTGTCAAAGCGAATTTTAACGAAGACGCAGGCGCAGGAAGCAGCTGGGAAGAGGTTTTCGGAGAGGGTGCCGAAGAAATATTTACAGCATACTATACCGCTGATTATGTAAACACCGTTGCCGAAGCCGGAAAAGAAATTTATCCAATCCCTATGGCAGTAAACTGCTGGCTGGATAAAAATCAAAAGCCGGGACGTTATCCTGTTGGCGGACCAACGGCAAAGGTAATGGATATCTGGCTTAGTGCCGCACCTGCAATCGATATTATTGCGCCGGATATCTATATTCCTGCATTTAATGATGTTACAGCGCAGTATCATACAAAGGGAAATCCATTATATATTGCAGAAACAGCAACCCATTCCTATGCGGGTGTCAGAGAAATTTACTCTGTAGGAAAACATCACATCATGTGCTTTGCACCGTTTGGAATTGAAGATCTTGGAAATCCGTTTAACGCAATGCAGGGACGTCTGTTTGGAATGGATACAGAAGATGAGATGCTGAAAACACCTCAGAATACGGACGAATATGCAAAAATCAACGAACTGATCTTGGGTATGATTCCGGTACTGGGCAGCCTTTACGGAAGCGAAAAGCTTAAAGGCTCATCCAATGAAGAAGGTCGAATTGCAGATTTTGAATTTTCACCATTTAAGATTACTGCCGATTTTGGTTCTTCCTACATTGAAAGAACAAACGGGGCCTGTCTTGCCGCACAAATTGCAGATAATGAATTTGTGATCCTTGCCATGGGCTGTGCAGTTTCCTTTGAATCCATTGACCCTGCCCTTTCAGGTGTGGATATTTTAAAGGCAGAGGATGGATGTTACAAAGACGGAGTGTTCCGGCCAAATTGCAGATTGAATGGTGATGAAGCAGCGATCATGATTGCTGAAAAACCAACGCTCTATAAAGTAAAGTTATTTGCTTATTAATGAATTCCACACCGGTCGGCTCGGCCCCATAATCTTTGGGGCAGCCTTCACCGCCAGTTCAATAAAATAACGGGCAGCTTTTCTTAGCTGCTGTTCTTTATGATAGATCAGACACCCATCCCAGGTGGGATTATCCTCCAGGCGGAAAAAACAAAGATCCGGATAAAGCTTCAATTGGGATTCCGGAAGGATCGTAAGACAGATTCCCTTTAACGCCATATGTGCAGAAACGTGATTCGATCTTGCTTCAAACATAATATTGGGCTTGAATCCGGCATTCAGGAATAGCGGATCCACAACCTGCCGGTATGTAGAGCCCGCAAACATCAGGGCAAAGGGTTCCTCCTTACATAAGGCAAGGTCCATTACCGGATAGTCGCCATCTTCCGTCGGAACATAAAATGCCGCAAGGGGATGCTCTTTATTTACTGCCAGCAAAAATCGCTCCGTTGTCAGATGTACATACTCAAGTTCGTCGATTTCCTCCTGTTTGATCATGACCATTCCTATATCCAGACGATGATCCAGAAGAAGGCGGTACTGGTCATATACAATATGGTCCTCAATCTTCAGATCGATCAAAGGGTACTGCCGGTGAAAATCTTCAAATATATGCGCAAGCAGATCGATACCAAGCTCCATTGCCAGATTAATGTGGATCTCACCGATACTGCCTTCTGCCGCATCCTGCAACATAACATTCATCTGCTCTTCCCGGTTTACAGCTTCCTTTGCGTACTGAACAAAAAACGCTCCTGCTTCCGTAAGTTCAAGGTGATGTGTATCTCTGTCAAACAGCTTTACTCCCAATTCCTTTTCAATCCGAAGCAGCTGCTGGTTTAACCCGGATTGCGATATAAACAGATTTTCCGAAGCCTTTGAAATGCTGCCGCATTTGGCGATCTCGATCACGTATTTCAGCTGTCTTGTATCCATGTTTATCCCCTCAAAATTAAACTACTCTAACATCAAATTACTCTAAACATCACGCAGCCTGAAAAGGATTACAGAAGCATGTGCATTATTTACAAAAATCCCTATATCTGTTCAGCTCTGTTAGAAGTTAAACTTCTAATAAAACTGTTTTATCATAAGTTCAATTTTTAATCAATTGCTGATATGATTTACATATCAAGCAGTTCACGAACGTAGGAATAAGAGCTGCTAAAAAAGAGGTGTCTTGAAAAGGAGGACAACATATGATAGGTATTTTAGGATTGATCGTTGCGATCGCATGTGTTATTGCATTGATCTGGAAAAACTGGCACATGGCAATTGTTTCATTAGCAGTGCATTGATCGTTATCCTGTTTAACGGAATGAATCCGATTTCCGCATTATCGGACAATTTTATGACCGGTATGGCAGGCTTTGCCGGCAACTGGTTCCTGTTATTTATGCTCGGTGCTATTTTCGGAAAGGTTATGGGCGATTCCGGAGCATCCGTTGGCATTGCAAACAGCATGCTAAAGCTTCTGGGTGAAAAATCCGTTGTACTTGTTGTTATGCTGACCGGTCTTGTACTTTCCTACGGCGGCATCGGAACCTTCATCATTGCATTCTCACTGTATCCGATCGCAGTTGCACTGTTCCAGAAGGCTGATATTCCGAAGAAGCTCATTGTTGCTACCATCATGGTTTGCCCTGTTACGGTATGCATGGCAATGCTTCCGGGTTCTCCGTCCACACAGAACCTGATCCCTACCACATATTTCGGCACCACAGCTTATGCGGGTGCTAAGATCGGTATCATCTGTGCAGTGATCATGTTTATCTCTGCATACACATTCCTGAACTGGCAGATCAAGAAAGCAAAGGCAAACGGTGAGCACTTTGTTGCAAGCCCGGGCGAAGACATTATGGATCTTTCTCGCAGCTGATGAAGGAAAGACACCTTCTGTCGGAAAGTGCTTTGCACCGATCATTGTTCTTCTTGTATTAATGTTTGGTATTCAGTTTGCAACAGAAATTCCTTCCACCTATGCGGTAGCAATTGCAATGACCGCAGCTATAGTACTCGGATGCATTCTGTATAAGGATTACCTCAATATTAAGAGTGCCGTTTCCGACGGTGCTGCCGGCGGTCTTTCTTCCCTGATCGCTACATCTTCCATCATGGGCTTTGGTGCGGTTGTTTCTGCATCTCCTGCTTACACAACCATTACCGATGCACTTGTTAACATGAACGCAAATCCGCTGATCACAGCTCTTGTATCTATTAATGTAATCGCAGCTATCACCGGTTCATCTGCCGGCGGTCTGAATATTTTCTTAAGCTCTATGGGTGAATACCTGGCAGCTTCAGGATTAAACACAGCAATGCTGCACCGTGTTGTATGTATCGCTTCTTCCGGTTTTGATGCTATGCCGCATGCTTCCGGTATGGTAGTCTGCAACCAGATTGCAAAGACTTCTCAGAAGGATACTTACAAATATGTATTTATCACATGTGCGATCATGCCGTTCTGCTGCGCGATCCTCGCATGTATCCTTGGTACGATCGGCATCATCTGATTGGAGGTATAGATAATGAAGGTTGATTATATCATCCGCGGCGGACGTGTGATCGATCCGGCAGCCGGTATCGATGAAGTTAAAGACATTTTTGTAAAAGGAATGAAGATCGTTGATGCAGATGCAAATGATGTTGTCTGCAATCCCGATCAAATAATCGATGCATCCGGAAAGATCGTAACACCCGGATTGATCGATTTTCATACACATCTCTTTCATGAGGGAAGCAGCATCTGTATCCATCCGGATATGATGATCGCTCAGGGTACTACAACCGCTGTAGATGCCGGAAGTGCCGGAACATCTACCTATGAAGCTTTTTATAAATCTGTGATTGCTCAGTCCCAGGTTCGGGTGAAAGGCTTTCTTACCGTATACGGCGGCGGTCAGCTGGATCCGAAGCTATGCGAGGATTTTAATCCTGAATTATTCAATGTAGAAAAGATGGAACGTGTTGTGGAGGAAAACCGCGATAATCTTTTAGGATTAAAGATCCGGCTTTCCAAGGGCGTTGTTCCGGACGAAACCGGCGCAGATTATCTGCGGGCAGTTGTAAAGCTTGCAGATGAACTGAATGAAAGACTTGGTACCTCCCTTCGTGTTGCAGTACACACAACAAATGCACCGGTAACCGCCGGAGAGCTTGCAGAGTGCCTTCGTCCCGGCGATATCTTTGCACATTGTTTCCAGGGTGCCGGAAACACGATTGTTATGGAAGACGGAACCATTGATCCTCTTGTTTTAAAAGCCAGAGAACGCGGGGTTATCTTTGATGCGGCAAATGGCAAGGGCAACTTTGGCGTTGAAACTGCAAAAAAGGCACTTGCAGCCGGCTTCCTTCCGGATGTTATTTCTACCGATCTTACTGTAGATAAATTTAACATGCCGCCATATGCAAAGAATCTTCCTCTTGTAATTTCAAAGTATCTTGCACTTGGATTGGAACTGAACGAGATCATTAAAACAGTTACCGAGACACCGGCAAAGCTGATGGGCTTAGAAGGAAAGATTGGAACTTTAAAAGCCGGCGCTTTTGCCGACGTTGCAATTTTCGATTTGAAAGATAAAGAATATATTCAAAAAGATTTCTGTGATACAGAACTTACATGCCATCAGGTACTTGTACCGCAGCTTACCATGAAAGACGGCGAGATCCAGTACTGCCAGTCCGATTTTTATCTGTAACATGATTTAATTTTAACCTGGTTTTTATCTGTAATCATAACTCCCTTTTTACTCGCGGACTACACCGCAAAAACACCGGCCGATACCCGAACGGATATCAGCCGGTGTTTTTTATATTTCTTTAAAAATATTACCCGATAAACGAATGAATCAGATTCGGAATCTGTGTACGTAAAGCAATTACGGTCATAAACACTGCAAAAATATAGCAGATTGTCATCAGTACCTGTAAAAATCTTGGGGCTTTGTAGCCATTAAAAAGCTCTTTTTTCCAGAGGATCAAAACCATAAATAATCCGGCAACCGGTGTTGCGATGGAAGTTGCTACATTTGCAATAAAGATCAGCTGTGTAGGAGATCCGCCATAAGCAAAGCAAATTACAGTTGCGATTACAAGACATGTAATACATCCATACTTGATCGGTTTAGAATCAAGTGAGGTTTCCTTGTTTAATCCGGCCTGCATAAGTACAACGCCTCTCTGTGTATTTCCAAGAAGTGATGAAAATCCGGCACCCACAATAGCAATACCCATGATGATCGGTGCTGCATTTCCAAGGAACGGACGAAGCAGATCTCCAAGCTGTGCCGGTGCTGTGATCTTTATTCCTTCCGGGATGAAGTACAATTGCACCAACAAGTACAACCGCACCTGAAATCAATATAACAGAAACCACATGAACAATGGCATCTGCACGCATGGATCCATTAAAGAGCTCCTGCTTATTCCACTTCTTTTCAAGTCCAAGATAAGAACCGTAAATACCGGCTGTAACAGCTGCATTTGTACTGATATATGCTAATACAGTTGTAAAGGAACCTTCCGGAAGAGTCCAATGTGTTAAACCATGACCAAACTCACCCCAGCTTGGTCCGCCGGTTGCAACCAGTGTAGCATAAAAGCAAACGATCATACCGAGAATACAGATCAGGATTCCCTTTTCAACTATAGAGTAAACCCCCTTTGCCATATAGCAGAACGCCAGGACAAAGAGCATGATCAATGCACCGAGCTTCCAGTTTAAACCAAAAATAAGATTCATGCCCGCTCCGGTTCCGGTGATATTTCCCAGCGTAAAGAAGAAACAGGACAAGAACAGCGCAACGCCGCAAAATCCGGATGCCACGCCTCCGTAATAATGACGGATTGCATGCAATACAGGCATTCCTGTCATGATAGAAATATTGTAAGACGCCATGGTAAAGGTGATTCCCATGATGATGATTGGGATTAGCACCCACATAACATCGTATCCGTAATTGGATCCCATCATTGCCGATGTTGTAATGTTTCCCGGTCCGATTACAATACCTGTTAAAATGATTCCCGGACCCACCTTCTTTAACAGCTCTTTAAAAGAAAGCTTCTTTACGGATGCCGGATCAAAACCCAAACGTTCCTGTACCGTATTATTTAAGTTTATATTTTCATATGCCATAGTAAAAATACCCTCCAACTCCACGGATAATAATCAGCTAATTTTCCGAGACAACACTCCTGTTATCTCCAGAGGCTAAAAAGCTATCCGCGGAATATAAAACCGGCATCTACAAATCCCCATATGCAGATGCCGGTCGTAACTCTATATTATCAGAATCCTGATTACAGAAATATGATTATTTTATTCGTACTTGCTCATATCCACCTTCTCAAGACCGGAAAGCTTGATTCCCTTTGCAATCCAATCCTTCTCTTCCTGATCAAGCGGAAGTACCGGCTTTCTCATAAGTGCTGACTTGAAGATTCCTCTCTGTACAAGTGTTTCCTTCAGTCTTGCATGTGCCTCGCCGGATGGCTGGCCGCCGCCGTAGATTGCCTGGCTGATCGGGTAAATGCTATTGGATGCTTCCTGTGCTTCCTTTAATGTGTGCTTGTCAGGATTCTTGAATACATCCCATGCTGCTGTGATAAGCTCCGGAATGCAGCCTGCGAATCCGATGAGCGCTCCGTCCATGCCGGGGAACCATGATACACAAAGTGTTTCATCATGGCATGTGATCAGGGAGATATCCGGGCACTCCTGACGAAGGAGACGTACATCATGCTCGTAGATCGGTGTTACACGGGTTCCCATCTTGATGCACTTCACATGATCGATTTCCTTGCACATCTTAATGAGAGTTTCTACCGGGTAGTTTGCCTTTGTCATTGCAGGATAAAGGTGGATAATGATATCGATGTCTGCGCCTTCAGCAACATCCTTAACATACTCGAATGGAGCGTTCGGGTTCATACCGAAACGAAGCCACATATGCGGAGGCATTAAGAGGATTCCATCTGCGCCGGCTTCCTTAGCTTCTCTTGCCATTTCAATAGACTCTGCTGTGTTCTCGCAGTTAACACCGGAGATGATTGTCATGATATCGCCGCACTCTTCTGCACAGATCTCTACAACTCTCTTACGCTCTGCTCTTGTTAAGCCTGTGATCTCACCGGTATGTCCGTTGCAAACAAGCCCCTGGATACCCTTGTCATAAAAGCTCTTGATCCAGCGAAGATATACACGGAACTCTTCTTCGTTGATGCTGTAATCATCATTTAACGGTACGGAAACTGCAGGGAAAATTGTCTTAAATGTTACTTCTTTAGCCATGATAAAAATCTCCTTCTCTTTTTGTTTCAAACGTTTGTTGTTTGTTGATGGTTATGTTATATCACCTGTAAAGAGATCCCTCAACGAATTACGTTCTTTGTACAATCTTTTGCATATGTCATGCAATTTTTTGCATGGATTGGATATATTGCACAATTTCATCTATGGATTTTGTACAGATAGCATAAGGAAAAATGTGATAATCTAGAATCACATTACGAAAGGAATTTATTTAAATGGCAACACTTAAGGATGTGGCGAAACTGGCCAATGTAGATGTGAGCACCGTATCCCGCGCTTTAAATAACAGTGCAAATGTGCACCCGGAAACAAAGAAACGAATATTTGCTGCTGTAAAGGAATTAAGCTATTCCCCTAATGTAATATCCCGTGGATTAAAACAAGGGAAACGAAATACCATCGGCATCATTGTTCCTAGGCTTACATTAACTGTCTTCTCCGATATTGCACAAGCCATAGAGGAGGAAGCAAGAAAGCTTGGATACACAACAATACTCTGTCACACAGAGGATAATCCGAAAATCGAAAAGGAATGTTTAAACCGACTTCGAAACGGTTTTACCGACGGTATTATCATTGCAGGAACCGGTCGTAATAATCGGCTGATCCGGGACATTAAAGCTAGCGGTATCCCCGTTGTCCAGATTATACGAAAGCAGGATATTATGATCAGCAGCGTTGTTGTTGACAGTAAAAAATGCGCCTATGATGCTGTGAATTTTCTTTATGATAAAGGATGTCGGGAAATCGGATTAATTAACGGTGATACCAAACTGATGCCTTATCAGATGCGTTATGAGGGTTATCACAATGCTTTAAAAAAACTGGAGCTCCATGAAACGATCAACAATAATCCCAGAGAGGAAAATATAAATTCATTAGAATACGGCTACAATTACACCATGGAATTGCTCGAAATCAATCCACATTTGGATGCACTTTTGGCAGCGGTAGATGCGCAGGCCATTGGTGCGATGCGAGCTTTAAAGGAACGAGGCTATACTTCATCTGATATTAAGCTCATTAGTCTAATGGGGCAGACTCTTGCCGGTATGCTGGAAACTTCCATAACGGCCATGGAATTTCCTGCCTTTGAAATCGGTCATACGGCAGCTGCCATTCTGGTACATGATATCGAGTCTGATGAAAAGGATCGGGAAAAGCCGCAGCATTTTAGATTTGCAGAAAATCTGATAGAGCGGGAAAGTACGTGGTAATCCCTAATCGTATAAATAGTACTCAAAGAGCCGTTTGGAACAGCAACTTCGTTCCAAACGGCTCTTTTACTTTAAAGGATTCAATTATAATCAGTTGGATTATTGTTTTCTGAAATATTATTCGTATACGCTCATATCCACCTTCTCAAGGCCGGAAAGCTTGATTCCCTTTGCAATCCAATCCTTCTCTTCCTGATCAAGTGGAAGTACCGGCTTTCTCATAAGTGCTGACTTGAAGATTCCTCTCTGTACAAGTGTTTCCTTCAGTCTTGCATGTGCCTCGCCGGATGGCTGGCCGCCGCCGTAGATTGCCTGGCTGATCGGGTAAATGCTATTGGATGCTTCCTGTGCTTCCTTTAATGTGTGCTTGTCAGGATTCTTGAATACATCCCATGCTGCTGTGATAAG
>ADGC01004962.1_pt1 | contig 11434 bp, 6 predicted proteins | sample 268048 | NCBI WGS metagenome assembly ADGC01 (sample SAMN02954255, study PRJNA42359) | wallaby gut metagenome | biome: terrestrial; feature: wallaby; material: gut; isolation source: foregut contents of Macropus eugenii | host: Notamacropus eugenii | place: Australia
CTATGGTTTGCTTACCTTTGAATTCTGCAATGTCATGCTCACACATTTCAATGCGATTTCTTAGTAATTGAATGTTATCATCCGCATTAACTTTACTTTCTAAGAGTTGAATCTTTGCTGTAATCGAAGCTATTTTATCATCCTCTGTGAGTAAATCTTTTTCTAAAGAAGATATTTTATTATTGGATTCTTCAATTTTATGTTTTAAATCAACGATTTCTTTTGCTAGTTCATCTTCTGTTGTAGCGATGCATGGCAAAGCTGAAATATCTAAAGATACATTTGCAATTTGAATGCGTTGCACATTACTATCATTCTCTTTACTTTGTGATACAACTTCGTCGTTTTGTATAATTTCAGGATGTAAATCAGTACGCGACAGTAAATCATTATTAATTATCTTTCCAATACTATCTTGCCATGAGTTAATATTTTCATTTAAGAAGCCTGCAAGCATATTGGTGTTTTGTGATGCTATACGTTCTTTTTCATTTAACTTATTTTTTAATGATGTACGATTATTAGCTTCTTTCTCTATTTTTTGAGTGATGTTTTGATGAACTTTTGTATGTTCTGTTAGTTCTTTATTATTTGCTCTAAGTTCCTTTTCAAGGGTTCTTAATTCACTTAGATAATTTTTTTCATTTTGATTGGCTTCAGATAAACGTTGTAGCAATGCAGGATCAATTTCAATATGGTCTTTTATGAAATTAAGATTTTTCTGTTTTGCTTGGAGTTCATTAATTTTATCTTTGTATTTGGTTAAACGAGTTTGATAGTTAGATTTTGCTTCTAATTCTTGTTGCTTATAGTTTTGTTCATTAGCTAATAATTCTTCTTTTTTTTGCATTTGAAGATTATTTATTTGTGCTTCTAATTTGGATTTTCTAATGATGAATTTTTTGTCTGTATCAGCTTTCTTTAATTCAAAACTATGTTTTAAATCTGCAACTTTTGAAGTTGCTGCTTTGAGCATTTCTTGATTTTTGTTTAGTTCTTCTAAAACTTCAGCACGATTTTCTAATTCATGAGCCCATACTGCAGCATTTTTTTCTTCAAAATTTGCTTGCATGTCTTCTAAAGCTTTAACTTTTATTTCTTGCTCTTTTAATTTAGAAGCTGCAGTTGCTACGTAAGCACTCATAGAACTATGATTTTCTTCAGATTTTTCTTTAAAATCTTCACGTTCTTTTTCTAATTTGGCAATGTTTTCAGCTTGAACCTCAAGAACTGAACGTAATTCACTTTGTTTATCTAAAATAATAGCATTGTAGTTACGAAGCAATTCATAACAAGAACGATATTCGTCGTCGGCATTAACAACTTCTTTTAATTTATCAACGTGAGCATATATCGCATTATAAGCGTCAACATCGGAGCACCATTCAATTATATCTGATTCTCTTAATTCTAATTTTATTTCTTGATGGTTTTGACGTAGTATTTCAGTTAATAGGGCTTTGATATTTTCAAAATTTATGTGTCCTGTTATTAAACTATGAGTTATACCATCAATAAATCTTAATTCCTTGCGCCCTCTACATATACCATATTCGGCGCGAAGTCTTGCATTATCAGCTGTTGCTATGTTTTGTATTACTGAACGATAAGCGTCCACAGAGTATAAAAGAGCTTCACTTTTAATACCACGAGCGCGAAGAGTTTGTTTATATTCAGCCCAATCTTTGGTGCTATATTTCTTGGTTTCTTCATTATATGTTATAAAATCTTTAGTTCTAAATTCGCTTGGTACAAAACGATATACTAATGATTTATTATTAGCATTATTACCGGCATTGGTAATAATTACATGAACAAGTTTACCTGCATGATTATAGTACTCAAAAATAATGGCACTATTAGCGTATGGTAAATAGTATCCAGAAAAATTCTTTTTTACATTGCTTGAAGAGGTAATTCGTCCTGGTTCTAATCCGTAAAAAAATGGGATTAGTTTTAGTAAACTTGTTTTTCCTGAACCATTGGCTCCATTTACTTGAGAGTGACTTGCAAAATCAAATTCAAAAAAGTCTGTCTTTGAGTCTGAATGTATATAAGAATTTACGAGAAATATTTTTGCAAGACCTGCAGCATGAACGAAGTTTTCTGACATTGTTGTAATACCAAGTTGTTTTATTTTTCTGAATTAAAATTAAAAATTAAGATACAAGTTTTCAGAAATAAAAATAGCTATGAATGTTTTAAACTAAAAAAATTTTTATAGTTCTGGTTTTGATAAAATTATTTAAATCTTTGTTTGAGCATCTTTTCTGTAATCAAAAAAAAATAATATTTTTATAAAATTTAACTATAAATGCTTAATATTTTTTTTATTGTTTTTTAGTGCTTTGAGCTCATAATTATAACAAATTTTTCAGGTATTGTTTAGTGTGAATTTGGTTACATTTTTCTTTATTTAGATAATTTTTACGTGTTTCTAAGGCCTGGTTAAAAAGAAATTTTAGATGTTTATAAAAATAATAAAAAAATTTTTATTTAAAATAATTGAAAAATAAATAAAAATATTAAAATCGTGATAAATTAATGAATGTGTCATATATCAAACGTATTGTATAAACTAGTTTTAGCTTAAAAATGCTATTGTTATTAAATTAAGTATTATAAATGAACGATATTCTTAAACCTATTTATTATTTGGTTGCCAATATTAAAGAATATTGAAATATTCAAAGGCGAAAAAGCTAAAACCTTTTAAGTTACGATTCATGGTCACATAATAAAAGTTAGTGATACTAAAATTTAGATATTGTTTAAAATTGAAGCAAGTTATAAAATTTTATTATCTTTTTTACATTTTTACATTTATTAAAATCAAAAGTTTTAACGCCCAAAATCCTGTGCAAACTAAAAACGTAATGCATGCATAGTCCATGATGGAATAAGAAAATATTAGGAAATTATAGTATGCCGTTAGTATTAAATGCAAAACAAAAACCAGCTATAGAAGAACAAACTAAATGTTGCTTAATTTTAGGTGGAAGTGGAACAGGAAAAACTGTTTTACTTACTGAAAAGGCTAGATATTTACATGAAGTGAGAGGCGTGCCCTATAGCGAAATTGCGGTGATTTATCCAAGTGAAAGGGATGCTGCAATTGCAAGAAATTCTCTTCTTGAAAATTTTGCTAATGATTCAAATGTAAGACCTAATGATTTACGATATTTTGGTACTTTCTTATCCGTTAGTTATGAGATAATTCGAAATAATTTAAGAGCTCCTTGTTTAAGTCTTTTTAATAAAGGATTTACCATAATGGATTCCGAGCAGGAATTTGATATTGCAATGGAGTTAATGAAACATAATAAAGATTATGGAATTTTCAAGAATAATTTACGAATAAAAATAAGCAAAGCTTTGCATGGTATATTTTCAGGGTGCGAGCAAGAAAATGTAGGCTTACAAAGATTACATGATGATTTTAAAAAATACTTAAGTGATAATCGGATTATTGTACGTGAAAAGCTTCCGGAATGGTGCATTTATATAGGACAACAATCAGATACAAAGTTACCAAAATATGTTTTAATTGATAATGTGCATCGTTTAAATACATCTGAATGGAATATGGCTAAGATGTTTCTTGAAAGATGTGAAGAAACTACTTTTACCACTGATGAATATTTCTCAGAATGTTGTTTTAGAGATGAAACAGAAGATAATCAAGATTATGTTTCATTATTAAAAGATAAGTATCAAGCGAAGGTTCATATTTTAGAACATAATTACCGTAAGTCCCAAGCTCCTCTTGTTTATGCTAATGTTTTAGCAACTTCTAAGGAAGTAGAAAATAATTCTACAATTCAAGGTTCTATTAATATCAATGCATATAATGACTGCCGTGAAACAGCCGTAAATATTGCTAAGCAAATACAAGAATTAAGAATTCGTGGAGCAAACTATTCTGAAATAGGTATTTTGTATGCTGATGGTTTTATGCAAAAGAATTTTGCCTCAGTATTTAAAGAACAGAATATTCCATTTGAAAGTGGTTTTGGTGACTTCTTGGGATCTTGTACAAGTGCAACTTGGTTGATTAGAGTGTTAAAGTTCTCTTTAAATCCTCTAAATCCAACTAGTGCAGGTGACGCCATTTTTGACAGAAATTTTGGAGATTTATCGCCAAGAAGATTTGAAAATCATTATGCTGATACTTTTTATACTGAAGCTGATTTTCAATCATCAAAATTATACGTTTTGATGCGTAATTTCATTGCTGTTGCCTTAAAAAATCCAAACGCAGATACTTCATGGGTTGCAGAATATTTTAATCTAGATGAACGATTAAAGAAACAACGTGACAATTACGAAAATAACGTTAAATATATTTCTTCTGTTTTAGAAACAATAGATGCAATACATAAACATAATAAACGTTCTATATTACAAGCAATTGCGCAATTTTTGAGTAATTATAATGTTCGTGGTAGATATGCGTTAATTCGACCTTATTTCCCAAATTGCGTGCATATTACTCACTATAAAGTAGATATACCTTATAATTTCCCTTTCTTATTTATAACAGACTGTAATGATGGAAAGATTTCACTCATTGATGGTTGTGATTTAGAACAAAAACGTGATAGATATTATTTATATACAGCCGTAAAACGTTGTAGTTTTGAATTGCACATGTCTTATATGAGAAAACATAAAGCTAAAAATGGCGTAATTCATCAAGTAAAACCAAGTCCTTTACTAAAACTTATTCCAAACGCAATTCGCACAGGGGACGAAAATGCTATAAAGTCTTTAGATGAATGTTCTTGTGAGCAGGAAAAACAAGAAATAATATCATATGAAGATTTTATGAAATGTTTTGATGAAGAACAATTAAAAATAATAAAAGATACTTCTTCTCAAGTAAGTTTCTTAAAGGCACCAGTAGGAACTGGTAAAACACAATTATTGCTTGCTAAGGTGTTATATTTGCATCATGAACACGGAGTTCCTTTTAGAGAAATGTTTGTTACATTTTTCTCTAAGCAAGCAGTGAATAAATTTATACAAAAAATAATGAGTATTGATGGTAATCAAAATTTGAATACCATATTTGACTTTCCTTATTTTTGTACTTTTGAAGCACTATGCGTAAAACTTCTTAATAAAAAATTAAGAATTTCTGATTATGGCTATGGACGCGGATTTAAAATACAAAAAGAAGAAGCTGAATTTAGAGGTGCCCTTAGAATTTTAGGTGATTTAATTCCTGAAATAGAGGAAGCTGAATTAAGAGCTACCGCTAATAACTTCTTAAAAGTTTATTATCATGAACTTTATGAAGATTGTTATAAGAAAATTTATTCTATCCAACATGAATCATTCTTTGATCCAATGTTTGCAAAATGTTCTTCAGAATGTACAGAACAAGTCCTAAAGACTTTAAATTTTGAAGATGATATAAAAATATATCAACAATGTGATATTCAAACTGCTAATCTAACATCTGAAGATATTTCAAGTGTAGTTAATAATGAAATTTATCGCCAATTTCATGATCAATTTTTACGTTTTAAGAAAGACAACAATTTTATGAGTATGTGTGATGCTCGTAATTTGGCGGTAAAATTAGTTTCAAATATAAGTTCTCAAGCAAAATGGATATTTATAGATGAATTCCAAGATAGCGATCCATTACAATTAGTATTTTTTTCCAATTTGTTAAGTGAAAATTCTAAGATGTTTGTGGTAGGGGATCCGGCTCAAAATCTTTATGAATGGCAATGTAATCCAAATAGAAATTTTGATTATTTGAAACATCAATACAATGCTGTATCTTACGAATTAACAAAGAATTACCGAAATTCTGCAGATATTATAAATTGTGCTCGCATATTTAATGAAGGAGGCAATTCTCATAATCAGTTTTATCGAGCTTTGGAGCAAGTAAAAGATGTTCGCTTGGTAAAAGTAAGTAGTGTTGATGAAGAGGCTAATTATGTAGCTACGAGAATTGAAGAGTTACATGAAGCAGGGGTTTGCTATACCCAAATGGCGGTCTTTTTTAGATGTTCTATGAATGCTCAAAAGATAATGCCTCGAGTTTTATTAAATAGAAATATTCCAGTAAACATTTGGTTAAATCCAAACTTCCGTACTCAAAAGAGTGGTTGTGAATTTAGTGTTAGTGAAATTTCAGATGAAAATGGTGTTTCACTTCTATCTCTTCACAGAAGTAAAGGTTTAGAGTTCAAATATGTATTTATCATTGATTGCAACGGTGTGGTTGTAAATGATGATAAATTTAAATCAGAAGATAATGAACGTAATCTTTACTATGTTGGAATGACTAGAGCAAGAGAAGGATTAGAAATTATATATCTTGTAAATGAATTAAACCAAGAACAGGAAATAATAAAAGATATTCCAGCTCAAACTCTTGAAGGAGATTGTGGAGAATAATAGCAATATAGCTACTTTAGATTTGTTTTATCTATTTGTATTTAATGAGTTTACATTAAAATCTTAAAATAAAACCTTCATATAACTTGATGTAGAAATTTTGATTCATCTCATTTTATATGAAGGTTTTTATTTCTTACTTAGATTTGAAAATCTATAAAAATTTCAATATTAAAAAATCATTTGGTCTTAAAATTTTTGTAATGTGTTTGGTGGTTAAACATAATTTTAAAAGTATGGCTTATCGAACATTTTTAGCTGTTATCTTCCTATAAAATAAAAGCATATTCATTTTTTTACCTTAAAAACATAATAATTCTTAACTTTTAAAGTAAATATGATAATGAAAAGTTAGGATGTTATATACATAGAAAACAGTATTAAAATAAAAAGGAATTTATATGACAGGAAAATCTCTGATTGCAAGTAGTATTATTTTAGGCGCGTCTTTAATTACAGGTGCTTATATTTTAGTTCAGCCTTCAATTGATAAGGCTTTAAAAACAGTTGTAAATAAAGAACGTACAGTAGAAGTGAAAGGTGTTTCTGAACGAATTGTGCAATCTAATCGTGCAGTTATGAATCTAACTTATAATACATGTGGAGTAAATCCTAACGAAGTTAGAAAAAAATCAAAACAACAAGCTGAAATAGTTAAAGCATTCTTAGTGGATTTAGGTTTAGCAAACGATGAATATGCCCCTGATTTACCTTCTTCAATCAATGATAAAGCAGAATATAATCGTGAATTTTCAGATTTTTCTTGCCGTTATGAAACTAACAATTCATTTATAATTGATACTACTAATATTAGTAATATTCAAAAAATATTTAATAATTGTCAAAAGTTGATTGATCAAGGTGTAGATCTAAATATTGGAAAATATTCTGTAACATTCTATTTTAATAAATTAAATGAATTAAAACCTGTAATGGTGGAAGAAGCAACCAAGAATGCGCGTGAAGTTGCTGATAAATTTGCTGCAGACTCAGGGGCAAAAATTGGTGGTATTAAGAATGCACGTCAAGGTCAATTCACCATTGAAGATTCTGCATTAAGTGGTTTAGGAATGAAGCAAGTGCGCGTGGTTTCTACATTAACTTTCTATATTGAATAGTTTTGACTATTAACGTAGTACTAAAATAAATATTTATCTTTATTAGTTAGATAAATCAAAGCTAATAGAGTTTTTTATCTTATCAATAACTCTTAAGAGCCATGAATAAAATCATGGCTTTTTCTTTTGTCTTTTATTTTTTTAGTATATTGCGGTGTTATATTCGTAAATACTAGACTATTATTTAATTTAAAAGTAAAATAAGCACCGACTTGATTAAACAAATTTATTTTTAATCGTAATCGATAAAACAATCAAACTTTGCATTATTATTTGGGTTAAAAATAATAATGTTAGTACTTATAATTGAGAGCAAAATAATGGAATACAAACAGATTTACGAAAGCTTAGGCTTAGATGGTAAGGTTGTTACAGTTGTTGGTCATAAGAATCCTGATTCTGATACAGTATGTTCTGCAATTGCATTAGCTAATTTCTTAAATGCAATTGGCGTTAAAGCTGAAGCTGCTGTTAGTGGTAAGATTAACAATGAAACAGTATTTATCTTAAAGAGCTTTGGTGTGCAAGTTCCTAATGTTTTAGAAAATGCAAGTGGTAAGACTGTTGCAATTGTTGACCATTCAACTTTTGGTCAAGCTATTCAAGGTATGGAAGAAGCTAATATTATTGAAATTCTTGATCACCATGCTTTAGGTAATATGGTTACAGGTGCTCCACTTGTAATTAAGGCTTTACCAGTTGGTTCTTCAGCAACAATTGTTTATTTTGAATATGTAAACAACAATATCACTCTTACAAAGGAAATTGCTGGTCTTTTAGTTTCAGCATTACTTTCTGATACTGTTAATTTAACATCTGCTACAACTACAAGTATTGATAAAGAAGTTGCTGCTAAGTTATTACCAATTGCTGGTATTACAGATGTTGCTTCTTACTTTGATAAGATGTCTGAAGCTGCTGCTTCATATGATGGTTTATCTGATGAAGAAATCTTTAATGCTGACTTTAAAGAATTTGAAATGGGTTCAAAGAAAGTTGGTATTACTCAAGTGAATATGCTTGCTACAACTTCTGAAGAATTAACTAAGCGTATGCTTGATGTTCTTCCTAAGATGTATGAAAAGAAGGGTATCGATATGTTATTTGTAATGGCTACAAATAGAGATACTCAAGAACACAAATGCTTTGTTTCGGTAACGGTGCCAAGGAAGCTTGTGAAGCATCTTTCATTGTTGAAAATGGTAATTACTTTATTAACTCAATTGCTAGCCGTAAGAAAGAAGTTGTGCCTAAACTTATGGCTGTAATTAAGTAATTTAAACTTACATATAACATCATTGAAATTTTATTATATTCAATGATAGTGCTTGAAAATTCGTTCTACTTAGTTCTATTTATAGTACTTTAGAACGAATTTTTTATTGTTAAAATTTACTTTTTTTATATATTATAATCTTAGGTTCTTTCCTGTTTACTTTATTTTTATTTCCATGAATTCAATAAAAGAAGCTTTTGAAAAGCATGAAGTTGTAATTTTACAAAGTTACTTAAATGATGACATTTGCTGTAATAGTTCCAATATTTCTATATTAGAGCTAATGCCTTCACATATACAAACAGCTTCTATTCATAGAAAAACTTCCTGGCTTACTGGACGTTTAATGCTTGTTTATGCATTACAAGATATTCTAGAATTAGATTTTAAAGAAGTGGTGCAACTCATAAAAGAAAAGTTGGATTACCTGGAACATGGAAAGCCGTACTTAAAAGATTTAAATATATTTTTTAATATTTCACATTCAAAAGATTTTATAGTAGTAGCAATAGCAGATACTAATTGTGCGATTGATATTGAGTTTATAAAAAATAGAAAAAACTATGTTGCTTTAAAAGATAAAATATTGAATGCAGATGAAAGAAAATTTGTTGAAGTTGCTGATAGTTATTTTAAAAACAAAGATTTTAACTTAAACAAATTGTTCATAAATGATTATCAAATTAATAATGAAAAAAATATTTTAAATGACGAATTACTGAGATTTTTTACAATTTGGACTATCAAAGAGACTGCGGTAAAACTTACAGGTGACGGGGTGCCATTTATTAATGATTTTAGAGTTTGTTGTAATTCAGAAAAAATATTTACGAATCATGCAATAAATGCAGACTTGCAAAGTTTTTTATTAAGTGCTGATATAGAAGATGGTAGTTTAAAGTCAATAAATGTACAGTCAAAATATTTGCGTAAACAAGATATTGATAGCTTAAATTTATATAGAGATGAGATTTATTTTTATTCATTAAGTGTAGCTAAAAGTAGGGATTTAAAAGACTGTTTAGACAAAGATTCATGCTTAAAAAATATTAAAATTCCTTTAAAAATAAACAGCTTTTTGTTTGATTATTTCAATTTTAAATTTAAGGCGCACTCATTGGGAGAGTCTTATCTAAATTTATCTATAGAAGCAATCAATCAGTAAAAGTTTCTTTAAAAAATTTAGAAAGAGGTAGCATATTATAATATGAATGTGATGCTACCTTGGGAATAATTAGTATTACTTGTATCCTGGAAATTTTTCAGTTGGCAAAATTTCAAAACGGTACTTTTGTTTAATGTTAGGATACTTTGTTCGGTCTACTTCAGACATAAACATTTCATATGGTCTGGCACAAGTTTTAAAAGGTGCATATAAAGCTTGATAAATAACGAGACGTTCGCCATTTTCGGTATGCTGTGCAAAAGCTAATACTTTATATAAATATTCAGTAGATTGGGGATCTACTAGTTCTCTTTTAAAGTGTTGAACTATAGAGCCGACAGTAATATTGTGTTCATTCATTTTTTGGGTCTTTTTTTATCTTTACATTCAAATTTTATGTTAACGTTTGGTTGCTTTATTTCTAAAAACAACTTTTAATATTATATATGTTTTTATAACTATATATAGATATAATTATTGAAATAACTAAAACTTAAAATTGTAAAAAATTATTTTTAATATTTATTATTTATGATGCATTTGCCAAAGGATTTTTTTATATGAAAGTGCGATTTATAGGAATCTTATCTTTATTAAGTTTATCTTATATTACTTTTAATGCTTCTTACGCTTTTGATAATTCGCGAACAGAATCTTTAAGTATAGAATGTAATCGTTATAATCAATCAAATAGTTGTTTAGATTTGGCGGATGAATTAAGAAATTCAGGTAATACCAGAAGTGCTCTTTCATATTATGAAAAGTCTTGTGACTTAGGAAATGGTATAGCATGTTTTTCTATAGCTTCATTATTTGACGGAGGCTATGATGTTGCAAGAAATGACAGACTTGCTAACAAGTTTTATGAAAAAGCATGCAACAAATCAGCATATGATGCTTGTACTAGATTAGCAGATCACTATAGAAGAGGTATTGGAACCTCTAAAAACCTAATTAAAGCTCGAAACTTTTTTGATAAAGGTTGTACTCAACGTGAAGCGCGTTCTTGTATTTACTTGGGAGAATATTATGAATTTGGAGATGGGGTGCCAAAAGATGTAAATAAAGCTCAGAACTATTATAAGAGAGCTTGTGATAGTGACTCTAGATTTTGCAGTCATTTGCGACGCACAGAAAGAAAAACAGGTAAACGTAGATAGTTGTTATTAATTATTAAGGTGTTTAATTTAAGTACATTTTAATGTCAGCTCATAACAAGAAGAAGTGGACAAATTCATCATTTTCTTATTTAAGGTAATGATAAGTTTGTCCACTACATAAAAAATTTATAAATCGCTATTTTGAAATGTTTTTGATATAGATAAATTATTTAATTAGCTTATTAAGATCTAACCAAGTGCTAATTTTTGCTTTAGTTGTTTTTTCTAAAGCTTGAGCTTTAATACCTCTAACTTCTAAGCCATCTGCAACTTTGGCATTAGGTACTGTATTTTG
>ADGC01012011.1_pt1 | contig 11425 bp, 11 predicted proteins | sample 268048 | NCBI WGS metagenome assembly ADGC01 (sample SAMN02954255, study PRJNA42359) | wallaby gut metagenome | biome: terrestrial; feature: wallaby; material: gut; isolation source: foregut contents of Macropus eugenii | host: Notamacropus eugenii | place: Australia
AGATAGAGTATTTTGCAGCAGATGATACTCCATTCCCAATCGAAAAGACAAAGTGTATCATCAGGAAGTGCTCAGATGATGATACTGAGAAATTTCTGTCAGAATAATTTTATTTCACGGAGAGCGGCAATGGAGAAAACAAAAGCAGATCTCGATGCAGTAAAAAAAGAATTGAAGCCATTCCTAAAAAGAGAGTTACTTCAGAGAACTTATATTGATTCTAGTGATGTGACTCCTGCTTGCAGACTTATACGAAGAAAGTATGACAATATTGATATTGTGCCGAAGCCAGGTGACGACGGTAAACCATATCTTGTGATTAAGGTAAAAAGGTTCCTTACTGGTGGAGAACTGAAGTACGAAATTAAAGTCAAAGACAAAAGCATCCAGACACATAAGCCCAAAAGATTCTCTCTCTTGGATTGATCGGCTTGAAGAATGGGATGCACTTATGAACGATTGAAGATGTGAAGGAGGTGATTAGCAGTGCGACAATTATCATGGAGAGAATACTCACAGAATTTTGATTCATGGGCAGAGAGCACAAGAGAAAATTATGTGAATCGAATAACAGACTTCGCAGGTGCTAATCATCAAGAGGTGGCAGATACAGTTGCTGCTATCTACAATGTGTCAGCTGCTTCAAAACTTGCAAATATGGCAATGAACGCAGGTATACGCTTCGATAGCCAAGATATCTATCTGATTGAGGAATCGGTTGATGCGGAAACATTGGAACGTGCACGGAATCTGCAAGATATTCGAGGAGAAATCCGAGAACAGAAAAAGAAGAATCATAAAGATTTTTGGACTGGTGTAGGAAGTGTTATGTTTGTTGACGATACGATAGATGCCATATTTGGAAAGAAAACAAGTCGAAAAGATAGGGATTGATACGGATAAAATGAAGAATCACGTAAAGATTGGAAATAAGCTCTTGCAAACGAATAAGAGCTACAACCAATTGAAACAAAAACAGAAAGATAAAATCGCACAATGGATGTATGAGGAAACTCGTGCCTACTATGAGAAGAATGGCAAGTTTCCAACTGCTAAGACAGATGATGCGGTAATCGCCGCTGTATATGACCGCATTGAAGCAGCTGATATCTGGATCCCATATGGAGAAATTGATAAAAGATACTCCGGCAAACGTGCGAAGATCTGCGAGAGAATTCAGAAAGAAGACACTCTCCGGAAGCATCCACCGGATACTGTTATTTTCATGAATATGTGCATGATTTGCCGTGGCAATGAAGTATTAGCGTTGGATAAAGTAAATAACACATACACCGGTACAACGTTTCCAGGAGGGCATGTAGAACCTGGAGAAACCTTCCATGATGCCGTGGTTCGAGAGATTCGTGAAGAAACAGGATTGCTGATCAAAAATCCGGTACTAAAAGGGATCTATCACTGGTATCGGAATGGATTGCATAATGTGGGTTATCTCTATCGTGCAGATCAGTTCGAAGGTGAATTGAAAAGCTCTGAGGAGGGAAAGGTATACTGGATCTCTAGAGAGGAATATGAACAAAAAGAACTGGCAGTCGGAATGCATCGAGTTCTGAAAATTATGGACAGTGATGAGTTTTCCGAATGTTGTATGGATGTAAAAGAAGACGGCTCTATTAAAGAGCATATGTTCTGATAATATTGTGAGCGATGATTCAAGAACGAGGACTTGAACGTGACGAGAGTTGCGTTTAAGTCCTCTTTTTTTGCGTCATATAACGCTTCTTTAGTGCGTTTGAATTATTAAAACATTTATTGACCTATCTATAGTGCAAATGTACTTTCTGCGTGGCTGAGAATGATGCGGTTTTTCAATATACTTTAATTAGAGAGAACAAACTACGGAAAGGAGGTAGACGAGGAACAATGAGAGCACCATCTTTTGATAATAGAGATCGGCTTGTAAACATTGGGCTTGCAATAGCAAGTTTCAGAGGACAACTTGGTATGTCGCAGGAAGAACTTGCGGATAAAGCCGGCGTAAGCAGATCTACAATCAGCGATATTGAAGCTCCAGGCAAAACACGAAATTTTTCGATTGATTGTCTTCTTTGTATTGCTGATGTGCTGAATGTACCTGCGTCTGTCCTCTTAAAGCGAGCAGAAGACTTCGCATAGAATATTGACGTATCCTAATTAAATGTCGGGAATCGCATCGTTCCTGACTATATAACGAAGTTTATACTGTTGGTTGTAAAACAGCAATATATTTGCAGCCGAGTGTAACCGGAAATATGAAGACCACGGGCTGCTAGTTCACAGAGGAACTCTGCCTGCGGTCTTTTTGATATTTGAATAAAATCGCACACTTGGAGAAATCCAGGGTCGCAAAGCTATAGGACCTTTCACATGGTAGCCAGTTGCAATGACATTATGTCCGGGTTCTTTGCAACTCGGATATTTTTGTAAGACGAGAAGGGAGGAGCTTATGAAAAAGTTTTTGGGAAATTTGTTTACAAGGAGAAATGGAGTACAGAATGAAAGTACTGATAAGCATCTTCCTGTAGAAGATGTGGAGGAACGACAATTTGATCATGACTTCCATGAGTCACTGATTAAATTGGAAAGTCTTCTTCATAACGAAGAAGATAATGAAAAAATTACGATGGCTGCGATTCAATCTGCTTATGATTTCTATGATGCCGATTGGGCAGGAATCCTATCGACAGACGATGGATCAGAGATGTGGTCAGCAACACGCTGGATTAGCAGAAAAACCGGCGCAAATGTCGAGACTTTATTCGATGATGATGAGTATTTTGAGAATTACCCTTTATGGGTAAACTCTTTGAAAACAGGAAAGCCAATTGTCATTGAAGATGTCCGAAAGATGACTGGTATTACCCAGACTGAAATTGATCGATATGCCAAGCTGGAAGTGACGGGAGTTATAGGAGTCCCATTCGGTATGAGACCACATGGATTCATGGTTATTAAGAATCCACGTAGATTCATAACAAATCCTGATTATCTGAAGATGATGGCATTCGTTGGACTTTCTGCATATTATCAGCAGATGCTAATGGATGGCATGAAGATGATGCAGGAAGGTAAGAACGAAGAGGAGACTATGACAGACGGATCAGTGAGAATCAATCTCTTTGGAACACCGGAAGTGATCACAGCTGCAGGCAGTTTAAATGAACGTCAATATAAATCTGTACAGGGATGGAAGATTCTTACATATCTAACAATTCATCGGAAGGCAGTACCGGCTCGTATCCTGGCTACAGAGCTGTGGCCTGATGATGACCTTGATACCAGAACTAAGACAGTAAGAAATGTGATTTTCAGATTCCGTGATAAGACTGCCTTTCTGGAATCAGAACCGCTGATCAAGCGTGATGAGATGGGATATTATTTGAATCCTGATTTGGGTATCACCAGTGATGTAGACGAGTTTGTCAATCTATGGGATAAGGTATCGACAACATCTGACAAAGATCGACAGATTGAATTTTTGAAAAAGGCAATGAGCTTGTACAAAGGTCGTGCATATGCGGAGTATTCCGATGAAGAATGGCTGATGAATGATGTGTTCAGGTATGAAGCTCTGTATATTCGAATCACGAATCGATTGCTGGAACTTTTGGCTGAAAAGATGGAATGCCATCAGGTTTGTGATATAGCCACAGAATCTTTGAAGAAGGTTTCAGGGAATACCCAGGCTTATTACTGGAGAATCGCTGCATTGAATAAAATGGGTGCGGTGGATACTGCAAGTAGTGAGTTGGATTCGGTAAAATCATTGATTTCAGAAGAAGATTACAAAATTCTTTGTGACAAATTAGCAGATGAAAATATAAAACGTGGAGACTGTTCCAAGTAGAAAAAGTAAGGATAGCCCAGTGATTGCTATTTACGGCATGATCTGGGCTACTTTTTGTCGTTAAACCCTATATGAGACGTGATTTTGCAGATTAAACCCTATATTAAACCCTAAGTGAGACGCTCCAGGTGACATAAAATGAAAAGTAAACGCTATATTAAACGCTAAAGTAAACGGTGCACGAGACACCCGTTCGATAGGATGTACGGGCAAAAGCAATTTTGCTCGAAATCTTAGCGATCGGTAGGCGTGACTTTCCGGAAAGAAGATAGAGAGAACGGCTGTTTTTGCAAATGCAGGAATGGCCGTTTTCTTTGTCTTATGTAGCTACGCACACCATCGGTCCGACTGATTTCAAATTTTGAAATTTCAGATCGGAGGAAAACAGAAATGTATTACGACGCAAAGGAGTGCGGAGAAAGAATCAAGAAACAGATTAAGGCAATGGGATACACCCAGGAGGGATTCGCACAGATTTTAAATGTTAGCCTGTCGCATGTTCAGAAGGTGCTGGCAGGAAGCTGCAGTTGTTCAATTGATCTGCTGGTTGAGATCTCCAGTGTGTTAAACGTGAGTATTGATTTTCTACTGTTGGGAAAAGAAAAGGAGCATGTAGAGGTAAGGAATGACCTGCTAGAGATTATTGGAGAACTGTCGGATGTTATCAAGAAACTGTAATTGTAAATACGCAGTAAGAACGTGTATAACCCACCGTACCACTCCGTAGTTATGGGAGAACATAACCTTTAAACTTATACATGCAAGGACACAAGTCCTCATGCAATCGATCTTTGAAAACTGAATACATTCTATCGGTACTTTACTGATTGAAAGAGCCTTCGCCAGCACGCCATGATGTCCATCGGGACGGTAGCGGAATCGCTGGAGCAAATACCGGGTTGCAACCGGTGGTGGCCGTGACTTCAATCAGGGACAATGATACTTCCGTAATTCGCGGCCCGGTCATAATGCAGGCGGGGTGGTTAGATTCCAATGAAGAGCGTAGCAGGCTCTTGCCGAGACGAAATCCCTGACTCCTGGGGTACAGAAACAATACGGGAGAAGAATATTAGTAGAAAGCATTGCATGTGTTAAAACCACATGTAGTGCTTATGCATATGGATGGCACATCATATGGAAGGAAAACTCAAGATGAAAGAAGATTGGGTATATCGCAGAGGCGACATATATTTTGCAAACCTGGGTTTGGCAAATGGTTCGAAGCAAGGAGGAAAGAGACCGGTGGTAGTGGTTCAGAATGACGTTGGTAACCGCTATTCCCCGACAATTACCTTGGTTCCGCTGACGACAAGAATTGATAAGAAGAAAAACATGCCAACACATTTCCAGATCCGCAAGGCACTGGGATTGAAGAAACCATCAATGGCACTTGCTGAGCAGGTTGGTACTTATGATAAGAAATGTATCATTTGCTACTTGGGTAAATTAAGTAAGGGGCAGATGCGTGGCATTGAAGAGGCAATTAAAGCGCAGGTAGGTTTTTATATCGATCAGTATTCAGGAAGAACGGATCGTCCGTTACCTGATTATACAAAGAAAACAGAATAAAGCAGCCGGTTCTCGCCGGCAGTTACATAACCGTCCATTCGTTTGGACGGTTAATTTTATGGAAAGGCTGGTGAGAACATGACCGCAGAAGAGTATCGTGCACTACTCGATACTGATTTTGAAGATGTGAAGATTGAAGACATGAGAGATCTTCACAGCATTCGCATTGACCGTGATCTTCCGAGGGAAGAACGAAAAAAGCAGTATTTGAAACAGGTAGCAAATCCGTACATGGTACGAGTTGGAAATGTAAAAGTAAAAGTCAGATTTGCTGCAGATGGTGTCTCATTTGAAGAAGCGTTTGAAAATATGCTGATGGTGATTTGACATCGTGGTGCTTTTTATAAGGAACTGCTAAGGTAGTCTTAGGACAAATCAGCACGACCTTTTGAAGCAGAGGTTTCCAATAACTTAGAAAATCAGAAGGAGTGTGGTTACATGAGTAACAAGATCAAACAGATGAAACGAGTTTATCATGCTGCCATCTACGTTAGATTATCTAAGGAAGATGGAGATGTAGCAAACTCAGTCAAAGCAGAGAGTAACAGTATTTCCAATCAGAAGACCATGATCAAGGATTTTCTGAAGGATAAGAAAGACATTGTTGTAGTGTCTGAGAGAGTGGATGATGGATACAGTGGTTCCAACTTTGATCGTCCGGCATTCAAGATGATGCTGGACGATATCAAAAAGGGAATTGTCGATTGTGTCGTGGTAAAAGACCTTTCTCGATTCGGTCGTGAATATATTGATTCCGGCCGCTATATCGAAAGACTTTTCCCGGCACTTGGTGTTCGTTTTATCGCTATCAATGACAACTATGACAGTATAAATGGAAAAGATTCGGGGGATGAGGTCATTATTCCATTTAAGAATCTGATCAATGATGCTTACTGCAGAGACATTTCAATTAAGATTCGAAGTCATTTGGATGTAAAACGTAGGAATGGTGAGTTCATTGGTTCTTTCGTTTCTTACGGCTATCGAAAAGATGAGAACGATCATAACAAGATTGTGATTGATCCATTTGCAGGAGAAATCGTTCGAGAGATATTCCGCCTGAAGATGCAGGGAATGAGTCAGGATGCAATTGCAAAAGCACTGAATGACAAAGGCGTGCTATCTCCAATGGAATACAAAAATTCCTGTGGAGATCATTATCAGACTTGCTTTAAGACAAACAGAAAAGCGTTATGGAGTTCAGTTGCAGTCAGAAGAATTCTGGAAAATGAAATCTATATCGGTAATCTTGTCCAAGGCAAGCAGACGACTCCGAGCCATAAGGTAAAGAAAATGATTACCAGACCTGAAAAGGATTGGGTTCGTATTGAGAAGAATCATGAACCAATTATCGGTGATCGTGAGTTTGCTCTGGTGCAGAGATTACTTGGATTGGATACCAGAATTTCTCCAAACCAGAAAATGGTTTATCCGCTTGCGGGATTGATCGTATGTGCGGATTGCGGTGCACCAATGGTAAGAAAGAGTGCCTATGCAGGTGGCAAGAAATATTGCTACTACGTGTGCTCAAGAAACAAAGAAACAAAAGAGTGCAGTGGTCATCGTATTCCGGTTGAAGAGCTTGAAGAAACGGTTCTTCAGGTGTTGAAGAATCAGATTGCGAACGTCTTAGATCTGGAACAGATTTTATCGAAGCTTTCAACAATTCCATTTCAGGAACTGGATATCAAGGAATTGGAAACACGCATTACTGCAAAGGAAGCGGAGATTGAGAGAACAAAAAATCTGAGAATGATGCTTTATGAAGATATGAAAGATGGAATCGTCACAAAAGAAGATTATCTGGAACTTCACGAAGCATATACAGCCAAACGTAACCAGGCAGAGGAATCTGTTCGAAAGATGAAGCAGGAAATCGAGAATATCCTTGCTGCCAAAACAGATAAGTATCAATGGCTGACTTACTTTTCGGAGCATAAGAATATCGATGCTTTAACGAGAAGCGTGGCTGTATCTTTGATCGAATCTGTAAAAGTATCAGAAAACAAAAATATTGAAGTGGTATTTAGCTTTGCAGACTGTTATCGAAATATGATCAGCGGACTTCAAAAAGCTGGGTATTATATTGACCACTCCAATAAAGGAAAAATGAATTTTGAATGGAAGGAGGCTATGTGATATGGCAAGAAAATCAAAGAAAGTTGATTTTGTGAACGTCGTTGATGCAAATAGAGCAGCGACAGTTATTGAAGATGCACCTGCAGTTGCATCTTATCATGCAGCCTTATATGCAAGACTTTCCGATGAAACAGAAGCAAATAGAGAACGTGCAACGATCGAGACTCAGATGGATCTGCTACGAGGCTATGCATCCGAGCAGGATGATATGGTAGTGGAGAAAGAGTATTACGATATCTCATTCTCAGGACAGAATTTTGAACGTCCAGGCTTTCAGGATATGATACAGGATATGAGAGCAGGAAAAATTAACTGCATTATCGTGAAAGACCTTTCTCGATTGGGCAGGAATTATGTGGAGACAGGAGATTATATCGAGAGAGTATTTCCATTCTTCAATGTTAGATTCATTGCTGTTACTGATGGGTATGATTCCACGAAGTCAGGTGAAGAGCTGCTGATGCCGATCAAGAACATGATCAACGAGATGTATGTAAAAGATTTGACAAAGAAAATGAAGTCAGGTCATCGTGCTATGTGGCAGAAAGGGCAATATTCTGGAGGAAGCGTGCCATATGGTTATCGTAAGGAAAATAGATATTTAGTTCCGGATGAGAGATCAGCTGCAAATGTCAAAAAGATATATGAGCTGTTCCTTGCCGGTAATTCTAAAAAAGAGATTGCAAGGCAAATGACGAAGATAGACATCAATCCAGGTGCATATAAATATGTGCTGTATGGGAAAGAAATACCAGAAGGTCTGAATAAAAGTTGGAATCCTTTTTCGATAGCCAGTATATTGAAGAATCCCGCAAATATTGGAACTGCAATTCACAATACGCATACAATCATCAATGGGAAGCAAGTAAAAGTACCTGAAAGCGAATGGATTATTATCGAAAATAATCACGAACCTATTATTGATGAGGATTCATTCCGTAAAGTGCAAAAAATAATGGAAGAAACCACAAGGAAATTCCATGAGACGCATGGTGCAAACGGTTTTGATCATAAAAGATTCAATTTGCTGGAAAATCGTATTGTGTGTGCGGATTGTGGTCGAGTGATGGGATTTCGTACAGAAGGGATGTCTCATAAAAACATGACCTTCCGATGCAAAGGATATCTGAATACACATCATCGAGATTGTACGATGCATAAGGCTGATGCAAAAGTGGTATATGACACTGTATTTTCTACAATTAAGTCACATATGAAGACGTGCTTAGATTTGGAAAAAGTGATTGAGGAACTAAATCGAAGATCTGACCGTATGAAGAAATATGATTTCTACGGAAAAGAAGTTGAACGTGTTCGTCGAGAACTGGAGAAAACAACATCTGTTAAGGCGGGATTCTTTGAAGATTATAAAGATGGTTTAATCGATGATGAGCAGTACACCATAATGAGTGAGCGTTATGCTTCTAAGATTAAAGAACTGAATATACGTCTGGATGAATTTTTAGCCAGACAGGCATCGTTCTCGAAGGAATATCATATTGATGAAGACTGGAAATCGGTGGTAGAGCAATATGTCAATAAGCGTAAACTTACGAAGGAAATGGTTGAGGCATTCGTAAAACAAGTGGTTGTACATGAAGGCGGACAGTTAGAGATTCATCTGATTTATGATGATATGTTGCAAAATCTTCAGGACATCGCAGAAGGTGAGGTGTCAGAATGATGATGAGAATTGCAATGTATCTTCGATTATCCAATGAGGATGAAGATAAAGAAGAGTTACAGGAGAGTAACAGTATTGAGTCTCAGAGAATATTGATTCAGTCTCATATATCGGATGTTTTTGTGGGAACAAAGGCTGAGATAGTCGAATATGTAGATGATGGCTTCACAGGAACAAATTTCAATCGTCCAGGCTTTCAGAAGCTGATTGAAGATGCAAAGCAGAATTTGTTTCAGGCTGTAGTTGTGAAAGATTTTTCCAGATTCGGACGAGATTATATTGAAGTAGGCAGATACTTGGAATATATTTTCCCAATACTACAAATCCGCTTTATTTCGGTGAATGATGGTTATGATAGTGCTGATAAATTCGGTACGACTGGCGGCATGAGTGTTGCATTAAAAAATCTAGTATATGGAATGTACAGTGCAGATTTGTCAAAAAAAGTTCGTTCTGCCAGAGATACACGAGTTAGAAATGGTCAATATGTAGGTCAGTTTGCACCGTATGGATATCGAAAGGATCCAGAGGATAAACATAAGATTCTTGTCGATGAAGAAGTCAGCTGGGTGGTTATAAAGATTTTTGAGATGGCTGCATCAGGAACAAGCTGTACTGCTATTTCAAGGTATTTGAATGAAGAGGGTATCCCCTCTCGACTTATGTACCATAAAGTGAAAGGCAGTAATTATCCTGATAAATGGCAGCATGTAAAAGTGAAGCTATGGAATGATTCGGCAATACGTGGCATCATCAAAAATGAGTTTTATTTAGGCAAGTTGTTATGGAATCGTACTAGGAATGGGATAGATACAGGCCACAAGATTCAGAAGCAGGATAGAGAAAATTGGATTATCGTAGACAATCATCATGAAGCATTAGTATCTGAAGAGTTATTTAACAGAGCTAATGATGCTATCTTTATAAGAAAAATTGGGGCACGAAAGGCACCAAAGAAGAATTACATATTCGTTTGCGGGCACTGTGGTAGAATCCTGGCTCGAAAGAGAAAAGACTATTACCATTGTCGGACAAGCGAGTATGAAAATGATTCAATCTGTAAATCTTCAAAAGTTGATGTGGATGTCTTGGAAAATCTTGTTCTTGAACAAGTCAATCTGATGGCTAAAACATTGATTAGTAATTTGAATGCAAAAGCGTCTTCAGAACAAGAACAGAAAGAGTTGGAATTGGAAATTGCTTCTTGCAAGTCTGAAATCAACCAATGGAAAAACAAGAAAATGAATTTGTACGAGCAGTACAAAGATGAACGTATTTCCAGAGAAAACTATGTTGCTTGTATTGAAGCAGGAAAACAGAGATTGGAAGAACTGGAACGGCGAATACCTGAACTGGAGGAGCAGATCCGAAAGTTACAGCAATCTATGAAGCAATCTGATCTTGAGCAGGACTTGGAAGAACTCGCGGTCATGACAGAATTCGATGGAAAGAAGATTTCGGCACTCATCGACAAAGTTCGAGTGTTCAATGCAGAGCAGATTGAAATCGAGTGGAAGATAAACGATCCATTCCAAAATGAATAAAAGTACTTTTGCTGAAGAGGTAAAATGCTTATACTTAAGCCATGAACAGGTGATGCTGCATGGCTTTAATTCTTCCAATTTTTTTTTGGTCCTTAGTTGACACAAGCAGATATGATGATCATTCACAGCCCGCAGCCTTGGGTGAAAGTCAATCAGTGTGAAGATCGTTATGTAGATGGAAATCGTGCTGCATGGAAAGCGCTTGAAGATGCATATAAGGAGGGAAAACTGAAGGCAATCGGTGTATCTAATTTCCAGATTAGTGACATTAACAGCCTTCTTGAAACTGCTGAAATCAAGCCGATGGTAAACCAGATCCTACTTCATATCAGTAATACACCTCTTGAACTGGTTGAGTATTGCCAGGAAAACAGCATCGCTGTTGAAGCCTATTCTCCAATTGGTCATGGAGAGATCCTGAAGAACGAAGAGATTGCGGAGATGGCAGGCAAGTATGGTGTGACTGTTCCGCAGCTTTGCATTCGCTACACACTTCAGCTTGGTGCGATTTCACTTCCGAAGACCGGAAACCCGGAGCATATGAAGAGCAATGCAGCGGTTGATTTTGAGATCAGCGAAGAGGATATGGAGACGCTGAAGAACTTCAAAAAGATCGAGAGTTATGGTGAGAGCGGCATTTTCCCA
>ADGC01008455.1_pt1 | contig 11413 bp, 10 predicted proteins | sample 268048 | NCBI WGS metagenome assembly ADGC01 (sample SAMN02954255, study PRJNA42359) | wallaby gut metagenome | biome: terrestrial; feature: wallaby; material: gut; isolation source: foregut contents of Macropus eugenii | host: Notamacropus eugenii | place: Australia
GAAATGCAAAAGGCGGGTTTATTTCCATGTATTCCGAAATGGGATACACCGACGGAAATACCGTTGTATTCGGTACCTTTCATTCCGTTTTTTACCATATCTTAAAAAGTTCAGATCAATATAAAAACTGCAGTCTCCTCTCTGAAAAAGATAAGATGAGGCTTTTTTTGGATGCAGCAGCGGAATGCGGTTTTAAGAATCCGGATGCACAGCTTATGCAGCAGCTGTCAAAAGAAATCAGTTATCTGATGAATACGAAGGTAAATGACAGCCGGACAAGCGACAGTCTGACAAGCGATAACCTGACAAGCGACAACCTGACAAGCGACAGTCTGATCAACGACGGTCAGACACATGCCGCTAAGAGAAACTGCGCACAGTCAATAGAATTCTCATCCGCAGTTTATTCGAAAAAGGATTTCGAAGCATTTTTCAAAGCCTACGATCAAATGAAACGCAGGAACGGATTTATCGATTTCGATGATATGCTGGTTCGGTGTCTGGAACTGTTACGGGCGGATGCGTTGATCCGTGAATACTGGCAAAACAGATTTTCTCAGATATTGGTTGACGAGGCACAGGATATGAATCAGGTACAATTTCAGGTATTAAAGATTCTTGCCGATAATCATAAAAATGTTTTTATCGTTGGAGATGACGACCAGTCGATTTATGGTTTTCGCGGTGCGGACCCATCTATTTTAAAGGAATTTCAGGATAGCTATCCGGATACACATGTTGTAAATCTGTCTGTTAATTATCGTTCATCATCCTCCGTTGTTTTGAAAGCATCTGCAATGATCGCTCATAATAAAAATCGTTTTGAAAAGGAAATACGTCCCTTTCAGAAAGATGAGGGAAGAGTTGTTGTAAAGTCATGCAGTGATGTGGAAAAAGAAGCACAGGAAATTGCATCAGCCTGCAGAAGATATCTGGAACGTTCCGATGGTAAGGCAGCAATTTTATTTCGTAAAAGAAAAGAAAGCAGTAATGTTATACGTGCTTTAACGAGGCTGCATGTACCTTACTATATGCGTGAGCAGATCACAACAATATATGAACACTGGATCACAAAAGATATTATCAGTTATATTCGTGCGGCAGCAGGTGTTGCAAACCCGGAAGATTTTCTGTTGATCGCCAACCGTCCGAATCGTTATATACGAAGAGAAAGTCTTGATATGGAAGAATTTTCCTGGGAAAAATGGATTTCTTACTATGATGACCGGGGGTGGATGAGAGAACGCATATGGAAATTGAAAAATGAATTGGAAACCATTGGGAAAATGAGTGCTTTTGCTGCCGTAAATTATATTCGAAAAGCAATTGGGTATGAGGCATATATTCGGGAAAACGGAATGAAATTTGGTATTACTGAGGACGAAGGGCTTATGATCTTAAATGAGATCCAGCAGATGACAAAAGCAGAGAACGGAAGCGGCAGGTATCATCTGCGTCGGTGGCTTTCTAAGATGGAGGAAGGAAAAAAGGAAAGTGAAATGGCAAGAACACCGACTGCTGCAAGAGGCGTGGGGCTGTACACATTTCATGGCTCTAAAGGCCTCGAATTTGACAGGGTATATATTCTGGATGTAAACGAAACAGTAACACCTTCAAACAAAAACGACGATGAAGCACAGACCGAAGAAGAACGCCGGATGTTTTATGTGGCGTGTACACGGGCAAAAAAAGAGCTCTATCTATATCATGTGCAGCAGCTTCGGGGAAAAAAGGTGGCACCATCACGGTTTATTGAGGAGATGGAGGGGGGTTATTATAATTAAGTTTCCATTTGAACACCTGTTTAAAATACGAAATGGAAAATACTAATTTTCCGGTTATGAAGAGGATAATAGAATAGTTTGAAACGGTGAGTGACATACCGTCACCAGCGGCGGCACAAGCCGCCACTGATAACGATAAGCTTGCGAAGCAGCTCTCTTTTTACTTCCCCTGATATTCCTTATCCACCAGCTGCCTGAAGTAATTATTAACTCTCTTATACTCCTCATCTGTCTGGATGTGTCGATGGAAGGTTCTCCGGTTGTTCGTCTTCAAAGTAGCGGTAAATATAAACCATAGTGTCGTCAATCGGTTCGCCGTGTTCATCAACCGGCATTAAAACAATGTAATCCTGCGTGTTTAAGGTAAAGATTGTAAGAATCTCACAGTCAAGATCCTCACCGTCAAGATTGATCGTAACCATAACATCGGTGTCATTTTCATCCACCGGGAAAGTCTGATTATTATCGTATTTGCTCATATGTGTCCTCCTTGGAAATATTGAGAAAATAAAATGAAATTCTATTGAGAATATATCCGATTGTAACATACATATAACTATACTTACCACCAAAAAACGATTATAATATTATTAACTGACAAAAAAGAAATTTGAAAACAATAAAGAGAAGATTCTTAAATATTTTGTACTCGTACGAGTTGGCAGCAGGGGCACTTAATATTTATATCCGATCAGATTATCAAAGGACGAGGAATATTGCTATGAAAATTACCAAGGAAAATTTCGGACCTTACGGTGCGTGGGTGAGAGGAAATCAGGTTACATTTACGTTTGCAAGGGACGCTGCAAAGCCTGCTGCGATTGTACTTTTTGATATTGCATCCAAACAGGAAATCAAAACGATCTGTGTTCCGGAGGAGTTTATCCTTGGCAATGTATGCTCAGTAACGGTTGATGGAATAGATACGGCAAAAACCTGCTATCTTCTTTCTGTCGGCGGTAATTTGACAATGGACCCCTATGCAGCAAAAGTTGTCGGACGTGAAAAATGGAACGATACCCAACGGGTTGAGAATGGGTTTACGGTTTATTCCGGATTCGTAAAAGATGATTACAAATGGAAACATGATGGATTCCTGAAAATTGAACCTGAGGACCTTGTGATCTATAAGCTTCACATGCGCGGTTTTTCTATGCAGCACGGTGTTTCTGCAGGTGCTAAGGGAAATGTTAAGGGGCTTCTGAATAAAGTAAAAGAGATCAGCAGCATGGGATTTACGGCAATCGAAATGATGCCGATCTACGATTTTGAGGAGGTTGGTACAACAAAGACACTGGGGATTGATGCCTCCGGCTTATCTGTAGTAACACTTGAGCCGACCTATAAGGTGAATTACTGGGGATATGGCGAAGCTGCTTACATGGCGCCAAAAGCTTCTTACTTCCCCGGAAAAGATCCTGCAAGAAAAGCGAAGGAAATGATCGATACGATTCATGGTCTTGGAATGGAAGTGTTCATGGAAGTATCTTTCGGTGCAGGAATTTCGCAGGATCTTATGGTAGAAACACTGGTGAACTGGGTGCGCCGATATCATATAGACGGGTTTCATCTTCTTGGTGCAGGTCTTCCTGTTGCAAGAATCGCCGAAAACCCGTATCTTGCACAGTCAAAATTGTTCTATGATCAGTTTCCCGGAGAACTGTTGGAAAACCAGAAAGACAATAAGCATCTGTTTATATACAACGATGATTTTCAGTACAGCCTGCGAAAGCTGCAAAATCATTTGGATGGCAGTATGCCGGAATTTGCAAATCAGCTGAAGCGTCAGAATTCGAAATACGGATTTGTAAATTATGCTGCGAACAGCAATGGATTCACCCTGTATGACGCATACGCGTATGGTGAAAAACATAATGAGGCAAACGGTGAAGAGAATCGCGACGGCAACAATTTTAATTACAGTCATAACTATGGTGTAGAAGGCAAAACAACAAGCAGTGCCGTTAATGACATCCGAAGCACGCATATCCGTACTGCAATTGCTGCAGTCATGCTTGCACAGGGAGTGCCTTTATTACAGTGCGGTGATGAGGTAATGAATTCACAGGAAGGAAACAATAACCCATACTGTCAGGATAACCCGATCGGCTGGGTACAGTATTTCCAGGGAAAACAGCAGAAGCAGCTGCAGGAATTCACTAAAAAAATGATAGCTTTCCGTAAGGAACACAGGATTCTTTCTTTGGAAGATCCGTATCAGATGTCAGATTATAAGCATCTTGGCCTTCCGGATCTTTCGTATCACGGGAGAGAACCGTGGATCATGTATCTTGGTCAGGAAAAGAGAGCATTGGGAATTCTGTTTTCCGGACAGTATGCAGGAGAAGAAGAAGACATCTTGCTCTGCTATAACTTCCATTATGACTGGGAGGATTTTGCGTTGCCCGGAAATTCCGGGCAAAAAATGGTATTTCTGGGGAAACACAAAGGATGCCGCCGTAAAGGATTCCCAATCAGCGCAGTTTGAAGAACCGGTATTGGCAGAGGACCAGCGCAGCATTGTTGTAGCAGGCGGGTCCATGAGTATTCTTGTTGCAAAACCTTTTGACGAACCGGAGGAAGTAAAGCTGGCGAAGGATGAAGAGCAGATAACAGATATTGAAGACTCAGATGCCGAAATTTTAGATGAAGAAAAAAAGAATGTGGATAAACCGGCTGCAGCAGATGTTTCAGAGGTGGCTTCATGAAGGCGTTGGAGCATTATAAAACAATCCGAAATCATAAAAAAATGGTAGTAAGAGGTTGTTTTAAGATCGGACTGTACAGACAGGGACTTATGCACGATCTGTCAAAACTTGCTCCAACAGAATTCCTTGTCGGAGCAAAGTATTATAAAGGGACGGAAAGTCCGAATAACGGCGAGCGCCTCGATAAAGGTTATTCTCTTGCGTGGCTTCATCACAAGGGAAGAAACAAACATCATTTTGAATATTGGATTGATTACGATATCCGACCAGGAAAAGGCGGTGCCATGACCGGTATGAAAATGCCGGTCAATTATGTGGCGGAAATGTTTGTGGATCGTGTTTCTGCAAGCAGGAACTATGGGAAGGATGACTATAACGACTGGTTTGCATGGAATTATTACGCTCAGGGAAGAGGCAAATATATTATTCATGAACAGACAAAGGCGCTGCTGGAACTTCTTTTGGCCATGCTTGCAATAGAAGGAGAAGACTATACAAATCGATATATACGAAAGGTAGTGCTTGCGAATCCGAAAAACAGAGACATATATCCAAAGCTGCCGAATTATGATTATAAGGCTCAGGTTTGCAAAGAAATGACACCGGAGGAGATCATCAAAAAATTTCATAACCGGAATAATAAAAAGAAGTTTTAATCGCAAAAAGGCTCACCATGCAAAATTCATGGTGAGCCTTTCTTTCATGGTGAGCCTTTCTTTATATTTGGAGTATATTTTAATTGGCAATCGGATGATGAACCGTCGGTGCAGAAGCATCAATGGCACGGAAGGTGTAGCCGTTTGCAAGCCCCCACTGAATGATCTGCTCAACTGCATTTACACTATAACTTTTTACATCATGCTGAAGCACTACAGAAATATCGTGCTTTGCACATCCTGAGGTGACATTTTTTACAACCTGAGAAGTACTTGTTGTCTCACCGGCATCACCGCTGGAAACATTCCAGTCATAGTATGAATAGCCGTTTGCAGTCAGGGTATTGGAAAGACGTGTCATAATGCCACGGTTATATTTACGGCTGACCGTATTGGAAGAGCCGCCCGGGAAGCGGAAATACTTTGTATAGCTTCCGGTCTGTGCTTTGATAACTTCATTCATCTTATTCATATCAGCAATATACGCAGAATCGCTTGCATAAATCTTGGCGTAATCATGTGTATATGTATGAATCGCAACTGTATGACCGCGGGATGCTTCCTGGGCAATCATATTCTGATAATTTGGATAAGCAGCTGTTACAAAAAAAGTTGCCTTTACATTATACTTGTCCAAAACATCTAAAAGCTGTTTCGTATACGGTCCGGGGCCGTCGTCAAAGGTAAGGTAGATAACCTTGTGCCCCGGGTTTGCAGGATTGCCTTTATTAGGTGCTGGAGGTGCAATATATTTACGGAATGTATCAGAAGTGCTTCCGGGGGCTGAACTGCCTTTTAAAACCAGTTTAATCTGGATTGCTTCCATACGATATGAATAACCTTCTGTACCGGCAGAAGCACCATTTTTAGCCCATCCCATCCAACCAATTTTCTGAACATGAACACGATAATAAATATCAAAGCGAGAAGCCATCGCACCGGTCAGACTAATCTGAATCGCTTCAAGACGAAGGGATCTGTCCGGTGGTTCCGGATAGAGCACCATTAGACACAGCGGACTGCCATCCGATATTCTGAACATGAGTTTTGTATACTACGTTTCCATCCAGTAATGAATTCAGCTGTATATTAATACCTTCTAAACGAAGAGAACGGCCTGTATGTACCGGAAATCTCTCCGTTAGACGACCAGTTTTCCCAACCAAGAGCCTGAACATGAGTACGATAAGAAATACCAACCTTACTAAAAGCATTTTCAGTATTTCCCGGTGCAGATCCATTCTTCGCTACAAGACGGATTTCCAGTGCTTCCATTGCAAGCTTATAACCTTCTGTTCCAATGGAATCGCCATTTTTGGCCCATCCCATCCAGCCGATTTTTGCAGTATGTCCGCGATAGTAAACATCGTAGGAATCGGCAAGTGTACCGGTAAGCTTAATCTGCAAAGCTTCTATTTGCAAAGCTCGACCGGTGGTGCCGGCAATTGCACCATCAGAAACCCAGTCCTGCCAGCCGACACTTTCAACATGTGCACGGTACGATATGCCGCCGGTAAGGTAAGGTTCATTATCAGAGGATGAGGGGATATTCACACTAAGCTGCAGAGCCTCAAGACGAAGAGAACGTCCGGTCGTTCCTGCAGTCATCCCATCAGAGACAGGTGACATCCAGCCAACACTCTGAACATGAGTGGTAATGGAAAGTGAAGGTGTTATACTATTGGAATCAGAATTTTCTGATTCATCAGATGAAGGAATATCAGATTCATCTAATGGTAAATTATTACTGTCATTATCAACAGTGCCGATAGATGCATTTGTTTCAGAAGAAGTATTGTATACATGATTACTTTCATCTTCTGTGGAAAAAGCTTCTTCGCTACCGGAATTGTTTTCTGCGCCAACAGAAGGTTCTTCAGAAATAAACTTTGTATCGAAATCTGTTTCAGAGTATGCTTCCATACCCGGATTACTTTCTTCTGCAAAAGCTACAGAAGACGGCAGCAGCAAGGTGAAGATCATAGTGAACATAATCACACTGCATAAAGCCGGTTTCGGGAAATGGAAAGAAATCCTTTTTCGATTTGTGCGTTGATCTGACAACTGTTTCATAGTTATATCCCCCTTTCAAAATAAGTTACCGAGGGAATAATGCGTTACACGTGCTGATGCATAGCAAAAAAGCTCCCCGGTGTTTGATGATATATGTAACTATATTATAAAACACCGGAGAGAAGATGCGTCTTAAAGTTTTCTTATTTTTAAAGGGGAAATGTTACAGAACAGTGACAATGTACATACACATCATTACATAGAAAATTATAAGAATCTGTTAAAACTGTTTTTTCATCAGTGCCTTCATATCATCCCGGTAGCGGGGCTTCCCAATACATGCTTTCACCGGTAACGGGATGTGTACATGACAGAGAAAATGAATGAAGGGACTGTCTTTTTATGTCATCATACACAGGATTGTACAGGTAATCTCCGGGGAGCGGATGGCCGATATAATTCATATGTACGCGAATCTGGTGGGTGCGTCCTGTTTCCAGCTGAACCCGAAGAAGACTGAATCGATCATTGGAAGAAATCACGGTAAAATGTGTAACAGCATTTTGACCTTCCGGTGTAACCATACGCTCAAGAACGGAATCCGGTTTTCTTGCAATCGGAGCTGAAATGGTACCGCTGCTTTTGGAGACGTATTCCATATTCCAAAAATCAGAATCATTGGTGATGCATCCTTCTACAATACACAAATAGGTACGTTTCAGGGTATGATCTCTTACCTGGGAGCCCATAATGGCAGCACTGTAAGGATTTTTGGTGATCAGAACAAGGCCGCTGGTGTCTCTGTCCAGTCGATTTACCACACGAAAACAAAAATCTAATCCCTGACGTTTATAATAGGCCATAACACCGTTCGCCAGGGAGTCTTCCTGATGGTTCATGGAAGGGTGAATCGCAGTGTCTGCCGGTTTATTTACAACAAGAAGATCCTCATCCTCGTAAATGATATCCAGCGGCATATCCACAGGTTTTATCGAAGAAATATCCGGATCTTCAATAAAAACAGAAAGCTCAGAGCCGGGATAAAGCGGTTTCCAAAGCAGGCTGGGTTCGCCGTTTACACGGGTAGCTTCTAAATGGGACCGAAGGTAAGCAACGACAGCTTTCGGGTATTTTTTGTGACGCAGAAAGCATAAATACTGTCATATTCGGTTGTGATTTTGTACGTAATGGTTCGATTCATATCATCCTCATGCAGTTAAACAGACAGAATAAATACAATTATTTTTAATGGCATGTTATTTCGGAATGGAATTTAAATTGGTCGGAAAATCCGATCGGAAAAATTGGGTCAGATAAAATTCAGAAGAATTTTATCATATAAATATAAAACGTGCTATAATGAACGCATCATTCAAATCAAAACATTTCATATATCTCATCTCATCCCGGAAAGGAGCAGCAATTGTACAGTCAGGTACAAACTGCAATCATCAGGGGAATTGAAAGTCTGCCGGTTATCGTAGAGGCAGATGTCGCCGAGGGACTGCCTGTTTTTGAAATGGTAGGCTTTATTTCAGCAGAAGTAAAAGAATCCAGAGAACGGGTACGTGCATCTTTAAAAAATCTCGGGCTGTCACTTCCCGTCAAACGTATTACCGTAAACTTTACACCTGCAAATATAAGAAAAACAGGATCCGGCTTTGATCTGCCTATAGCAGTAGCTGTATTAGCGGCAATGGGAATCATACAACAGGAAAGTCTGGCTAGGGTGTGTATCGTCGGCGAACTTGGATTAAACGGAGGAATCCGAGCCGTTAACGGAGTATTGTCTGTGGTGATCACTGCCAGAGAAAATGACCTGTTATATTGTATCGTACCAAAGGAAAATGAAGGTGAGGCAAATCTGGTTCCGGGCATATCCGTAATTGCAGTGTCTTCCCTTAAGGATGTTATTGATTTTTTGAAAAACGGAGTATTACCCTGTGAAAAAAATCAGGGAAACAAGGCAGCGGATGATTGCATGCAAACAGAAACCGAAACGGATATCAGCCATGGAAATTTATCAGGTGGAGCAGAAGGAATCCCGGATTTTAAAGAAATAAAGGGACAGAAAAATATGCGAAGGGCCTGTGAAATCGCTGCCAGCGGGAGACATAATCTTTTGATGTGCGGTCCACCCGGTTCAGGCAAAAGCTTGATCGCAAAATGTATTCCCGGTATTCTTCCGCCGATGACGGAAAAGGAAATGATAGAAGTTTCCAAGGTTTATTCTGTCAGCGGATTGTTTCATGAGAGAGAACATTTAATGGATACAAGACCGTTTCGGAATCCACATCATACTATTTCAGAGCCGGGATTAACAGGCGGTGGTGCAATACCGCATCCGGGCGAAATTTCACTTGCGCATTGCGGAGTTCTTTTTTTAGATGAGCTGCCGGAGTTTAAACGTTCTACTTTAGAAGTACTGCGTCAGCCGCTGGAAGAAAAATCAGTACGTGTAGTACGTGCCTTTGGAAGCTGCGAGTTTCCGGCAGATTTTATGCTTGTTGCTGCGATGAACCCATGCCCCTGCGGATATTATCCCGATCGAAGGAAATGTCATTGCAGTCCTGTGCGTGTGCAAAATTATCTTGGTAAAATTTCACAGCCTCTTTTGGATCGTATCGATATCTGCATTGGTGCGCCAAAATTAGAATTTGATGATCTGATGTCTGATCAGGTTCCGGAAGATTCAGCCACCATACGTAAACGGGTGCTTCGGGTTCGTGAAATTCAGAAGAAACGATTTGAAGGCACAGATATTATTTTTAACGGACAGATTCCGGGAAATATGATTGAGACGTATTGTTATCTCGGGCCGGATGAAAAAGCATATATAGAACGCCGATTCCATATGCTTTCCCTTTCTGTACGCGGGTATCATAAAATGCTTCGGGTTGCAAGAACTCTTGCGGATATGGAGGGGTGTGAAAATATTCAGGTAGAGCATCTGGTGGAAGCAGAGGCATTCCGCGGAATGGATCTTCGGATCATAACGGATTAACGGAAGGGGACAGGATGACGGGAAAAGATGAATACAAAAATGACAAAATAATACAGGAAGAAAAAACTGCAGATGCAGAAAATGATCAAAAATCCGGTGGCAGCTTTAATGACGATGCACCATATCGCCTATGGCTTTTACAGCATCAAAGCAAGTGCATTTACAATAAAACAAAACGACAGTTGATGGAAGTTTTCGGTTCGGCAAAAAAGCTTTATGAAGCCTCTGAACAGGAAATCCGGGGCTGCGGAATCGTAAACGAAATTCAGGCAGAAGAGTTTCTGTTAAAAAGAAATGTATACGATATTCAAAAGGCGTATGATAACTTTCAGAAAGGCGTCCTGGATTTTACAACGATTGAAGATGATAAATATCCCGCAGTTTTGCGGACTGTACCCGATGCACCATATGGTTTGTATTCTCGTGGATCCATACCAAAAGAAGTGTCAGACGGGTCTGCAAGAATGGTTTCCATCGTTGGTGCAAGAAACTGTTCGGCTTACGGAAGGCTGATGGCAGAAGAAATTGCAGGGACGCTGGCAAGGGCAGGATACATGATTGTCAGCGGAATGGCGAGAGGGATTGATGCGGCTGCACATACAGGCTGTCTTTCATCAGGCGGCACAACCCTGGCAGTTTTAGGCAGCGGAGCAGATGTATGCTACCCGAACGAAAGTTGGGAAATCTATGATCGGATTCAGGAAAAAGGGTGCATCTTTTCGGAGCAGAATCCCGGAGCCGCACCACTGGCGCAGTACTTTCCTGCCAGAAACAGGATCATCAGCGGGCTTGCCTCCGTTACCATTGTTGTAGAAGCCAGATTAAAAAGCGGAAGTCTGATTACGGCGGACTTTGCGTTGGAACAGGGACGTGATGTTTATGCTGTTCCGGGGCGGCTGACAGACCCCATGAGTGCAGGTACAAATCAGCTGATCCGGCAGGGAGCCTACATCTGCACAGGGGCAAAAACACTGTTGGAAGATCTGGACAGTTCTGCCGGAATCGGAAGATTTCACAGTTATTTAATAGAAGAAACGCAATCGAATCTTGAAAAGTGTGATTCTTTGGTGTATCATTGCTTGGACTTTTACCCGCAGGGACTGGAATATATTCAGAAGAAAAGCGGACTGGATCTGCTTTCGGTTTTGTCTGCACTCGTTAATTTATCGGAAATGGGGCTGGCAAAGGAATGCTTTAAAAATCAATATATTAAAGTCCGCTGAACAGCAATCATTTGAAGCGGGGGAG